>Ga0207871_100041_pt1 | contig 77829 bp, 72 predicted proteins | sample Passage260A_FD_187371 | JGI IMG/M metagenome (GOLD analysis project Ga0207871, IMG submission 187371) | Cellulose adapted compost microbial communities from Newby Island Compost Facility, Milpitas, CA, USA - Passage2 60A (SPAdes) (version 2) ...
CCGGGGCGCGGGCCCGCCCCCGGGCCGCGCCCGGCCGGCGGAATGCCGCTTGTAAGCGCGGGTGGCGGGGAGTATACTAGACAGGGACTGACATTCCGGACGGACCGTCCGGAACGACATCACGCGCGAAGGAGGCGGAATCGGCAGGATGGGCAGTGAGGGACCGGACATACGACTTGATCCATATCCTTCTTGTGCCGCCGGATCCGAATCCGCGGCGCGGGACGGTCGTCCGGGCGCGTCGGCACCGGCCGCGGTCTGACGGACGTTCCGCGCGCTTCCGGCGGCGGGCGGTGCGCCCCGGGGCCGCCGCCATATTCCGCAATTCCCGCGGAAAGGAGCGAGCGGAATGAAAACGCGACTGGTGCGCAAAGGCGTCTTCACGCCGGTCGAAGACGTCGCCGCGGCGGTGAACCCGCCGGACGAAGGCTTCTACTGGATCGATGCCGACGTCGACGAGCTGGCGATCCTGCAGCCGCTGTTCGGCCTGCACGACCTCGAGGTCGAGGACTGCCTCAGCGAGGAGGAGCAGCGGCCGAAGCTGGAAGTGCACGAGGGGCATTATTTCATCGTCTTCAACAGCATCCGCTTCGACGACGAGGAGATCTTCCTGCGGGCGCTGAACATTTTCCTCGGGCGGCACTACATCATCACCGTCACGCGGCAGAAGATCAACGAGCTGCGCGCGGTCAAGCCGATCCTGCTCGAGGAAGAGGTCGACCGGCCGGACGTGTTCCTCTACCACCTGATCGACCGGGTCGTGGACAACTATTTCCTCGTCGGCGACCGGATCGAGACGCGGATCGACCAGCTCGAAGAAGACATCCTGATGCACACGAAGAAGAGCCATCTCCAGGAGATCATCAGCCTGCGAAGCGAGATCCTGTGGCTGCGCAAGGCGCTCATCCCGCAGCGGGACGTGCTGGGCGCGCTCCACAAGCGGGATCTGAAGCTGATCGACAACCAGCTGCAACACTACTTCGGCGACATTTACGAGAACGCGGTGAAGATCACCGAAGCGTTCGACACGTACCGCGATCTGATCGGCAACCTGCGCGAAGCGTATCAATCGAGCCTCGCCGGCAGGGCGAACGAGATCATGCGCGTCTTCACGGCGCTTACGACGATCTTCATGCCGCTCACGTTCATCACGGGCATCTACGGGATGAACGTCGAACTGCCGGGCGCGCATTACCGGTACGCGGCGTACGCGCTGCTGTGCCTGATGCTCGTCGTCGGCATCGGCATGTTCTATCTGTTCCGGAAGAAGAACTGGCTGTAAGCGGCCGTAGGGCTTGCGGGACCCGGAAACCGGCGTCCGCGCAAGCCCTTTTCGTTTCATCCCGCAGCGAGGAACATTACACCGCCGAACCTGCCGTCGCACCCGTCCCGCCGCCGTTCTCCCCGGCCAGCGCCTCCTTGTACCCCTTCGCGAGATCGACCGTCATGAGGAGCAGGATGCCGATGACGAAGAACGCGAGCACGGCCAGGATGCCGAGCCGGATCGAACCCGTCAGCGCGCCGACCAGCCCGAACAGGAACGGGCCGGCGCTGGCCGAGAACTTGCTCGAGAGGCTCAGGAATCCGAAGAATTCGGCCCGCCGGGACGGCGGCGTCATGTTCGCGTAGATCGAGCGCGCGAGCGCCTGGCTGCCGCCCTGCACGAGCCCGACCATCGCGGCGAGCGCGTAGAAATGGACCTCCGTCGTCATGAAATACCCCAGGACCACGATCAGCACGTAAATGTACAGCGACAGGTACAGCGCCCGCTTCGAGCCGAGGCGAACCGCGAGCCGGCCGAACAGGATCGTGGCCGGCCAGCCGATGAACTGCGTGATCAGCAGCGCGATGATGAGATGGGTCGTGCCGATGCCGATCGTCGCCCCGTAGATCGTCGCCATGACGATGATCGTGTTGATCCCGTCGTTGAAGAACCAGTAGGAGAGCATGTATTTCGCGAGCTCCGGGTATTGCCGGATCCGGCGCAGCGTCGACCAATTGCGCGCGAAGCCCGTGCGGATGACCGACGGCAGCGTCGCCGTGCGGTTCGCCGGCCGGTCCTTCACCGCGCGCAGCAGCGGAATCGCGAACGCGATCCACCAGACGCCGACGGTGACGAACACCGCCCGGGTGGCCGTCGCCTTGTCCGGAAAGCCGAACACGGACCAGCCTTCGATCATCGCGATGTTGACCGCGAGCAGAATTCCCCCGCCCAGATAGCCGGCCGCGAATCCCCGCGCGCTGACGACGTCCCGGTCGCGCTCCGGCACGAGATCCGGCAGCAGCGCGTCATAGAACGTGTTCCCGCCCGAAAATCCGATCGTGCCGAGGATGACGAGCAGCGACGCGAGCAGCCAGTCTCCCTCGCCGATGAAGAAGGACGCGAGGCACGACAAGGCGCCGAGGAACGTGAACAGGGACAGGAAGCGGACCTTCGATCCGCGGTAATCCGCGATCGCGCCGAGGACGGGCGACAGCACCGCGACGCACAGCATCGCGATCGTCTGCGTGTACCCCCAGTAGGAAGCCGCGACCCCTTCGGCGAGGCCCGCTCCGGCAACGCTTTCATAAAAGACCGGCATGACGGCCGCCATCATGGTGGTGGCAAAGGCGGAGTTGGCCCAGTCGTACGTCACCCAGGCCCGGATTTGAAGCTGGTTCATGGGATCCCCTTTCCCGCGGCCGAATCCTGAGCCGGGCCGCGATTTGTCTACATTTCGACGCGCATGCCGCCAATCCTGCCGGACGCCCAGGCGGAAAGATGCGGCGCCCGGGAGCGAAAAACCCCGGTTCCGATTCTCCGGCAAAAATTGCCCGCGGTCCGGCGATCCCCTATAATAAAAAAATGCGGGCGTCATCGCCTGATCCGTCATGAAAAGGCCAAGCAGCAAAGGGGGGAGAACCGCTTGAACATCAGCCAGCTCGAGACGTTGGTCACGATCTCCAAAACGATGAGCTTCCGCAAGGCGGGCGAGCTGCTCAACCTGACGCAGCCGGCCGTATCGGCCCAGATCAGGAGCCTCGAGGACGAATTCAAGACGGTCCTGATCGACCGCAGCCAGCCCGTCACCCTGACCGACCAGGGAAAGGTGTTCCTCGAGCATGCCGAACGGATCCTCGCCATTGTCGAGGAACTGAAGCAGCGGCTGGCCGACCTTAACGAGACGCCGCAGGGCAACATCGTGCTTGGCACCACCTCGTCCATCGCGATACAGATTCTCCCCCGCGTCCTGTCCTATTTCCAGAACCAGTACCCGCTCATCAAGACCACGATCTACTCGATGCCTTCGGCGCAGGTCATGGCGAACGTCGAGAACGGCACGATCGACATCGGCATCACGTACCTGGCCGAGGAAAATCCGAACCTCGTCACCTCGGTCCTCTACTACGACACGTTCGAGCTCGTCGTCTCGCCGAGCCATCCGCTGGCGGACCTGAAATACACGACGGTGGACAAACTGAAGGACGTTCCGTTCGTGATGCTCACGCCGGACACCCTGATCCGCCGGTTCGTCGACCGGATGTTCCGCAAGTACAACATCGAGCCGCGCATCGTCATGGAGCTGTCCTCGAGCGAAGAAGTGAAGCGGATGGCCGAGATCAACATGGGCGCGGCCATCGTATCCAGGCTCTCGGTCCAGGAGGAGCTGAAGCGCGGCACGCTTCGGCTCATCAAGGTAAGCGAGCTCGAGAAGACCCATCCCGTCGGCGTCGTGTACAAGGCGGGACGGTACCTGAGCTCGGCCATGCGGCAATTCCTGAGCGACCTGAAGGGAATGCCGGAGGATCAATTCATCGGCAGCGAATGACTGCGGCTTGAATCCCGATCACGAAGGAGGAGACCGGGCATTGCGTTTCGACCTGCACACGCACCACAGCCGCTGCGGCCATGCGGAGGGCGAAATCGAGGATTACATCCGCGCGGCCATCGACGCCGGCATGGACGTCATCGGCATATCCGACCATTCGCCGTATTTTGCCCACGCGGAGGACCATCCGAACCCGCGCGTCGCGATGGCGCGCAGCGAGTTCGCCGCCTACGTCGAGGAAGTGCTGCGCCTGAAGGAGAAGTATCGGGGCAGGATCGAAGTGCTGCTCGGCGTCGAATCCGATTTCTTCCCCGAGTTCGCGGACATCTATCGCAAAGCCTACGAGCCCTATCCGTTCGACTACATCATCGGTTCCGTCCATTTCACGCGCGGCGTCAGCATCTTCAACAAGAACCGGTGGAAAGGGCTCCCGATGGAGCGGAAAATCGAGGAGAAGGTCCATTATTACGAAATGATCGCCCTGTCCGCGGAGTCCGGCATGTTCCAGATCCTCGGCCACATTGACGCCATGAAGGGGAACTATCCCGAATTCTCCGAGATTCCGGCCCATGATGCGATCGATGAAGCGCTGAAGACGATCGCGCGGTGCGGCGTCGCGATCGAGGTGAACACGTCGGGCGGCACAAAGCTGTGCGGCGGCTGGTATCCGTCGGACGACATCCTCGAGCGCGCCTTGTACTTCGGCGTCGACGTGACGTTCGGCTCCGATTCGCACACCCCGCGCCGGATCGCCGAAGACTGGGATCGCGTCCGGAAGCGGCTGAAGGAGATCGGCTTCAAGGAATGGGTGTTCTTCCGCCGGAAGGAACGCGTCGCCGTGCCGCTTTGACCCCCCGGGGCCGCCGGCGGAAAAAAAAAGGAGACCTGCCGCGATCGGCCGGTCCCAAAGAAAGATATATATTGAAAAGGGGGTCTTGCCATTATCATAACCCCCGAATGTAAAAGGTCCGTAACAGGATCTTTTCATTTTTGTAACAAACGTGTAAGATCATGCGCCGCCGGATTCCCTCCGACCGAAGTCCGGTTCCGGAACCGTCCCGCGGTCCGGTCCGAATCCGTACCCGGGGCCGTTAACCGCCGTTCCGCCATCCCCTAGAATGGAAAAAAAACGGACGCGGTGATGAAACCATGCCCCATGTATACATCCTGCTCACGGATACCGGAACGCTCGAGCTCGTCTACCGGGGCGACCTGCGCGCCTACTGCCTCGAAAGGGGCATGCCGCCCGGCGACACGGCCGTCACGACCGCGCCGTCCCCGATCGCCCGCATGCTGCGCTCCGCGCCGTAACCGCGGCACATGCGCCGGATTCCCTTACGTTTTGCAGGCAGAAGTGATACAATAGAACTTGCAAAGCGGGGTGAATCCGGTGGATTACTCTCGGATGTGTCCGAAATACGAGTCGGCCGCCGAGATTCTCGGCAAGAAATGGACCGGCCTCATCATCTACGTGCTGCTCGGCGGTCCGAAGCGGTTCAAGGAAATCAAGGAACTGATACCGGACATGAGCGACAAGATGCTGACGGACCGCATGAAGGAGCTCGAGGCGCTGAACATCGTCAAGCGCAGCGTCTATCCCGAAATGCCCGTGCGGATCGAATACGAGCTGACGCCCAAGGGCAAGGCTCTTGAGCCGGTCATCCAGTCGATCCAGCGGTGGAGCCACGAATGGATGTAACGAGGCGGGTAAAATGCGGAACGCCCGGATATTTCCGGGCGTTCTTTTTCGTTTCGTCGCGCGTGTCAAGTGTCGAGCCATTTCCGGAACATGTATTTCGTCACTTCGCGGTTGATCGCTGCGATCGAGGTCGTCAGCGGAATGCCCTTCGGGCAGACGCGGACGCAGTTCTGCGAGTTGCCGCAGCCCTCGATGCCGCCGTCCTGCATGAGCGCCTCGAGCCGTTCCTCCTTGTTCATCTCGCCCGTCGGATGGGCGTTGAACAGGCGCACCTGCGAGATCGCCGCGGGGCCGATGAACGTCGAGCGTTCGTTGACGTTCGGGCACGCTTCGAGGCAGACGCCGCACGTCATGCAGCGCGACAGCTCGTAGGCCCATTGCCGCTTCGACTCCGGCATGCGCGGACCGGGACCGAGGTCGTAGGTGCCGTCGATCGGAATCCACGCCTTCACGCGCTTCAGGGCATCGAACATCCGCGAGCGGTCGACGACGAGGTCGCGCACGACCGGGAAGGTGCGCATCGGCTCGAGCCGGATCGGCTGCTCGAGCTTGTCGATGAGCGCGGTGCACGCCTGGCGCGGCTTGCCGTTGATCACCATCGAGCAGGCGCCGCACACTTCCTCGAGGCAGTTCGATTCCCAGACGACCGGCGTCGTCTTCTTGCCTTCGGCATTGACCGGGTTGCGCTGGATCTCCATCAGCGCGCTGATCACGTTCATGTTCGGCCGGTACGGGATGTCGAACGTCTCCGTATACGGCTTCGAATCCGGCCGGTCCTGCCGGGTGATGATGAATCGGACCGTCTTCTGTGCCGCCGTCGCAGTCGCCATCGTTCGTCACGCTCCCTTCTTCTTGTCGGTGGTGTAGTCGCGTTTCCGAGGCGGAATGAGGGAAGCGTCGACGGGCTCGTAGTCGATCTTCGGACCGTCCGGCGTCCAGTGGGCCATCGTCGTCTTCATGAACTTCTCGTCATTCCGTTCGGGGAATTCCGGCTTGTAGTGCGCACCGCGGCTTTCGTCGCGGAGCAGTGCGCCGACCGTCATCGCCTCGGCCAGCTCGAGCATGTTCCACAGCTGGCGGGTGAAGGCGACGCCCGCGTTGTTCCAGCGAGAGGTGTCGTTGATGTTGATGCGCTTGTAGCGCTCCTTCAGCTCCTTGATCTTGTTGATCGTCTCGCGCAGCTTGTCGTTGTAGCGGACGACCGTCATGTTGTTCGTCATCCACTCGCCGAGTTCCTTGTGGAGCGCATAGGCGTTCTCGTCGCCGTCCATCTTCAGGATCGACTCGTACTTCTCCTGCTGCTTTTTCAGCTCGCGGTCGAAGAGGGACGACGGGAGATCCTCCGCCGCCTTGCTCAGGCCGCGGATGTACTCGACCGCCTTCGGCCCGGCCACCATGCCGCCGTAGATCGCCGACAGCAGCGAGTTCGCGCCGAGCCGGTTCGCGCCGTGATACTGGAAGTCGCACTCGCCGCACGCGAACAGGCCGGGAATGTTCGTCATGTGGTTGTAGTCGACCCACAGCCCGCCCATCGAGTAGTGGACGGCCGGGAAAATCTTCATCGGGATTTTGCGCGGGTCTTCCCCCATGAACTTCTCGTAAATCTCGAGGATGCCGCCGAGCTTGACGTCCAGCTTCTTCGGGTCGATGTGCGACACGTCGAGATAGACCATGTTCTCGCCGTTGATGCCGAGCTTCAGGTCGACGCAGACGTGGAAGATCTCGCGCGTCGCGATGTCCCGCGGCACGAGGTTGCCGTAGGCCGGATACTTCTCCTCGAGGAAATACCACGGCTTGCCGTCCTTGTACGTCCAGATCCGGCCGCCTTCGCCGCGCGCCGATTCGGACATGAGCCGCAGCTTGTCGTCGCCCGGAATCGCGGTCGGGTGAATCTGGATGAACTCGCCGTTCGCGTAGATCGCGCCCTGCTGGTAGACGGCGCTCGCGGCCGAACCGGTGTTGATGACCGAGTTCGTCGACTTGCCGAAGATCATCCCCGGACCGCCCGTCGCGAGGATGACGGCGTCCGAGCGGAAGACGCGGATCTCCATCGAGCGCAGGTCCTGCGCCACGATGCCGCGGCAGCGCCGCTCGTCATCCAGCACCGCGCCGAGGAATTCCCAGTTCTCGTATTTCGTGACGAGGCCGGCGACCTCCCAGCGGCGCACCTGTTCGTCCAGCGCGTACAGGAGCTGCTGGCCGGTCGTCGCGCCGGCATAGGCCGTCCGGTGGTGCTTCGTGCCGCCGAACCGGCGGAAGTCCAGCAGCCCTTCCGGCGTGCGGTTGAACATGACGCCCATCCGGTCCATCAGGTAGATGATGCCCGGCGCCGCCTCGCACATCGCCTTGACCGGAGGCTGGTGGGCGAGGAAGTCGCCGCCGTAGATCGTGTCATCGAAATGTTCCCACGGCGAATCGCCTTCGCCCTTCGTGTTGACCGCGCCGTTGATGCCGCCCTGCGCGCACACGGAGTGGGAACGTTTGACCGGCACCAGCGAGAAAAGCTCGACGTGCACGCCCGCCTCGGCCGCCTTGATGGTCGCCATCAGGCCGGCGAGCCCGCCGCCGACGACGATGATGTTGTTCTTGGCCATGACTCGATCGCTCCTTGTCTGTCGTTATCCGATGGCGGTCTGATGGAGGGCAGCCGCCGTCTCCGCGAACGCTTCCGAACGGAAGGCGATCAACGCGGCGAGGAACAAACCGGCCACGATGACGAACACGCCCATCCAGAAGTACGACGAAATGCGCTGCGCCCGCGGCCCCACCGTGATGCCCCAGCTGACGCAGAAGGCCCACAACCCGTTCGCGAAGTGGAACGCCGAGGCCAGCACCCCGATCGTGTAGAACGTGAACGCCAGGCCGTTCGTCGCGATGTCGTGCATGACCCGTCCGAAATCATGGTGCGTGATGTTGCCGAAGAACAGCTGGATCCGCGTCTCGTAGACGTGCCATGCGACGAAGATCAGCGTGATCACGCCGCTGATCCGCTGCAGGGCGAACGCCCAGTTGCGTCCGTAGCCGAACCGTCCGGTGTTGATGTTCGACTGGTACGCGACATACAGGCCGTACACGCCGTGGAAGACGAGGGGCGCCCAGATCAGGACGAATTCCAGCACGGGCAGGATCGGCAGGTTGTTGATGAAGTTGACCGCCCGCTGGAAGCGCTCGGGACCGCCCTCCGCCGCCTGGAAGTTCGTCAGCGCATGGGAGACGAAGAACAGGCAGAGCGGAATCACCCCCAGCAGCGAGTGCAGCCTGCGCGTGTAGAACGAATTGGTTCTCATGGCGTAAGCGTTCTCCTTTCCGGACATGCTTCCCAAGCCATACCCATTGTATCCCCGGGTCCGGGGAGCGTCAACGGACGGCGCGCGCCGCATCGCAGCCCGCCCGTGGTCACCGTTTTGCCACAATCTATCCTACCCGCATTTCGCTTATAATGGAATTGCCGATTATTTATAAGCTATAATAACTTGTATGCATAACGAGGGATGCGACTCCAGTCGCCCGCCGCTCCGTTCCACGGGTATCTTTTTTTATTAAAAAAGGAAGTGAAACATCGGGAGGTGCGGACCATGCTGGACGAGCTGCTGGTGTTCGCGGCCGTCGTCGAGCACTCCAGCCTGAACCGGGCGTCCTCCGCGCTCAATCTGTCGCAGCCGGCCCTGTCGCGCAAGATCGCGAAGCTCGAGGCGGAGCTCGGCGTGCAGTTGTTCCGCCGGACGGGCAAAAGGCTCGAGCTGACGCGCATCGGGCAGACGACCTACGAGTACGCGGTCGAGGTGCGGCAGCGGCATTTCCGCTACCTGCAGACGATCAGCGGGCAGCGCGAGGGCGGCAAGACGACCGTCATGATCGGCGCCAGCCTGACGACGCTGCAGACGACGCTGCCGGAGCTGATCCGGATGATGACCGCCGCCCATCCGGAGGCGGATATCAAGGCCGTGACGGGCAAGACGCACGAGATCGTCTCGCTCGTCCGCGAGCGCAAGGCGGACTTCGGTCTCGTCGCCTCGAGGATCGAGGAGGACGCCCAGATCCGCTGCGTGCCGCTGTTCGACGACCATCTGGAGCTCGTGCTGCCGCGCGGCCTGTACGTCTCCGATGCGGCGCCGGGCATGGGGCTTCGCATCGCCGACCTGGACGGCATGCCGATGATCCTGTTCGCGCAGGGCACATGGTACCGGACGATGATCGACCGTTTGTTCGACAAGTACGGCTTGAAGCCGGACGTGCGAATGGAGATCGACTCGTTCGAGGCGATCCTCCGGCTCATGCATCCGTGCCGGGCCGGCGCGCTGCTGCCCCGCTCGTATCTGCGCGAGCAGCTGCTCAAGGACAACGATTTGATCGCGGTATCGGTGCCCGAGCTGGAGGAGACGAAGCGGACGACCTCGCTCGTCCATCCCGAGCCCGGCGTCATGAGCCCGTCGATCCGGTTGTGGATCGACGAAATCGCGGCATATTTCAACCGCATGGTCAACCGATGATGATTCTGCCCTCGGGATAGCGGAACAATTCCTTTTCGTCCTTCGGCCGGAGCGCGTAGGCGAAGGTGAGCGGTCCGATCCGCCCGGCAAACATCGTCAGGCTGAGCAGGAGCTTCCCGAAATCGGTAAGCTGCGGCGTAATGCCCGTCGACAGCCCGCACGTGCCGAACGCGGATACCGTCTCGAACAGGATCGGCAGGAACGCCTGATCCTCGACCGCAAGAAGCGCCATCGTGACGGTGATGACGAACGCGAGCGAGAGCATCGTGATCGTGAGCGCCTTGAAGATGCGCTCGCGCGGGAGCCGGAAGCGGAACAGGACGACCTCGTCCTTGCCGCGCATCATCGCGATGACGGCGCCGACCAGCGTCGCGAACGTCGTCACTTTGATGCCGCCGCCCGTCGAGCCCGGCGCGGCGCCGATGAACATGAGCAGGATGAGGAAGAACTGTGTCGCCTGCCGAAGCGAGCCGATGTCGAGCGTGCTCACCCCGCCCGAACGGGGCACGGCCGACTGGAACAGCGACGCCCAGATCTTGCCGCCCCAGCCGAGCGGGCCGAGCGCGTTCGCGTATTCGAAGGCGAAGATGACGACGGCTCCGATGCCGAACAACACCCCGCTCGTCGCGAGCACGACCTTCGAATGCAGCGACAGCCGCCGGCGTTTCCGGCATTCCAGGAGATCCGACAGGACGATGAAGCCGAGCCCGCCGAGCGTGATCAATAGAATGGCCGTGATGTTCACAACCGGGTCCGCGACGTAGGGCGCATAGCTCCGGAAGCCGCCGAACAGGTCGAAGCCCGCGCTGTTGAACAGGGACACGGCGTGGAAGAGGCCCATGTACGCCGCCCGGCCGGGCGGCATTTCGGCGGCGAACCGTGCCGTCAGCACGGCCGTTCCCGCCGCCTCGATCGTCAGCGAATACAGGATGACGCGCCGGATGAGCCGGACGATGCCCTCCATGGTCGACTGATTCATCGCTTCCTGCAGGACGAGCCGCTCGCGCAGCGTGATGCGCCGCTTGAAGACGAGCGCGAACAGCGTCGCCATCGTCATGAAGCCGAGCCCGCCGACCTGGATCAGCAGCAGGATGATGAGCTGGCCCGCCGCGTTGAAGCGGGTGCCCGTGTCGACGACGGCGAGCCCGGTCACGCAGACGGCGGACACGGCGGTGAACAGCGCGTCAACGAAGCGCAGCGGTTCGCCGTTCACGGTGACGGCGGGCAGCGACAGCAGGCCGGCGCCGAGCAGGATGATCGTGATGTATCCAATCGCGAGCACGCGGGGCGGAGACCAGGCGGCGGCAAGTTTCGCTCTCATGCGGGAACGTTCACTCCGTTCGACCGGCCCGAATGGCAAGGATTGGCCGGATGGTACGATTATAGCCCTTCGGTCCGGGTTTGACCAGTCGACGTTTCGACACCGATTTGGATGATTTTCGTATGATATGGTACGCTACGGATAGTTTGCGTATCTGCCCATCCGAAACGAACGAGGTGTTGGCATGCGACAGGCGTTTGCGCGGCCGGACCGGCGCCTGCTCCTCTGGTCCGGCGGCGTCGGTTTGCTGCTCTATCTGATTTTCCAGCTCCTCCCCGAAATAAGCGACGTCATCCGCGATCCCGAATCCTACCGGCATATCGCGGAGGCGGAGGCCGAAGCGGCCGCCGTCCGGTTCGCGGAGGCGCATTTCGGCGGAACGTACGAGCCCGAGGGAACCGTGCACCAGATCCGGGAGCGGCTGTACGGGTACCTGTCCCGGGAGAAGCTGATCAAAGACTACGACGATCGGTTCGGTCCGCAATATCCGGTGGAATACTGGCAGGTGGAATTGAAGGGCGACGACGGATCATCGCTGTTCGTGCGCGTGCACATGCGGACGGGCGACATCGTCGGCTGGAACGAAGTGTCGGACGGCGGACGCGGCATGGAGTTCGGCGCGGCCTCCCTGGCGGCGCGCGCCTTCGCGATCGAGCGCGGGTACGCGGAAAGCGATCTGCGGCTGCGCGGTCTGCCGGAGGACGGCGGGATCGTGTTCGATGTCGCGGACCATGAGATCGGCGAAGCAAGGCTTGCGCTCCATATCCGGGTTGCGCAGGCGGACGACGGCGCCATCCGCGTCGTCTCGTTCACGCCGGAATTCGAATTGCCGGAGGCGCACATCCGGTATGTGGACCGGCAGGACCGGATCGCGCTCATACTGACCTACGCCGGAGCCTTCGGGATCTCGTTCGTGCTGTTCGTGATCGCCATTGTGTACGCGGTGTTGCTGCGACGCCGGACGTCGTTCCGGCGCGGCCTGCTGCTGAGCGGCATTTACCTGGCCTTCTACATCGTTCAGGATATCAGCATGTTCGACGGGATCCGCGCCTCGATCGGCGAGGTCGAGAACGCCGGTCTGGCCACGGTGTTCATGACCGTGTTCCAGATCCTGTTCACGATCGGCATCGCCCTGTCGGTCTGGTTCGCCTTCGTCGCCGGCGACGGGCTGTGGCGGTCGATGGGTGCGAACAAATGGCGGCGGCGGGGAGAGCCGGGATTCGGCGACGACGTATGGCAGGGCATGAAGATCGGTTACGGTGCGGCGTTCGCGCTGCTCGGGCTGCAGGCGCTCATTTTCCTCGTCATGCGGCTGGGCTTCGGAATCTGGTCGTCCGCCGACGTCACCCAGTCTCTGCTCAATTTCCGCTGGGTCTGGGCGTTCCCGCTGCTCGCCTGGTGCGCGGCCATCTCCGAAGAAGCGATGTACCGGCTGTTCGGCGTCGGCCTGTTCCGGCGGTGGTTCCGGAACACGGAGGCGGCCGCGGTCATACCGACCGTCGTCTGGGCGCTCGGCCATGTCGCCTATCCGATCTATCCGTGGAGCACGCGGCTGATCGAGCTGACGATCATCGGCCTGCTGTTCTGCTGGCTGTTCGTCCGGTACGGCTTCGCGGCCGCGCTGTTCACACACGCGGTGTTCGACCTCGTCCTGATGGCGACATCGCTCATGCTCCTCGGCGGAGCCGGCAACATCCTGCTCGGGATCTTCTACATCGTGCACCCGGTCGGCGTGGCCTGGCTGATCCGCTGGTGGGACCGTCGCCGGCCGCCGAAGCCGCGCCTCGTACCGGCCTTCGCTCCCGCGGGTGCCGGAACGCCGGGCTTCGCCGCTCCGGGCGGTGAGACTGCGGGCGGTTCCGCAGCGGGCATCGAAGCGGCGGACGGCGAATCGGCAGACCGCACGGCGGCAGACGATGCGACCGCGGGCGGTTCCGCAGCGGGAGGCGATGCGGCAGGCGGCGCGAGCGCTGGCAGTTCGGAAGCGGGCGGCGCTGACGCGACGTCTCCCGCCCCGATGGCGCCCGCCGCTCCGATGGACGGAGCTTCGGCGTCCGGCGGATCGAAGGACGGCGGCGATTCGCCGGGCGACGCAGGTTCCGCAGACCGATAAGCGAAGCAATGGCCGCCATTTTGTCGAAAACCTCGATATCATTGAAAATAAACAAAAAAATTCCTCTATTTTCCGGCGAACGCGTGTTTACGTCCGTTTTCCATGAAAATAGAGGAAATTTTTTTCATTCCGCGGCTGTCAACCGAAAACACCGGAACAAGCGCGAACCTTTCTTTTATTCGAAAGCCGGGTATTTTCGATGGCCGGGTCACGCACGCCGCGCTCCGGCGCCTTCTCATGCGCCCCGACGCCGACCGGCGACACCCGGCACGTATCCCGGCGGACGGCGGCATCCCGGGCGACGTTGCGGACCGGCCGCATCTCCGGCGTCTGACGCGGACCGGGACAACCCGGGAGGGGGCCGGCTCCCCGACATCCCGGGAGACACCGACGGCCCGGCAACTACCGATGCTCCGGCACCTTCTACCGATGCTCCGGCACCTCTTCATGCGCCTCGCCGCGCTCCGGCATTTCCCCGCGCTCCATCCTTGCCTCCCCGCGCGCCGCATCGCGCTCCGGCGCCTCCTGCGTCCCGTCCGCTCCGTCCTCGCGCAGCGCCTCCAGAATCCGCAGGGCCAGCTTCTCGCCGATGCCGAGCGGGCGGAAATCCTCGACCGACGCCTCGCGGATCTTCTTCAGCGAGCCGAAGTGCCGGAGCAGCGCCTTGCGCCGCTTCTCGCCGACGCCGGGGATCGCGTCGAGCCGCGAGGCGATCATCGACTTGCCGCGCACGCTCCGGTGGTACGTGACCGCAAACCGGTGCACCTCGTCCTGAATGCGCTGCAACAGGTAGAATTCCTGGCTGTCGCGCGGCAGCGGCACGACCTCCGGCGGGTCGCCGGTCATGAGCTGCGCCGTCCGGTGCCTCGCGTCCTTCACGAGCCCGCAGACGGGAACGGAGAGTCCCAGCTCGTTCTCGAGCACGTCGATCGCCGCGGTGATCTGCCCCCGGCCGCCGTCGACGACGATCAGGTCGGGCAGCTCCAGCCCCTCCTTCAGCACCCGCTCGTACCGCCGCCGGATCACTTCGCGCATCGTCGCGTAATCGTCGGCTCCCTCGACCGTCTTCACCTTGTATTTCCGGTACTCCGACTTGGCCGGCTTGCCGTCGATGAACACGGCCATCGCCGAGACCGCGTCGGCGCCCTGGATGTTCGAGTTGTCGAACGCCTCGATGCGCCGGAGCCGCGGCAGGCCGAGCCGGCGGGCCAGTCCCTCGCATGCCTTGATGCTGCGGGCTTCGTCGCGCTCGATGAGCCGGAATTTCTCCTCGAGCGTCATCCGCGCGTTCTGGATCGCCATCTTCACGATGTCGCGCTTCTTGCCGCGGCGCGGGACGAACACCTTGACCTTCAGCCAGCGCTGCAGCGACTCGCGCACGTCCTCGTCGCCCCGGAAGGCGCCGGCGCCGTTCCCGCCTCCGTCCGCGGACCGGTGTTCATCGCCCCCGGCGCCTTCCCGCTTCGCACCTTCCGCGGGACCATCCTTCCCGCCGTCCGCCGGCGCGCCCGCGTCCTCGGCCGAGGGCAGCAGAATTTCCTTCGGCAGCGCCGGATTCTCGCTGTAATACTGCGCCACGAACGTCATGAAGTCCTCGTACGGATCGCCGTAGAAAGGAAACGTGGTCGCGCGGCGTTCGATCATTTTGCCCTGGCGCACGTACAAAATCTGCACGCACATCCACCCCTTGTCGGCCGCGAATCCGAAGATGTCGCGGTCGACCGCGTCGGGGACCTGGATCTTCTGCCGCTCCATGACCGTCTCGATGCTCCGGATTTGGTCGCGGTACTCCTTCGCCCGCTCGAACTCGAGTCGTTCCGCCGCGGCCTCCATTTTCTCCTGGAGCTGCGCCTTCACTTCCTGATAGCCGCCGTTCAGGAAGCGGGTGATCTGCTGCACCATCTCCTCGTACTTCGCCGGATCGACCGGGTATTCGCACGGTGCGAGGCATTGCCCGATGTGATAGTACAGGCACACCTTGTCGGGAATCGTCGCGCATTTGCGCAGCGGATACAGCCGGTCGAGCAGCCGCTTCGTCTCGCGCGCGTCGTAGGCGTTCGGGTACGGGCCGAAGTATTTCCCGCCGTCCTTAACGACCTTGCGCGTCACCTCGAGCCGCGGATGCCGGTCGCCCGTGATCTTGATGTACGGGAACGACTTGTCGTCCTTCAGCAGCACGTTGTAGCGCGGCTGGTACTGCTTGATCAGGTTGCACTCGAGGATGAGCGCTTCCATGTTGTTCGACGTGACGATGTATTCGAAATCGCGGATCTCGGACACGAGCCGCTGCGTCTTGATGTTGTGGCTGCCCGTGAAATAGGACCGGACACGGTTCTTCAGCACCTTCGCCTTGCCGACGTAGATGACCTTCCCTTCGGCGTTTTTCATCAGGTAGCAGCCCGGCTTGTCCGGTAGCAGCGCCAGTTTCGAACGGATCGGCTCCGGGACGCTCTTCAGCTCCCCGGCCGCGGACCGGCCGGCCGATTCCTTCCGTGCCATGCGTTCACGCCCCCTTCGTCGCTACCACGTATTGTAGCACACGGAACGCCGCGCGGGACGGGGCGCCCGCGCCGGAGCGCCGCCTTATTTTTGTCACATTCGTTCGCTTTACAACGATTCCGCATGTTGGGTATACTAGGGGAAGCCAAGGAACACTTGTGACCGGGCGGCCCGGGACCCGAGGCCGGCCCGACGGGAGGACAGACGGATGGAGAACGTGCAGGATCCGCGTCAGCACATCAACGAGGAACCGCGCAACGATTTCAACGATGTGGCGAACGGTTTCGCCTGGATGTTCATCTTCATGGTGGTCGTGTTCTTCGGCGCCGTCGCGATCAAGTACCTGATTTCGTAATCCCCCGGGACGGCGGGAACATTCGGGGCCCCGCTTCCGTCCGCTCCGGACGGCGGCGGGGCCTCTTTTTGCCGGAAACCGTGAAAAAAAAAGGCCGGCGTGCCGCCCGGACCGGGAGCTTCCCGTTCGGACGGAGCCGGCCGCATCTACCGTCGGTTATCGCTTTGCTTCGCCGGTCTTCGCGAGCGGTTTGCCGGAGGCAGGCTGTGCCGATGCGCCGGATTTCTCGCGGGCCGCGGACGCCGCGTCGAACCGCCTGCGCTCCGTGCGGTCGATCTGCACGATCCGGCCGTCATGAACCGTGATCAGCACCGAGCCGTATTCCAGTCCGTTCACCACTTCGGCAATGCGCTGCATCCATACGGCATCCACCTCTACCGGTTTCGCCATCGTGAACCCTCCATCCGTGCGAATATGGATCAAATGTGGACCGGCAACGGATCCGTCTTGAGCGGATTTTCGACCAGCACCGCCGACGATCCGTCCAGCACGTACAGGCGATGAATGAACACCAGCACCTCTTCGCCCGGCCTGAGCGGCTCCCGGTCAAGCGACCGGTACGCGACCAGCCGGTTGCCCTCGACTTCCACTTCCACTTCCAGATGCGCCCCGCGGAAATACGATTGCCGGACGATGCCCGGTTGCGCGGAACGCGGATAGGAGAGTTCCCTTTCCCTGCCGACCTCCACGAACTCCGGACGGATGATGGCCGACTTGTCTCCCCGGCCGACGGCTTCCTCGAACCCGAACAGCCGCTCGGGATGCTGGAGCACCCGCGACTCGCCGATGAACGACGCGACGAACGGCGTCTTCGGATGGCGGTAGATCTCGATCGGCGATCCCTGCTGTTCCAGCCGGCCGTTCGAGAAAATGAGCATCTCGTCCGCCACCTCGACCGCCTCGTCCTGGTCGTGCGTCACGAAGATCGAGGTGATGCCGATGGCCTCGATCATCTCCTTCAGCCAGGTGCGAAGTTCCTTGCGGACCTTTGCGTCGATCGCGGCGAACGGCTCGTCGAGGAGCAGCAGGTTCGGACGGGGGGCCAGCGCCCGGGCGAACGCGACGCGCTGCCGCTGGCCGCCCGACAGTTGGTGCGGGTAGCGCTTCGCGACGCCTTCCAGCCCGACCAGCTTCAGCAGCTCGTTCACGCGCTCGCGGATTTCGGCCTTCTTCACCTTCTTCACTTCCAGCCCGAACGCGATGTTCTCGAACACCGTCATGTGCCGGAACAGCGCGTAGTTCTGGAAGACGAAGCCGATGCCGCGCTTCTGCGGCGGAACGTCGTTGACCCGCTTGCCGTCCAGGATGATGTCGCCCTCGTCCGGCTTCTCGAGCCCGGCGATCATGCGGAGCAGCGTCGACTTGCCGCCGCCGCTCGGGCCGAGCAGTCCGATCAGCTTGCCCTCTTCGATCGTGAAGCTGACGTTGTCGACCGCCTTCAGATTGCCGAACCGCTTCGTCACGTTGCGCACTTCGATGCGCATCTCAACCGGCCCCTCCTTCCGTATCCGTCCGCCGCTGCCCCGACTTCCACTCGACAATCGCCTTCACGACCAGCGTCACGAGCGCAAGGAGCGCGAGCAGCGATGCAACGGCGAACGATGCGGTGAACTGGTACTCGTTGTACAGGATCTCGACGTGCAGCGGCAGCGTGTTCGTCTGTCCGCGGATGTGCCCCGAGACGACGGACACGGCGCCGAATTCGCCCATCGCCCGCGCGTTGCACAGGATGACGCCGTACAGCAGTCCCCACTTGATGTTCGGCAGCGTCACGCGCCAGAAGATCCGCCACCCCTTCGCGCCGAGCGTCGCGGCGGCCTCCTCCTCCTCGACGCCCTGCGCCTGCATGAGCGGGATCAGCTCCCGCGCCACGAACGGGAACGTGACAAAGATCGTCGCGAGCACGATGCCCGGCAGCGCGAAGATGATCTTGACGTCGTGCGCCGCCAGCCACGGTCCGAGCAGCCCCTGCGCGCCGAAGAGCAGCACGAAGATGAGGCCCGAGATGACCGGGGAGACCGCGAACGGCAAATCGATCAGCGTGACCAGCACGTTCTTGCCCCGGAAGTCGAACTTCGCGATCGCCCAGGCCGCCGCGACGCCGAACAGCGTGTTCAGCGGCACGGCGATCGCCGCGGTGAGCAGGGTCAGCCTGAGCGCCGACAGGGCGTCCTTCTCCGTGATCGATGCGACGTAGACGCGCCAGCCCTGCGACAGCGCCTCGACGATGACGGAGATGAGCGGCAGCACGATGATGAGGCCGAGGAACAGCAGCGCGACCGCGATCAGCGCGATCCGCACGCCCCGGGATTCCGTCGCGTGGGCGGGCCGGTCGGAGGCCGCGTCGCGAAGCTCCGCGTGAATGGCACCGGCCATGGCGTTCCCTCCTTACCCCGTCTTGAGGCGGCGGCTGTACCGCCACTGCATGTAATTGATGACGAGCAGCAGGGCGAACGAGATGATCAGCATGACGAGCGCGATGGCCGTCGCGCCTTCGTAGTCGAACTGCTCGAGCTTCGTCATGATGAGCAGCGGCGCGATCTCCGTCTTCATCGGCATGTTGCCGGAGATGAAGACGACCGAGCCGTATTCGCCGATGCCGCGGGCGAACGCCAGCGCGAAGCCGGTCATGAGCGGCGCGGCCAGCTCCGGCAGAATGACCTTGCGGAACGTGCGCCAGCGGTACGCGCCGAGCATGACGGCCGCCTCTTCCACATCCTGGTCGAGATCCTGGAGCACCGGCTGAACCGTCCGCACGACGAACGGCAGGCCGATGAAGATGAGCGCGATCGTGATGCCGATCGGCGTATACGCAATTTTGATCCCGAGCGGTTCGAACAGCGAGCCGATCCATCCGGTCGGCGCGTAGATCGATGTCAGCGCGATGCCCGCGACCGCGGTCGGCAGGGCGAACGGCAGGTCGACGATGCTGTCGACGAGCCGCTTGCCCGGAAACCGGTAGCGGACGAGCACCCAGGCGACAAGCAGGCCGAACACGACGTTGACGGCGGCCGCGAGCAATGCGGTCAGGAAACTGATTTTGTAAGCCGCGAGCACGCGGGCGTTCGTCACGGCCGCCCAGAACTCCGAGAAGCTCATTCCCGCCGTCTTGATCAGGACGCTGGCCAGCGGAATGATCACGATGAGGCTCAGGTACAGGACCGTAAATCCGAGCGACAGCCCGAATCCCGGAAGCACGCTGGCCTTTCCGGAACCTTTCATGTGAAGTCAGCTCCCCGTCCGCAACGGCTGTATCGGTTGCCTTGGATGGATTCGGATCAGGCGGATGTCAGGAACCCGGCTGATAAATCTGGTCGAAGTAGCCTCCGTCGGCGAAATGCTTCTCCTGCGCCTCCCGCCAGCTGCCGAAGTCGTTGTCGATCGTCAGGAACTCCACCTCGACGAACCGGTCCCTGTACTGTTCGGCCACGGCCGGATGCGTCGGACGGTAGAAGTTCTCGGCGATCACCTTCTGCGCTTCCTCGCTGTACAGATAGCCGAGATACGCTTCGGCGACCTCGCGCGTACCCCGCTTGTCGACGACCTTGTCGACGACGGCGACCGGCGGTTCGGCGAGGATGCTGAGCGACGGCGTCACGATGTCGAACTTGTCTTCGCCGAACTCCTTCAGCGCCAGGAACGCTTCGTTCTCCCACGCGAGCAGCACGTCGCCGATCTGCCGTTCGACGAACGTCGTCGTCGCGCCGCGCGCCCCGGAGTCGAGCACCGGCACATGCCTGAACAATTCCTTCATGAACGCGCGCGCGGCCTCCTCGTCGCCGCCGTTCTGCCGCAGCGCGTAGCCCCACGCGGCAAGGTAGTTCCAGCGCGCGCCGCCGGACGTCTTCGGGTTCGGCGTGATGACTTCGACGTCGTCCCGGATCAGATCGTTCCAGTCCAGGATGTTCTTCGGATTGCCTTCCCGGACGAGGAAGACGATCGTCGACGTGTACGGCGAGCTGTTCAGATCGAATTTCGATTGCCAGTCCGGCGAGATGAGCCCGGCATCGGCGATCGCGTCGATGTCGTAGCCGAGCGCCAGCGTCACGACGTCCGCCTCGAGACCGTCGATGACGGAGCGGGCCTGCTTGCCGGAGCCGCCGTGCGATTGCTTGATCGTGACCTTCTGTCCCTTCTCCTTCAGCCAGTAATCGGCAAACAGCTGATTGTACGCCTCGTACAGCTCGCGCGTCGGATCGTAGGAGACATTCAGCAGCTCGACCGACGGCAGCGAATCCTTGCCGCCCGAACCGGACGACGATCCGCCGTTCGAGCCTCCGCCATTGCCCCCTGCGCCGCATGCGGTCAACAGGGCAACGAGGGCGGCGAACATCGTCGTTCGGGCTGCGATCCTCCAGGATTTCATCGGTAACACTCCCCCAAATGCGGTAGCCACACAGGCCGTCTTGTCTGCCATCTGTACCGACTGTCGGCACAGCGAGCGGATGCCGGCGGGGCATCCATGTTCCGGTTGACCGGTCACAACATCATTATTCCTACATGTTTAGTCGGTTTATAGAAAGCATAATAACAGGTCGACTGCCGGGCGTCAACCGTTTTTTGCAAGTTTTTATCCATCCCATAAGCGGCGCTGATAAATGCGAAGGGCCCCGCCGGGGGACGCCTCGGGGCGCCGTCAGGCGCCGATCCCCCGGTCGGGACCCGATTCGGTTGTCCCTGTTGCGGCCGGCCTTCCGTGGATCCGGCCGGTCAGCCGCGGCATCGCGCATTTGCTGAAGAACGGCCGGCCCGTGATGCCGCCGCTCAGCCCGTGATGCGATCCAGCGCCACCTTGCGGCCGGTTCTCGCGCTCTCGATCGCGCCGAACACCATCGCCATGCTCTTCAGATTGTCGGCGCAGTCCGTCTCGGCGGGCCGCCCCTCCTCGAGCGCCGCAAACATCTCGTCGAGGCAGCCGGTGTGGCCTTCCCTTCCGTTCCAGACGGTGCCGGCCTCCACGCGGCGCACGGGACGGATGAAGCCGGCCGCCGCCTCGTCCGCGATTTCCGCCGCGGGCATCGAGAAGCCGTCCCAGCGTGCCGTGCCGCGGCTGCCGATGACGCGCCAGTCCGCTTCCCACGACGTCGGGAAGCCCTCGGCGCACCACGATCCGCGGTACGTGAAGACGGATCCGTCGCTCATCTCGAAAATGCACACCGCCGAAGCGTTCCCCTTGTACCACGATCCCGGCGGGTTGTACTCATGGCAGTACACCGACACGGGATCCGCCCCGCTGATGAAGCGGGCCTGATCGAACGTGTGGATCGCCATGTCGATGAGCAGCGGACTGTCCATCAGGTCGCGGAATCCGCCGAAATGCGGTCCGATGAAGAAATCGGCATGGATCGAGCCGGGCGCGCCGAGCGCGCCGGAGGCGACGAGCTCCCGCAGCGCGCGGATCTGCCGGTTGTACCGCCGGTTCTGCATGATCGCGCAGCGCCGGCCCGCCCGCTCCGCGGCGCGCACGATCGCCCGCGCGTCCTCCCGGGTCTCGGCCAGCGGCTTCTCGGCGAACACGTGGCAGCCGGCCTCGAGCGCCGCCGTGACGACCGTCCTGCGGCTGGACGGAACCGTCACGTCGAACACGATGTCCGCCTCCACCCGCGCAAGCGCCTCCCGGATATCGGTGAAGATCGGCACGTCCAGCCCGTACTCGGCGGCCCGGCGGCGCGCCGCCTCCTCCTGGAGATCGACGAGCGCCGCGATCGCGATCTCCTCGCGGGACTGCGCGTAGTCGAGCCACAGCCGGGACATGCCGCCGCACCCGGCCACGATGACGCGATGCCGGCTCATGGTTTCAGCCCCCGCTTGTTCCCGCCGCCGATCCAGAGCGGGTCGACGAACGGGCGGATCCGGTCCATGATCCGCCGGCCCTTGTGCGCCTCCTCGCCGTCCCGGTGCGTGAAGCTGAAGTGCAGTTCCAGCGCGTCCAGGTCATGGTTGGACGTGTAGAACGTCGGCTTCCGGTTCATCCGGTGGTTCAGGATCGCGCCGAGCACATGGTCGCGCACCCACGGGCTCAGATGCTCGGCGCCGATGTCGTCGAAGACGAGCAGGTCGGTCTGCTTCATCAGCTCGATCGTCTCGCGCAGGCGGGCCGGCTCGTCCAGCATCGATTTCACGTCCTCGACGAATTCCGGCACATAGACGATGACGCCGGACAGACCGCACTTCGCCAGTTCGTGCAGCATGTAGCACATGAGATATGTCTTGCCCGTGCCGAACGGGCCGTACAGGTACAGCCCGCGCTTCTGCAGGCCGTTCTCACGCGTCGCTTTGATGTATTTGAACAGCTGGTTGACGGCCGCCGAACGCTCGGGTTCGATGGTGACCATTTCGGTGGGCGAGAACGATCCGCCGAGCACCGATTCGTCGATGTGGAAGCTCCGCACCCGGCTGCGAAGCTGCTGCTCGGCCTCGCGCGCCCTGAGCAGGGAGCAGGCGGCCTTCCGGTCGTGGATCTGCGCCCTGCCGTCCCGCACCTCGCATTCGAGCACCGTGTAGTACCCTTCGATGTCGTTCGGGCACCGGTCGAGGCCGGGACAGGCGGCGCAGTTGCGCTTCTCCTTCACATATTGGTAAATCCGGTTCAGATGGATGCGTAGATCGCGCCGCGTCAGTTCCGGATGGCGGTCCTTGAGCTCCCGCACGGCCGGATCGGCGAGCAGCGCGTCCAGCAGCCGCTCCGCTTCCGCCTGCATCCCGGCGCCCGGAGGCCACCGCCTGATGAGTTCCCCCAGCGATTCCATCGGCCTCTTCCTCCCGTGTCACGACGTTACGATTCGCGTTCCAGCTCGCTCGCGAGCCGGAGCGCCTCCGCCAGTTCCTCCGGCGTAAGCTGCCGGCCTCCCGTCCGCTGATCGGCGACGGGGATCGCCGGCTTGCGCGTTCCACTCCGTCCGCCCCGGCTCCCGCGCCCCGGCGCCTGCGCCGATACCGGCGCGCGGCGTTCCGCTTCCTTCAACCGCTGCTCAAGCTCCATCTGCTCGCGCACATACCGGATCGCCTTCTCGTATGTATCGACGCCGCGGGCGAGCATGTTCGACGCCACCTTGTCGATGAAGTCGCCCGACAGCCGCTGCGCGCTTCCCGTTCCGAACAGGTAATGAATCAGCACGTTGATCACTTCGCGCGGCATCCGGTAATGGAGATCGATCCGCTCGAACGCCCGGTCGAGCCAGGCGGGCACGGCTCCCGGGAAGAACCGCTTCAGGAAGCGGGTGTGCGGTTCGTTGCGCATCAGGAAATTGTACTGCGCGATGTCGCACCTTCCCGCCAGCGATTCGGGAACGGGCAGATACCAGTCCTCCGGCACCGGAATCTCCTCCGGCGGCTCGTCCTCCCCCTCGTCCGGGGAAGCGGCCTGCGCCGCGCTCCGTCCCGCGATGCGGTTCCGCTCCTCCTCCAGCCGGCGGTTCTGACGGTAATAGACGCTGGCCCGCCGCTGCAGCTCGTCGAAGAGCAGCTCGCCGTCGGGCGAGAAGACGCCGGGCTCGTCCAGCAGCCGCCGCATGTCCACGGCGTCGAGATCGTATTTGTAGGCGATGTAGTTGACGGCCGCCATGCCGTTCCGGTCCGTCCGGAGCCGCTCGACGAACGGCCGGTTCGCCGAGGTGCGGGGGAACCCTAGGATCAGCTCGCCGTATGCGATGCCCGCGGACGGCTCGGGCGGAGGAGCAGGCGCCCGCTCGCGGGAAGCCGCGATCTCCGCCAGCGCCTGCTCGAGCTCGGCGTCCGCGCTGTGCGGCTGCACGCGGAAGATCTCGAAGAACGGAACCGAAAGATCCTCCCGCGAAAGTCCGGGCTGATCCAGCTCCTCCGGAAGCGGGGACTCGAACTGCTCGCGCAGCGCGATGACGGCGTACTTGCCGATCTTGTCCCGGAGCAGCAGCGTGAAGTGGGGATTCGTGAAGAACTCGGCCGGCTCGAGCGGCCTGACCAGCACGTATTCGTACAGAATCTCGTCGCTTCCCGGCGCCGCGATCCGGTTCGTCTGGAGCAGTCCGACGGCCTCGAGCCGGGAAGCCTGCTCGATCAGATAACGGCGGCCGGCGTCTCCGAGTCCGACGCCCAGGCCGAGCATGAGCCGGCGCTGGGCCTCCGGCCGCGAATAGCCGGTCCGCGTCTCGTCGATTTGGTGATAGAGCAGAAGGTACAGCGACACGGCCGGCGCCCCGATCATCGGCTGATAGATCAGGCTGAGCGTCTTCATGTCGAGCGGGCTGAGCGAGAAGTTGCGATAGACGACGTAACGGTGATGCTCGGTGAATTGATGCCCGTGTTCGATCCGCATGCCGCCATCCAGCTCCATCCGTCGCGAAGATCTCGTGATCCTATTCTAGCACAAAACGACACCGCCCGCGCGATTCGTCCGCAAGACGCCGTCATTCGCCATCCCCCCGGAACGGATCCCGAATGCCGGCCGGCGTGACCATCCCGGACAACAAAAAAAGAGCGGCGCCGAACCCGCGTCCGGCTCCGCTCCTGAAGCTGCGATTCATCCGTTCGCGACTGGTACCGCCGCCGGCCCCGCCATCGTCCGGGCGGGGTCCGTTCCCGCGCTCCGGCGCCTCAGAGCCGATCCGCTTCCCGCGCCGCGGCCTCCGCCTCTTCGGCGGAAAGCGCGCCCGCCGGCATCTCCGCCCCGGCAAACGTCCCGGCCGATTTCCGGCCTTCCAGCTTCGCGATCCAGGTGCGGATCGCGTCGCAGATCCGGTCCGGCGCCTTCGTCGGCAGCTGATGGCCCGCTTCGGGGATCACGCGCCATTCCGCGCGGCGCAGCTTGCCCCGGAGTTCCCGCGCATAGGCGCAGCCCGCCGCGTCTTGCCCGCCGCTCAAGAGCAGGACGGGACGGTCGATGCGGTTCAGCCGTTCGTCGCAGCTGTACCGCAGGCAGCTCTCGGCGTAGTCCCGGTGCCGCCGCGGATCGCCGATGCTGCCCTCCGCATGGAGCACGTCGAACGTCGTCCGGCTGTCCGCGTTGCCGAGCGCGACCGGCACGATGACCGCGTTCGGGATCCGGCCGCTGAGCAGCGCCCCGGCCCGCATCCACATCCGGCTGCGCCGGTCGGTCAGGCGGCCCATGCCGGACAGCAGCACGGCGCCCCTGAATCGTTCCGGCGCGGCAAGCAGCGCTTCGAGCGCCGGCATGGCGCCGCACGAATAGCCGCACACATAGGCGGAATCGATGTCCAGCCGCTCCAGGAGCTGGCGGATGTCCTCCGCGATGAGCGGGATCGCGACGGCCGCATCGCCCGCGGGACTGTGACCGTGCCCGCGCACATCGAACAGGACGACGCGGTGATCCCGCGCCAGATCGTATTTCATGTAGTTGAAGACGGAACTGCCGATGAACGGCGGATGGACCATCACGATCGCCGGTCCCTCGCCCGTCGCGTGGCAGTGGAGTTCCGTCCCGTTCACTTGGAGCATCGGCATGGCCCTCACCTCGACGAACTGGAGCGTTCCGTCTTAGTATGGGCGCCGCCGCCTCCAGGTACGATCAGAACATTTTGTAACCGCTCCGCCGCAGCTTGCGGATCGCCCAGCCGCTGGCATACGCGCCGACGAGACCCGCAAGGCCGACCGTGATGTCCGTCCAGGCATAGCCGGTCAGATGGGCCGCAAACGATTCCGACCTGTCCCAGGTGCGCAATACCTCGAACGGAATGACGATGAGCACGAACAGCCAGACCGGCATCCAGGTCGTCTTGACTAGCATGTTCAAAATAAATCCGATGCCGAAAAACAACACGAAAAAGAGCGGCACCAGCACGAGCAGCTGCAACATGTCGGAAACAGGCTCCTTCCTTCGCATCAAGCGCGGTTCCGTGCGTTTCTTAGAGTAGTGTAGTGGAAGCGTCCGCGCGAGTCAATTTTGCCGGGCGCATTGTCACAAGTCCGTCATTTGCCGCATGTCCCGGCGTTCGGGTACAATGATCTCGACCGATCAACCCGTCCGGCGACGGAACGGACCGAAGGAGGATTGCGATGAGCGAAGCAGCTCAAACGCTCGAAGGCTGGTTCGCGCTGCACGATTTCCGGACGATCGACTGGCCGGCCTGGAAGCAGGCAGGGCCGGACGAGCGGCGGCGTGCGGAAGACGAGCTCCGCCGCATGCTGGAGCAATGGGCGGCCGTCGAAGAGGCGAAGGCCGGCAGCACGGCCGTCTACGCGATCGTCGGACAGAAGGCCGACATGCTGTTCATGCACCTGCGCGAGACGCTGGACGAGCTGCATGAAGTGGAGACGGCGTTCAACAAATCGGCGTTCGCCGACTACACGCTGCCCGCCTACTCCTACGTCAGCGTCGTCGAGCTGAGCAACTACACGACGCAGCCGGGTTCCGATCCGATGCAGAACCCGGAGATCGTCGCGCGGCTGAAGCCGATCCTTCCGAAGACCCGGCACATCTGCTTCTATCCGATGAACAAGCGCCGGCTGGGCGCCGACAACTGGTACATGCTTCCGATCGACGAGCGGCGCGAGATGATGCGCGCCCACGGCATGACCGGCCGCAAATACGCCGGCAAGGTCCGGCAGATCGTCACCGGCTCGGTCGGCCTCGACGAGTGGGAATGGGGCGTCACGCTGTTCGCCGACGATCCGATCCAGTTCAAGAAGCTCGTCTACGAGATGCGGTTTGACGAGGTCAGCGCGCGCTTCGGCGAGTTCGGCGACTTCTATGTCGGCAATCGGCTGACGGCGGACAAGCTCGGCGAGCTCCTGAAGGTGTAGACCGGAGCGGGCGGACGGGAACGCGCGGACCGGAACGTGCGGACCGGCAAGCTCGGCGTGGTACAGGCTCTGTCGCGTACGAACAAGCGGACAATGGTTGGCGGCAGACGCGGTCAGGACGCGCGGACGTCGGACCGGGCGCGAACACGAAGGCCGGTTCGGAACGGCGCATGCCGTTCCGAACCGGCCTTGCTTCATGCTTCATGGCCTTCTCCGGCTTCCCCCGCGCCGGCATCCGGCGACGGAACGCCCGCGCCTTCGTCCCCCGGGGCGTTCGCCGCGCCGGCCCGCTTCGCGGCCAGATATTCGGCCGTCAGCCGGTCGCGCTCGCGGCTCTTCGCCTTCAGACGTTCGATCGCGGGCTGGATCAGCAAATCCACTTCGCGTTGCACCACGTAAGCCAGGTCGTATCGTCCCTGCGATTCCAGGAAGGAGCCGACTTCCATGAGCGCATTGTATCGCTCGAGCTCGTCCCGGGTCAGCAGTCCCCGCACCTGTACGCTGCAGTGCCTCATCAGAAGAATTTCCCTTTGCGCAGCACGAGCGGAATGCCGCCGATGATGAAGAGGTAGCGGAGGTCGATCAGCTTCTTCAGCTGGGCGGCCGTCCAGCCTTTGTATTTCTTGCCGAACACGAGGCCGATGGCCTCGCCCTTGCCGAGCGAAGCGACCGTGCCCTTGCTCTTGAACTCGAACTTCTTCAGCGCCTGATTGCGGATGGACGCGACCAGGTTGTGCGCGACGGCGATTCCCTGCTGGATCGCGATCTGCGCCGTCGGCGGATACGGACGGCCCTCTTCGTTGAAGACGATCGAGTTGTCGCCGACGACGTAGATGTTGTCATGCCCCGGCACGCGCAGATATTCGTCGACCTTCACGCGGCCGCGGATCGTCTCGAACCCGGCCTCCTCGATCAGCCGGTTGCCGCGGATGCCTCCGGTCCAGATGACCGTCTGCGCCTTGATCTCCTCGCCGTCTCCGACGATGACGCCGTCCGGCCTGCATTCCTTGATCGGCGTGCCGATCCGGAACGTGACGCCCTTCCGGCGCAGCACCTCCATCGCGTATTCGACGAGCTCCGGATCGAAGCCCGGCAGCGCGGTCGGCGCCGCCTCGATGTTGATGATCTTCACGAGCTGCGGATCGACATCGAACTCGCGGCACAGCTGCGGAACGCGGTCGGCCAGCTCGCCGACGAACTCGATGCCCGTGAATCCCGCGCCGCCGACGACGAACGTCAGGTAATCGGTGCGGTGCGGCTCGCGCTTGAACTTCGCGAACTGGTATTCGATATGCTCGCGGATCAGGCGGACGGAGTTGATGCTCCGGATGGTCAGCGCATATTCCATCAGGCCCGGGATGCCGAACGTCTCCGGCTCGCCGCCGATGCCGATCACAAGGTAGTCGTACGAGAGCGTGCCGTCCTCCAGGATGACCTTGCGGTCCTGCGGACGAATCTGCACGACGGTCGATTTCACGAAGTCGATTTTGAACTCGTCGATCAGCTTCGATATGCTGACGCGCGCGTTCTCCGGACTGTCCGTTCCCGCGGCCGGCATGTGCAGATGGGTCGTGAAGTAATGGTAATCATGCTTGTTGACGAGCGTCACGTCCGCTTCGTTGTAATTCAGCATCTTCTGCAGGCGAAGCGCCGTCATGACGCCCCCGTACCCGGCGCCTAGGATGACGATCTTCGGAATGCTGCTCATGGTGGGCTCCCTTCCATATCTTGGTCATAAATCTTACCGGGGATATTGTGAAAAATTACACAAACAAGACCGGCCATCGTGGTTACATGCCTAGCTTGCTTAAAATCAAACGCCTCTATGTATGCGTTCGATCAGATATCGGACACAATACCGATAACATACATTGAAAATGATAGCACCTTTCATGAAAAGTTCAAGAGCAAAATCCTACGAATTCTTTTAGAATTCCGTACAAAAACGACAGACGCCGCGCCCGGGAACAGGTATAATGATGTGATGGTATGGAAAGTTGTCGAAATCTGACAATCGGCCTGGAGGTGCCCACGGATGTCCCAGCAAACCCATCCCAATCTGACCGACATCGTCATCATCGGAGGCGGCCCCGTCGGCATGTTCGCCGCGTTCTACGCCGGCATGCGGCAGGCATCGGTGAAGATCATCGAAAGCATGCCGCAGCTCGGCGGGCAGCTCTCCGCGCTCTATCCCGAGAAGGACATCTACGACGTCGCCGGCTTTCCGCGCGTGAAGGCGCAGGAGCTCGTCGACCGCCTGCGCGAGCAGCTCGAGGTGTTCAAGCCGGAGATTTGCCTGGACGAAAAGGTGCTTGACGTCCGGAAACTCGGGGAGCGGCTGTTCGAAATCACGACCGACCGCGGCGTCCACCACGCGCGGGCCGTCATCATCGCCGCCGGCGTGGGAGCGTTTGAACCGAGGAAGCTGGAACTTGCGGGAGCGGAAAAGTACGAAGGGATCAACCTGCACTATTTCGTGAACGACCTGGAACAATTCCGGGGGAAGCGCGTGCTGATCAGCGGCGGCGGCGATTCCGCCGTCGACTGGGCGCTCATGCTCGAACCGGTTGCCGCGTCCGTCACGCTGGTGCACCGCCGCGACAAGTTCCGCGCCCATGAGCACAGCGTCGAGAAGCTGAAAGCGTCCGGCGTGAAGATCATGACGCCGTTCGAGATCGCGGTGCTCTCCGGCGACGGACGCATCGAGCGCGTGACCCTGAAGAACGGCCGCACCGGCGAGACGAGTGAAATCGAAGTCGACGCGGTCATCGTGAGCTTCGGCTTCGTCTCTTCCCTCGGCCCGATCGAGCGCTGGGGGCTCAGGATCGAGAACGGTTCGATCATCGTCGACTCCCGCATGGAAACATCGATTCCGGGCATCTTCGCCGCAGGCGACATCGTCACCTATCCCGGCAAGCTGAAGCTGATCGCCGTCGGCTTCGGGGAAGCGCCGACCGCGGTCAACAACGCAAAGGTGTACATCGATCCGACCGCGAAGCTCTCCCCGGGCCACAGCAGCAGCATGAAATGGTGACGTTCGGGCATCCTGACGGACGGGGTGATCGCCATGCCGCCGATCTGTCCCGTATGCAACGGTCTGGTGCCGCTCGTCTTCGACTGTCCGCGCTGCGGCCGCCCCGTCGGGGATCTGGGCCGGGCGTCCGATGCGCTCGGACCGTACGCGCCCTATGAGCCCGGGCACGAAGAAAGCCGCACGGGCGGCTCCATGGAGGATATGGCGTGCGTGCACGCGGTGCGATGCGAATCCTGCGGGACCGGGAGCGAGGTTACGGTCGTGCTGCACCCGTAAAACGGACGGTCGTCTCCGGTCCGCACGGCGGCGATCCATGCCTGGTTCAGCGGACCGCAGCCTTCGGTCAGCGGCCCTCCGGAATGTGCCGCATCCCCAACCTACGCGCCCATCCGGACGGAAGCGGGCTTCAGCTTGCGCCGGGCCAGTTCCGCCGCGAGCATGCGGATGAACGCGGGATCGAGCTTCTGTTCGACCGCCGCGTAATACGCTTCGAGCAACAGATCGTCCGGCAGCTTGTTCATGGCGGGTCATCCTTTCAAATCGGGTTCGCCATCGCTGGCGACATTCATCATAGCATGTCCATTTCCGGCGGAACAAGCGGCCCGGTTATCCACAACCGTCTGTGTATGAATTGTGCGTTTCTTGTGGGCAAACGTCGAAAAATGCGCCGCCGCAATGGGGATGTTGTGGACAGAGTTATACACAGCCCCTTGCGGCGGTTCCGCTGATAAAAAAGTTTCATGCATATCGGAAATCAGATTACCAAATCCTATTAACGGCGTTAAATATTTCCCCCTCCCGATCTCCTTCCCCGAGGCCGCCCGGCGGCTCAATGCGGCCGCGTGTTCACTTCGAAGATCCAGATCTTGCCCGAGCGGTCCAGGCCGTAATCGAATCCGAGCTGGTCGATGCCGGGATACCGCCGCTCCAGCACGGCCGTCGCCGTGTAGGTGAGCGACCGCATCTGGCGCTTCTTTGCCGCCGCGAGCCGCGGCGACAGCGAGCGGCTGATGCCGACGGAAGCGGGCAGCTGCGTGCCGCCGCGGCACAGGTTCGTGACGAACAGCCCCTTGCGCGCGAGCCGGCCGACGATCGCACGGATCCGCCATTCGCCGCCTTCCTTCACGATTTTCACCCGGTAATCGATCGGCCGTCCGCCGATCGTCGCAAGCGGAATGCGGCGCTGAATCAGATACCGCCGTCCCCTCCTGAGCCGGCGCAACGCCTTCGCCAGCTCCGCGAACGTGCGGTACCGGCGCTTCGACGCTCCGACGGTGACGGAGTAACCGCCGCCCTCGCGCGCGACCTTCGCGACGCCGACGCCGCCGGTGCCGCGCTGCGGCTTGATGACGACGCTCCCGTATTGCGCGAGCATCCCGCGCAGATTGGCCTCGCTGTAGAGCCGCGTCTTCGGAATGTGCGGAGCGATCCCCGGATGCGACAGGAGAGCCGCCGTCTTCGCCCATTTGTCCGCCAGCGTCCTGCCGGACGACCGGACTTGAGCCTGCATCGGCATCGCCCCTTCCCCTTGTCATGCTGCATCCTATGCCGGAGAGACAACGTTCTCCTGGACATCCACCCCCGCCTCGTCCGAAATGTGCGGACGCCGTTGATCTCGGGCCTTCCGGGATGGTACGCTGACAGTACCAGGGAGGTGCCGACATGATACCGATCGACGCCGAAGCGGTCCAGGCCATGCTGGACGCACTGAAAGACCGAGATGTCTATCTGCACCTCGAGTCGACGACCGGAGCATACGCAGCCCATTACGACAGCAGCCGGCATCCGTCGTCCGCGTTCGTCCGGAACGCCGTCATCCGGTACGAACGGGGCGTCATTTCCGGCACCGGTCCGTACCGCGTCGGGCTGAAGATGGCGCACGGATGGGTCTATTGCGAGGGACTGACGCATTACGAGGAAACGGAGACGGAGCGGCTCCTGCTGGCCGGCCACAACCGCGAAGGGAAGCTGGCCGTCGCGCTGCAGCTGTCTCCGACGCCGTTCTGACGCGAAGGGAGCCTGATGCCGTGGAAAAACGCGTTCTCGCCGTATTCCCGCATCCCGACGACGAATCGTTCGGCGCATCCGGAACGCTGGCGATGTACGCCGCCTCCGGCGCCGAGGTCGCCTACGCCTGCCTGACGCTCGGTCAGATGGGCCGGAACATGGGGTTCCCGCCGTTCGCGAACCGCGAGACGCTCCCCGAATTCCGCCGGAAGGAGCTGGAGGCGTCCTGCCGCGCGATCGGCATCCGGGACCTCAGGCTGCTCGGCTTCATGGACAAGACGATCGAATTCGAGGATCCCGAACTGCTCGACGCGCGGATCGGCGCGGTGGTGCGCGACGTGCAGCCCGAGCTCGTCATCACCTTCTATCCGGGTTACGCCGTCCATCCGGATCATGATGCCTGCGGCGCCGCCGTCGTCCGCGTGATCGGGCGGATGCCGCGCGGCGAACGTCCCGCCGTGCACTGCATCGCCTTCTCGCACGGCTGCGAGCGGGTGCTCGGCAAGCCGGACGTCCTCCGCGACGTGCGGCCGTATCTGAAGCAGAAGTTCGCATCGATCCGGGCGCACCGTTCCCAATTCTACGTGCCCGGCGTATCGGACGGCGACGGCCGGGTGACGCGCGAGCTCGAGGAGCGGTTCGGCACCGAACGGTTCTGGACCTATCGCTTCGATTGACGCAGGTTGCGGAATCCATCTTTACAAATTTGCGGAAAACGGCTATAATGCGGCCAACCGATTCGGAAAGAAGGCGGAGGGGATGGCTGCTTTCACGCTTCGGATCGTCAAAGCCCGCTGCCATCACGATCGGCCAGGCGTTTGACCCGCGCGGCAGATTCCCGCGGGGCAAACGCCTTTCGGCGTTGTGCCTGCGGGCCCGCGAAGGATCGGAGGAGCCGGCCAGGCACAGCCCGTGCCTGGATCGGCTTTTTGATTTTCGGGGGAAACGGAGGTTGCGCCATGGAATGCATCCATCGTCTGCCGGAGGACCGGGAAAGGTTGGACGCGCGCCTCGCCGCACGGCGCAGGCTGTTCGACCGGAAGACGCTGGAGGGCGTACTCGATCTGTTCGACGACGTCGAGGCGCGGGGCGACGCCGCGGTCATCGACGCGACACGGACCTTCGACGGCGTCGCCCTGGAGCGGCTCACGGTCGACGAAGCGTATGTCTCCCGCTGCGTTGCGGACCTGTCCCCTTCGCTCAGGGAAGCGGTGGAGACGGCGATCCGCCACGTCCGCGAGGTGAACCTCGCGCTGCTGCCGGAATCCCGGGAACTGAAAATCCGCCCCGGCACCGTCGTCGGCGAGCGGTTCGGGCCGCTCGACGCGGTCGGCATCTGGATTCCGTCGCGCAAGGGCCCGCTGCTCTCGACCGCGATCATGCTCGTCACCGCCGCCCGGGTCGCCGGCGTCGGCACGGTCGTCGTCGGCATGCCGCCGCGGCCGGACGGATCGGCCGACCCGGCGACGGCGCGCCGCGAAGCTGGCGGGCGCGGACCGGATCGTCGTCGGCAACGGCGTCGCCGTCATCGCGGCGTTCGCCTGCGGCACAGCGTCGATCCCCGAGACCGACGGCGTCTTCGGCCCGGGGCCCGGCGGCATCGGCGCCGCGATGTTCGCCGCGATGATGCGCGGCAAGCGGAGCGCGCCCGGCATCGGCCCGTCGGATTCGGTCGTGCTCGCCGACGGCACGGCCGACCCGGCCGCAGTCGCCCGCGACCTCGCAAACGAGGCGGAACACGGTCCGGACTCGTCGTCGGTGCTCGTGACGACCTCCGCCGCGCTGGCCGGGCGGACCGCCGAAGAACTGCGGCGGGTGATCGCCGAAGCGGACGAGCCGCGGCGCGGCTGGCTCGAGACCGTGTTCGGCCCCGGCGGGCGCGACGCGATCGTCATCGCCTCCGACCTCGACGAGGCGTGCGCGTTCATCAACGACTACGCGCCCGAGCACCTGATGATCGTCTGCGAACCGGAGACGGAACGACGGGCGCTCGGACGGATCCGGCACGCGGGCGAAATGCTGCTCGGGGCGAACACCCCCTTCTCCGCCGCCAATTACGGGATCGGCATCACCGCGGTCCTGCCGACGAACGGGTTCGCGCGCACCTGGTCGGGCGTTACCGCACGGGACATGATGAAGGCGTCCACCGTCGGCCGGCTGGACCCCGGCGCGCTGCGCGACATCGCCCCGGTCATCCGCGCCTTCGCGCGCTGCGAGGGGCTGCCCGCCCACGAGGCGGCCGCCCTCGTCCGGTTGAACCGCCGCGCGCCGCGCGGAATCGCCGCCGGTTCCGGACCCGCAGGCCATGGGGAGTCGTCCGCCCGCCATGCGGACGACGGCCCCGCACGCACCGGCGGCGGAACGATGCCCGTCCGCGAAGCGGACGCCGGCCGCAATGCCGAACGGGACGGTCATGAACGATGACCGCCGCCTTCCTCCTCGTGCTCGCGACGGGATGCCTGCACGCGGTCTGGAACCTCATTGCGCCATCTTCCCGCGGGACATATACTAAATGTAAATTTCGGGCGCATGCGCATGCCGTGCGCCGAAGGAGGCGGCCAGCATGGGGGATTTCCACCATCTCGCGCACGTCAAGGAGCAGGAGGCGTCCCGGCGCACGCTGTGGATCGTGCTCGGCCTGACCCTGTTCTTCACGATCGTCGAAGTGATCGGCGGCATCGTCTCGAAATCGCTGGCGTTATTGTCCGACTCCGCCCACATGATCTCCGACGTCGGCGCGCTCGGGCTCAGCCTGCTGGCGGTGAAGCTGGCCTCGCGCAAGCCGAACTCCACGTACACCTACGGCTACCTCCGGTTCGAACCGATCGCGGCGCTGCTGAACGGCCTGACGCTGTGCGCGATCTCGATCGGCATCTTCATCGAAGGCGCACGCCGGTTCGTGACGCGTCCCGAGATCGACTACGGCATCATGCTGACGATCGCCGTCATCGGCCTGGTCGTCAACATCATCCTGACGGCCGTCCTCAGCCGCAGCATGAAGGAAGAGAACAATCTGAACATCCGGAGCGCGCTCTGGCATTTCATCGGCGATCTGCTCAGTTCGATCGGCGTCATCGTGTCGGCGGTGCTCATTTCCTTCACGGGCTGGCATCTGTTCGATCCGATCATCAGCATCGTGATCGGCGGGATCATTTTCGGCGGCGGGGCACGGATCGTCCGGCAGTCGTACCGCGTCCTGATGGAATCGGTGCCGGAGGGGTACGAGCTGGAGGAGATCCGGCGGGACATCGCGAAGGTGGAGGGCGTGCTGGACGTGCACGAGATGCATTTCTGGGCGATCTCGACCGATCACAACATCCTGACCGCCCACGTCTTCATCCGCGCCGACATCCAGCCGTTCTGCGTCATCCTCGCGATCAACGAGATGCTGAAGGACAAGTACAAAATCATGCACGCCACGATCCAGACCGAGCACGCGCAGATCCACCCGCACGGCGAATACGGCAGGCAGTTCCTCGAAGATCGCCGGCCCCGGGACAAAGCGCCCGCCGGAACGGCGCAGCATGCGTAATGCGGCACGGACCTTCCCCGAACGGTATCATGCCCGCCGCATGGGGCGCCTTGACGGCCCCGCTCCGGAAGGCCGGCAGCCGCCGCAACGGGAATGCCCCGCCGCGATCCCGCCCCGGCCGGCCCGGCCGGAGCGCCCGCCCGCATCAAACACAAAAAAAGTACGGTTCGCCCGCAGCGAGCCGTACTTTTTCAACTTCTACAGCACCTTCGACAGGAATTCCCTCGTCCGCGGGTGCCTCGGATTCGTAAAGATCCGCTCCGGCGTGTCGTCCTCGAGGATGTTCCCCCCGTCCATGAACAGCACCCGCGTCGCCACTTCCCGCGCGAACCCCATTTCGTGCGTGACGATCACCATCGTCATGCCCTCGTCCGCAAGCTGGCGGATCAGATCGAGCACCTCGCCGACCATCTCCGGATCGAGCGCCGAGGTCGGCTCGTCGAACAGCATCACCTTCGGGTTCATCGCGAGCGCGCGGACGATCGCGATGCGCTGCTTCTGGCCGCCGGACAGGGTGGACGGATAGGCGTTCGCCTTGTCCTCCAGACCGATGCGCTTCAGGAGCCGCAGCGCGTTCTCCCGCGCCTCCTCCCGGGGATCACGCGCCGGCGTTCGCCTCCTGCGCCGGACGCCCGGTCCGGATCAGGAAAGCGGTGGCCAGCGACACGAGGCTGCCGGCCGTGCCGTACAGGAACATCCAGCGGAATCCCTCCGCCAGTTCCGGCGCCCGCGCAATCATCGCGCCCATCAGCGTAACGCCGAACGCCGTGCCGATGTTCCGCGCGAACATCTGCAGGGACGTCGAGACGCCCTTCCGGTCGGGCCCGACGAGCTGCTGCGCGCCGATGATCGACACCGTCGACAGGATGCCGAACGCGAAGCCGAGCGGAATCGTGGAGAAGAAGACGAACCAGAAATCGTTGAACCGCCCGAGCAGGAGGAACAGCGCGGCCGAGGCGACCTGCAGGACGTTGCCGGCCACGATGAGCGGGCGGTAGCCGTACTTCAAAATCCAGCGTCCCGCGGGCACCGAGGCACCCATCCAGCCGACCGTCATGCCGAGCATCGCGACGCCGCTCAGGAATATCGCCCAATCCTTCCCCTTCAGCGCGTATTCCTGCAGGTACAGCGGCAGGTAGGTGGACGCCCCGAACAGCGCCATGTTCGAGAGGAAACCGTTCACGTTCAGCCAGACAACCGAACGGTCGCGGAACAGGTCCAGCGGCAGGAGCGGCGACGCGTGCCCGAGCTCCCACCGCCCGAACAGCGCGAGCAGCGCGAGGCCGCCCGCGGCGCACAGCGCGGCGGCGCCGCCGGAGACCGTCGTCGTCATGAGCAGCAGGCCGACACCCGCCGTAAAGAGCGCCGCGCCGGCGATGTCGACCGGGGCCGGCCGGGGCTGGTACGCCTCGCGGTACGGCACAAGCAGCAGCATCGACACGATGCTGATCGGGATATTGACGTAGAAAATCCACCGCCACGTCCAATACTCGACGAACAGCGAGCCGAGCAGCGGCGCGACGACCGCGGACAGCCCCCACATCGCCGTGAACAGCGCCTGGATGCGGCCGCGCTTCTCGACGGTGAACAGGTCGCCCGCGATGATCGCCGGGAACGGGTTCATGACACCCGCTCCGATGCCCTGCACGGCGCGGAAGATCACGAGCTGCAGCATCGACTGCGCGGCGCCGCACAGCGCCGATCCGAACAGGAACAGGACGAGCCCGCCGAGCAGCACCTTCTTCCTGCCGTACAGGTCGGAGAGGCGGCCGGCGATCGGCGCGAGCACCGTCGTGAAGATCATGTAGGACGCGAACGTCCACGCGTACAGGCCGCCGCCGCTCCGGTCCCCCAGCTCGCCCGCGATCACCGGCATCGTCGTGTTGATGATCGTCGTGTCCATCGCCGAGACGAGCATCGCCATGACGATGCCCGAGAGCACCGATATTCTCCGCCAGTCCACCTTCCGCACCTCCCGTCCGGCATTCGCATACCGCCATTATCCACGAATGTCCCGTGCCTGGTCAATCCTTTTTCGCGCCCCATCGAAAAGTCCCCGCCGCAGCCCGGACACAACGCGCCGAACCACATAGGATAACCGGGACCCATCTGCGCGACTAACCGGGACCGATATGCGCGACGATCCGGGAGGCATGCGGGAATGCGTCTGGTTTTGCTGTGCGGCGGCGCGGGCACCCGGCTGCGGCCGCTCTCGAACGACATCCGCTCGAAGTTGTTCCTTGACCTGCTGCCCGCTCCGGACGGCGGCAGGGAATCGATGATCCGGCGGCTGTGCCGGCAGCTGGAAGAAGCGGGCCTGCTCTCGTCCGCCCTGTTCGTCGTCCGGGCGGACCAGACGGCGATCCTCCGCCGCCGGATCGGCGACGGCGGGCTCGTCATTCCCGAGCCCGCGCGGCGCGGCACCTGGCTCGCTTCGGCGCTGGCCGCCTCCTACCTCCATTCGGCGCTGGCCGCGCCGCCGGACGAGATCGTCTGCGTCATGCCCGCCGATACGCTCGTCGATGAAGCGTTCTTCCGCACGGTCGCCCGCCTCCCGGAAGCGCTGAAGGAGACGCGCGCGAAGCTCGCCATGATCGGCGCCGCTCCCGCACATCCGTCCGACCAGTTCGGCTACATCGTGCCGGACGGGCCGCCGGCGCCGGGCGGCCGGGCGGCCGTGCGCCGGTTCGCCGAGAAGCCCTCCGCCGCGGAGGCGGAGCGGCTGATCCGGGCCGGCGCGCTCTGGAACTGCGGCGTGTACGCGTGCCGGCTGGGCTACCTGTTGCGGGCGATGGAGGAGCGCGGGCTGCCCGCCGACTACGGCCGGCTGCAGGAGCTGTACGAGGGGCTTGCGGCCGACAGCTTCGACCGGGAGATCGCCGAGCGCGAGCCGGACGCGGTCGTCCTGCGGCACGACGGCCTGTGGCGCGATCTCGGGAGCTGGGCCGCGCTCACCGCCGAGCTCGGCGCGGCCGTCATCGGTCCGGGCACGATCTCCGGCGACGCAGAGGGCACGCGCATCGTGAACGAATTGCACATCCCGATCCACGTGATCGGCGTCCGCAACGTCATCGTGGCCGCCGGACCGGACGGCATCCTCGTCGCGGGCCTGGAGGAAATCGGCCGGCTGCGCGATCTCCCGGATCCGGCGGGCCGCCCGATGTACGGCGAATACGCCTGGGGCGTCCGGCGCGTCATTCATGCGGACCGACCGGACGGCGAAGAACGGACGATCGCGCTCGCGAAGCTCGTCCCCGGCGCCGTGCGGCGGATGCCGGAGGAAGCCGGCGCCGGGCTCCTGATCGCCGCGATCGCGGGCGAAGGCGAGCTGCTGCGCCGGGACGGAAGCGCCGCGGCGCTGCGCCCGGGCCTCGCCGTCTTCATGCCGGGAGATGAACCGTTCGCGCTAAGGACCGATGGCGGGCTCGAGCTGATCGAAGTGCACTTCGCCGGACCGGCGCATAAGCTGGAGTGATACCTTTCGGGAAAAACGGGGTGGTCCCGGTGACAACCGGCCGCATGAAGCGCCATGCCGGGTCCGGGAAACCGGGCGATACGATCGACGTGCTCATTCCGGCCGCCGTGAAGGATCTCGGCACGCTGCCGCACGCGATCGACGGCGTCCGGCGTATGGTCCGGCATCCGATCGGCACGATCTGGGTCGTCTCGCCGGACAATCCGCGGATCCGGGCCCTATGCGCGCGCAAGGGATGCCGTTTCGTGAACGAGCGGAGGATCGAGCCGATTCCGAAGCGCCGCATCCGTTACCGGTCGAAGCGGTGGGAGCGGTCCGGCTGGCTGTACCAGCAGCTCCTGAAGCTGAGCGGCGACCGGATCGTCCGGCGCCGGCGCTTCCTCGTCCTGGACGCCGACACGGTGCTGATCCGCCCGCACCGGTTCCGGATCGGCGGCAGGACCGTATTCTACTGCCGGCGGTGGAGCCGGCCCGAATATTTCCGGACGTACCGGAAGCTCACGGGCCTCCGGCGGAGGGCGAAGGTGTCGTTCGTCGCCCATTACATGCTGTTCGACCGGCTCAGGCTCGCCCGTCTGAAACGGCTGATCGAGGCGCGGCACGGAAAGCCGTGGCACCGGGCCATCCTGGACAGCATCGACCGGAAGCGCAACTTCGGATTCTCCGAATACGAGACGTACGGCCACTTCGTGTACGGCGAAAATCCTTCCGCCGTCAAGCTGCTGCCCGCCCTGAACCTTCCGCTCCGCCGCAGCGCCTCTTCTCTCACGGCGGCCGACAGGCGCCGGTACGCGCGGAAATACCGCTCGCTCTCGTTCCACCGGCGGGGCGTGTACGTCCGGAGAAAGCGGTGAAGGCTTCAGGCGCAGCCCCGTCTTCCGCTCCCCGGAACCCTCCCGCCGACTGCCGGACCCGGCGCGGATGATCGTGGAACCACAAAGACATCGCCCGCAAAACGAAGCAGCCTGTCCGTTCCCGCCCGCCTTCAGGCAAAGGCGGAACCGCCGGACAGGCTGCCCGCATATTCAAGAAGTCAACCGGCCCGCATCAGGCGATTTGGATCTGCACCTTGAGCAGATCGGGATCCTTCGGCTTCGCCAGAAATGCCGGCGCTTCTTCCAGCGTGATCACCCTGGAGATGAGCGGCTTCACCCGGATCCGCTTCTCCTTCACCCAGTGGAAAGCGGGCAGGAACGTATGGTTGATCGCCATGGAACCGATCAGCATCAGGTCCCGGTGGTACAGCTGGAAAGGACGGATGCGGATTTCCGCGTTCTGCGGCGCCACGCCGAACTGCAGGAACTTGCCGGATGGACCCAGATAATCGATCGCCTGCTCGATGACGGACGGAATGCCGGTCGCATCGACGACGGCGTCGAATCCGCGCGGGAAATCTTCCCGTTTCAGCTCGCCGGTGAGCACGGCGCGGGTCGCGCCCAGTTCCAGCGCCAACCGCAATTTGGCCGGCGACACGTCGACCACGACGAGTTCGGACGCTCCCGACCCGGCAATCGCCTGCGTCAGCTGCAGGCCCATCGCGCCGGCGCCGAACAGGATGACGCGATCGCCCAATTTCAAATCCAGCCGGTTCATGCCGTGCACGACGCAGGCCACGGGTTCGACGAACGCCGCCTCCGCGAAGCTCATCGAATCGGGAATGACGACCGCGTTTTTCGCGGGAATCTTCACGTATTCCGCCATCGCCCCGTCCGTCGTGTCGCCGATCGCCCCCCACTTCACGCATTGGTTGCCGCGGCGGGTCAGGCAATATTCGCATTCGCCGCACAGCAGGGTCGGATCGGCCGTCACCCGGTCGCCGGGCTTGAATGCCGTGACCCCTTCTCCCACCTTGTCCACGACGCCGGAAAATTCATGACCCGGAATGAGCGGATAGGGAGACAGATAAGTGCCCGCAAAGATGTGAAAATCGGTGCCGCAGATGCCGACGCGTTCCACCTTGACCGTGATTTCTCCGGGGCCCGGTTCGGGATACGGCACGTCCCGGATCACGGCGTGATGCGGCTTTTCGATGACCAGCGCTTTCATGGCGCTCCTCCTTCCCTCCGTGCAATTCGGGGCTAAAATCGATGATGCGGTCGGCCGGCGGACGGAGACCCGTCAGATCGATTGGCCGATCAGCCGGACGTACCCTTTCTTCAGGGCGAACTTAAGCGCCTCCTTCGCTTCGTTCGGACCGCCCTGCGTCAGGCTGCGTATGAACGGCTCTTCGATGAGCGACATGCTGATTTCGCCGGCCAACTCGAAAGATTCCTTGGCCCCCCGCCGGGGACCGAACATCGTGAGCACGGTCCGGACGGGCACCCGGCGGCCTTCGATCTCCCAATCGACTTCGCCCTCCAGGCGGAACAGGGAAATGGCCATCTCGCGGATGCCCTCGCTCCGGCAATGCAGCATCGCCAGCGCGTGCGGTTCCATCAACAGCGGTCCGAGCTTCTCGCGATTTTCCAGATCCCGCTTCAGCAGGGCGGGATCGGTCACGGCGAACCGTTCCGCCGCAAAGGCCAGGATCCGGTCGATCAGCTGCCGCTTGTCGGCGGCGGCGAACCGGTCCGCGACTTCGACGCTGCGGAGCAGATTGGCGAGCGCTTTGCCGTACCGCTCCACCTGATCCACCTTCCGCGCGACGGTCGTCCGGTCCAGCTCCGGGCGCCGGATCCGCTGCTGCCTGCGCAGCCGGATCTGTTCAAGCCGGCTCTGGATCCGTTCGATTTCTTCATCCGTGAGAAACGGGCTGACCGTCAGCACATCCGCCTGCTCCACCTGAATCGGCAGCGTCGTCAGCACGAGATCGACCGGCGGATGGTCCCGCAGCCACTCTTCGAGCTGCACGAGCGACACCGTGTCTTCCACGTGAAGCGACGGCAGCTTCACCTTGATCTGTGCCTGCAGCAGCTGTGACGTTCCGATCCCGCTGGAACAGACGAGCAACACCCGGTACTTCTCCCTTCCCGTCTCCTGCCGGTTCAGCAACGCCGTGCCGAAATGCATCGCCAGATAGCCGATCTCTTCTTCCGGCACCGGCCTGCCGATCGCCTGTTCGAGCCAGCGCGACGCCTTGCTGGCCGCCTCGAAGATTTCCGGATATTCCGTCTTGACATGCTGGAGCAGCGGATTGCGGACCGGCATGCCGAGTTCGATCCGCTTGACCGCCGACCGCAGGTGGGTGATCAGGTTGGCCGCCAGCCGGTCGTCGCTGCTCAATTCCAGCTTCAATTCCTGCTCCATGATGGAGATCATGCGCTTCGCGTATTCTTCCACCGCCGAATAGTCGAAGTTGCTCTCCATCAGGTTGTTCGAACGGGCGCCCAGAATGTGCATCGTGATGTATCCGATTTCGCTTTCGGGAAATTCCAGCTCCAGCTTCTCGCTCAGCCGCGCCGCGAGCTCGGACGCCAGGCGGTACTCCGGCGTCGTCTTGAGCCGCTCGAGGATGTCCCGTTCGATCGTGATTTCCTCCCGGCTCTTCAGCCGCTGCGCGGCGAGCGCCAGGTGCACGACAAACCCGACGTAGGCGCTGTCCGCCATCGGATGGCCGCGCGTTTTCTCCATCTGCTGAATGACTTCCTCGATCTTGAGGAGCCAGGCCGGATCGATGAAGTTCAGCAGACGGCCCCGGATTTCGGCGTGCAGTTTATCCTTGTTGTCGTTCCCGCGGTCGTAGATCAGGGCCATCAGCTGCTCCTGCGTGACATTCTCGTACAGCAGATCCGCCAGGGCTGCGCGGATCTGCTTCTCCTGTCCCTCGATATAGACGCCGAGCCCGGGCCTGCGGTGAAGCCGAATGCCGTAGCGTGCGAACCACGGCTCCACCTTCTGCAGATCGTGGCTGACGGTCGATTCCGCGACATGCAGCGCTTTGCCGATCGCATACAGCTTGATCGGTTCCTTGCTGGTCAGCAGCATGTGCTTGATGAGCGCCTGCCGTTCCTCCGATGAATGGTACGGCGCGGCATCCCCGTCGCGGCGGAGCAGCCCGGCCAGTTCGGCCAGGGCGGACCCGTCGCCTTCCAGCCGGATGCCGCGGCCGAATTTCTTCCGGAAGCGGAGGCCCAGCTCCCCCAGATACGGTTCTCAGGCGAAGCAGACCGTGATCTTCCGGCTGCCGTCCGCCGCGGCGGCCGTCGGTTTGTCCCTGGGCTCCGCCAATACGGAGCGGTTCAGCATCGGACTGATCTCCTGCCACTTCTCGACATGTTCGAGCCTCCGGATCAGCGCGTGCTCCCTGCTTTCCACCTTCCGTTCGTCCAGTTCCTTCACCGAACCGAACACGGCGAGGGACACCGCCAGCGAGACGGCCGCGGAGACGGCAATGCCCAGCGTCACGATGAAGACGTCGCCGGGCGGCGCCAGGCCGATCACGAGAAGCAGGCTGGCCGGAGAAGGAATGGACACGAGCCCGGCGTTCCAGTATTGAAAGATCCAGATGCCGGACATGCTCCCGAGTATCAGCGCGATGAGCAATTGCGGCTTCATCAGCACGTACGGAAAATAGACTTCATGGATGCCGCCCAGCGCATGGATCGCCAGCGACGAAACCGCGTTGCGCCGGGCCCGCCCCCGCATCCGGATGATGTAAGCCAGCAGCATGCCGATCGCCGGTCCCGGATTGGATTCGAGGAGAAAGAAGATCGACTTGCTCAGATGCCTGATCTGGGAAATGCCGATCGGCCCGAGGATGCCGTAGCTCATCACATTGTTCAGGAACATCACCTTCGCCGGTTCGATGACGGCCGCCACGGCCGGAAGCCAACCGGAGTAGGCGATATGCAGGATCAGTTCGTTGAATTTCGTCATGACGCTGGACAGGAACTGGCCGACATACAGGAAGTTGAGCACGGCGAGCCCGCAGGCCATCACGGCCAGGATGAAGTTGGCCGTCAGCAGTTCATAGCCCGACGGCAGCCGCTTCTCCATCACGTGTTCGATCCGGTTGACCGCATAACCGATCACGGGACCGATGAGGACCGCAATGAAGATCATCGAGACCGAACTGGCCAGGGCCAGGCCGAAGACGACAATGGCCGCCACCGTCCCGCCCCGCCGGCCGCCCAGCAGATAGCCGCCGGTATAGCCGAACATGGCGGGAACCAGCCAGTTCAGAAGCGGACCGACCATGAGTTCGACGCTGTCGTTCGGAAACCAGCCGTATACCCCGAACAGAGCCCGGATCAGCCCGATCACGATCAGGATGACGATATTCTGGGATACGATTGCGCTGAGCAGTCTGCCGAACCTGTACACCATACCGGGTCACCGTCAATCCGCGCGAACGCGCCGCGCCGGGATGAAATCGAACGCGCCGACAACGTCGAGCGATCTACGGCTGAATGATGATCTTCAGCGTGCGGTTTTTCTCCCTGATGGCCTTCTCGAACGCTTGCGGCGTTTCGTCAAGCGTCATGCGATCCGTAATGATCGGATCCAGGTCGAGGCTCTCGGCGGCCATGACGGCGACGCCGGTGGGATACGTGTTGTGATAGCGGAACACCCCGCGGATATCGATTTCGTTGTCGACGATATGGGGGATGTTGAACGGCGTCGCTTCTTCCTGCGGAAGCCCGACGAGCACGACCCTGCCGCCCCGGCGCACCGCCTGCAGCGCGGACTGGGCCGCCTTGCCGTTGCCCGCGGTCTCGATCGCGAGATCCGCTTTGCGGCCTCCGGTCAGGCGCAGCAATGCTTCCTGTCCGTCTTCCTCGCGCAGGTTGATGACGGCGTCGGCCCCCATCTGCAGCGCCCGCTCCAGGCGGAAAGACTCGAGGTCGACGCCGATGACCCGCCCGGCGCCTGCCGCCTTGGCGGCGAGCAGCGTCATCATGCCGATCGGTCCCATGCCCATGATGACCACCGTCTCCCCCGTGCGCAGTTCGCCGCGGCGCACCGCATGCAGCCCGACGGAGAGCGGCTCGATCAACGCCGCCTTCTCGAAGGACATCGAATCCGGGATCGGGAAGAGCAGATCGGCCCGCATCGTGATGTACTCGCAGAACGCCCCGTCAATCGGCGGCGTCGCGAGGAATCGGACATCCGGACACAGGTTGTACCGGCCCGACTTGCAGTATTCGCACCGGCCGCAGGTGGCGCCCGGCTCGATCGTCACCCGTTGCCCTTCCTTCAGATGGCGGACATCCCGGCCGACGGCGACAACCTCGCCCGCCGCCTCGTGTCCGAGGATGATCGGCCCCGTCACGACATACGGTCCGATCCGGCCGTGCTCGTAGTAATGGACGTCCGAGCCGCACAGACCGACCGCCCTCACCCGCACGAGCGCCTCGTCCGGACCGGGGGTCGGAATGTCCACCTCCCGGATTTCGATTTTTCCCACCTGCGTCAAAACGGCCGCCTTCATCTTGCCTTGCATCGCAACGCCCTCCTTGTCATATCCGGGATATCCATCGCGTTCTTCCTTCGGCGCCGGCGTCCCTGCTCATTTCACGGCCCCCATGGACAGGCCGCGCACCATGTACTTGCGCACGAGCAACCCGCAGATCAGCATCGGCGTGATGATGACGGTGCCTGTGGCCATCGCCTGGCCCCATTTGATGCCGGATTGCGAGACGAGCAGGGACACCGCGATCGGAATCGTCTGCGTCTGGCGATTCGTGAAGATTGAGGCGAACAGATAGTCATTCCACGCGAACATGAGACACAACACCGCCGTGGCCACGATGCCGGGAGAAGCGGTCGGCACCACAATGCGCCAGAAGGCGCGGAATTTGCCGCAGCCGTCGATCATCGCCGCTTCTTCCAGATCGGCCGGCACATCCTTGAAGAAGGTGGTCATCATCCAGAGTGCGAAGGGCAGGTTGAAGGTGGTGTAGGCCAGGATGAGCCCCGTCGTCGTGCCGATCAACTGGAGTTTGGAGAAAATCAGATACAGCGGCAGAATGACCGCCGGAATCGGCGCCATCCGCGTGCTGATGATCCAGAACGAGATGTCCTTCTCCCGCTTGAAGCCGCCGCGCGCCAGGCCGAATCCGCCCATCACCCCGAGGAACAGGCAGACGATCGTCGTCAGAATCGACACCATCAGGCTGTTCTTGAGAAACCGCGGAAAATCCCCCCTTCCGAAAAACATTTCCCGATACGACTCGAACGTCGGGGCGAAGAACAGCTTCGGCGGCATCTCGAACATGTTGACCTGGGTCTTGAGCGAAGACATGAGCATGATCAGGATCAGCGAAAGCGCCCAGATCAGGCACAGCAGCATCAAGGCATAAAGAGCGGTGTTAATGGAATATTTCTTCAGTTGCATCCCTACGCCTCCTCGGCCTTCAGAACTTTGATGAAAAACCGGCCCATCAGCGTGCTGACGACCAGCATCGTCAGGCCGACCGCGGCCGCCGAGCCGATGTCCTGGAAGCGGAACGCCACCTGCATCAGGTAATATCCGATCGTCTTCGTCGCATCGGCGGGACCGCCTTCCGTCGTGATGACGATCGTGTCCACATAGCGCAGGATATCCATGGAGCGGATCAGGAGCGCCACCACGATCATCCGCCGGATCATCGGCAGCATGACCAGGAAGATCTTCTGCCATGCGTTGGCTCCGTCCACGTCGGCGGCTTCGAGCGGCTCCTCGGGCACGGTCTGAAGGCCGGCGAGCACGATGAGCGTCACCAGGGGCGTCCATTCCCAGACATCCATGAAAATGACGGCCAGCATCGCGAAGTTCGGATCCCCGAGAATCTGGACGTCGAAGCCGAGCTGCCGGACGATCCAGTGGTAGAACCCGTACGTCGGGTCAAGCAGAAACCGCCACAACAGACCGGTGACGATCGGCGCGACGAACACCGGCAGCATCACGAGCGTCGAGAACAGGTTCCGGAATTTCGGGATATGGTACAGCAGGAGCGCGATCCCGGTGCCGAGGAGCAGCTGGAGGATCAGGCCGCCCCCTGCATAAACGACGGTTCGGCCCCACGATTGCCAGAACGTCTCGTCCGTAAGCGTATTCTGCCAGTTTTCAAGGCCGGCGAAGCGGGGATGATCCATGTCCAGCCGGTAGTCCATGAAGCTGGCGTAGATCATGAAGAAGAAAGGGAAAATCGTGATCGCCGCAAGCACGATGACCGACGGCAGCAGCATCCAGAATTCGGTGCGGTTCCATTTGGCTCTTCGTTTCAACGGCCGGATGGCAGCCTGTTCCATGATAGCCTCCTTACGTTCTCCTTCCGGCATGACGGCAAGGAAGATAAAAGGACGCAAAGCGGGCCTGCCGCTTGCTTCGACAAACCCGCTTTCCTTCATGCGTCAGTTGCCGGTCAATCGGTCGCTTTGCTTTGCGATCTCTTTCATCGTATCCGCAGGCGATTGACGTCCGGCCAGCATCTTGGACAGCTCGGTATAGATGATCGTATCGATCTGCGGCCAAAGCGGAGTTTTCGGACGCATATAGACGTTTTCTTCTTTCCAGGCTTCCTGCGCTGCCGCCAGCGAGGCCGCAAGCGGCCATTCCTTGAACTCCTGCGAATTCGGATCGTTGATCGCCGTCTGGATGTACGGCAGTTGGTAGACGGAATACCGCGTCGGCGTGAAACCGGCATCGAGGATCATGTACTGCGTCTGCGGCGCCGTCGCCCAGATCAGGAACAGCCACGCCGCCCTGATTTCATCCTCGCTGGCGTATTTGTTGATGCCGATGCTGGTACCGCCGTACATGTTGCCGCGGCCCTTCGGACCCTTCGGCAGGATCGTCCAGCCGACCTTGCCCGTCACCCGGGACTTGGACGGATCCTCGAACATGCCGGCAAATTCATGCCATTCCGGCGCGAGCGCGATTTCGCCGGCGGCGAACGCCTCGGCGAGACCATTCCAGTCCCACGTCGTGCTGCCCGGCGCCGCGATGCCCAGTAGCTTGGCGTAGAATTCGGCGGCCTCAATCGCTTCGGGTTCGGTCAGCTTCGATTTGCCCGGGTTTTCGGCGCCGATGTCGCCGATGTTCGGGGCTTCGAAGTAGTCGCCGCCGAAGGACGCCAGCACGTTGCTGAAGTCGTTCATCAGCGAGTCGTGCTGCTTCGCCTGATGGCCGGTGCCGTATTTGACTTCCGTGATGACGCCTTCCTTGGCCTTCCGGTTGATCCATTCGGCGATCTCATAGTACTGGTCCCAGGTCATCTCCGGGCCCGGCGTCCAGTCGTAACCTTTTTCCTGCATGAACAAATCCTTGTATTTTTCGAAGACGTCCTTGCGGTAGGCGAGGATCATGGTCGGGTTGTCGTACGGCAGGGCGTACAGATGGTCCGTGTTGCCCATGTAACCGCCGACGATCAGCTGCGATTGAATGAAGTCCTCCAGTCCGCCGGGAATGGAAGGCAGCGTCGGATCGTTGTTCAGTTCGTTCAGGTCGACGAAGTGCTGGGCCTGCTTCGCCAGAATTTGATACGGGTCGGCGTAGATAATATGGTAGTTCGCGTTTCGGGCGTTGAAATCCAGCCCGGCCTTCTCGACGACGATGTCCGGGTTGACCTGCTCGATGTTGACCTTGATCCCGGTCGCTTGTTCGAACACGTCGATATGGGCCGCAAGGCCGGAAGAAGGCGGCGTGTTTTCCGTGATGACATTGAGCGTGATGCCTTCGAACTGTCTCCAGTCGAAGCCTTCGGGCGCTTCGATCTTCGGCAGGCCTTCGATCCAGCCGCCGAACGGATCATCGGTGCTGCCGGACGATGACCCGCCGCCGGAGTTGCCCGATCCTCCGGATTGGTCCGAGCCCCCTGCGTTGTTTCCGCTTACATTTGCGCCGTCGGCATTGCCGGATTTCGACGAACCGCCGGACGAGCATGCGCTCAGGACCAGAACGCACGCCATCACCAACACCGACAGCTTGGTAAACCAGGACCTTGTCAAGGCGATCCCTCCAGGTGGGTTGATGCGTTTTCATTTCGGAAGATTCTGAAAAAGGTCCCGGCCGGGGAACCCGTTTCGTCCTCATTATAGGCCAGCCCGGCGCCGATCATCCATTTCGACTTCACGGCATTCTGGCGCGTCACAATTACGACAAAAATGAAGAAGCCGCCGGACGGTTATCCGGCAGCTTCGATGCCCGGGATCAAAGCGCAAACCAGGAACGGATTTCGGACGCCCGCGCTCCCTCGTCCGCACGGACGCGTTCCGCTCCGGTGAACGCCATGAACCGGCGGATGCAATCCGCCAGGCCGTTCCGGAGCCCGTCCTCCGGCTCGACGCCGGGCTCCGGCCACCAGCCGCGGATGACCAGCTCGCGGCGTTCCCGGTCCAGCACCGGCTCGATCCGGCCGATGAACCGGTCCCCGTACACGACCGGCAGGACATAGTAGCCGTACTTGCGCGCGGCGGCGGGCTTGTACACTTCCCAGCGGTAATCGAAGCCGAACAGCTCGAGGATGAGCCGGCGATCCCACAGCAGGTTGTCGAGCGGCGCCAGGATGGACGCGCGGTCCGGTCCGGCGTCCGCGCCGCGGATCACCTCGTCCAGCAGCGGGACATCCTCCGCCTTCACATACAGCGGATATTTCTCCATTCCCTCGACGATGACCTTCCGAATCCGACCGCTCCGGTGCAGCCGCTCGAACGCCGCCGCCCGCTGGGCGGTCTTCATCCCGCCGATGCCGAGCCAGGCGTCACCGGACCGGTTCCACAGCATGCCGATCGCGCCGATGCGGCGGAGCACCAGCCAGTCGTGGTAGTCATGCTCCGTCGGGTGCGGATCGGGAGCCTCCAGCACCTCGGCGGGCAGGTGACGGCGGGTCAGATCGTAGAATTTCCGCGTCCCTTCCTTGTGATGCACGATCACCTCGCCCGCGAAGAAGAGGCTTTCGAGCACGGCGCGGGACAGGCGCGCGGGCGCCCAGGGCCAGTCGACCTTCTCGTGGAACTCGAGATCCGACGACGACAGCGGCCCGCGCTCCTCCAGCCGCCGGATCACCTGCGGGATCAGCTCGCGGATCTTCGAATTCGCCATCCTGCCGTCCAGCACGCCGCTGCGCCGGCGCGCGAAATGCGGCCAATCCTCCGTCAGCAGGATGGACATGTTCTTGTCCCAGCCGTCGAACAGCAGCCGGTCCCGGTACAGCAGCTCGTCCAGCATTTCCGGACGGTACCCCCGGATCCGGGCCTGCAACACGAGATGCGGATTGTAGCCCACCACGTTGAGCGGATCGAACTGGAGACAGCGGACCGACCGCATCCAGTCCATGACGCCTTCTTTTCCCTCGAAACGCCATGCCCCCGCCAGGCCCTGACGGATCAGCAGAAACCGCCCGGCCTGCCGCCGGGTGATCACCCGATCCATGCGGAACTCCCCTTTGCCTTGCGCATCCAGGTTGTACAATCTGATGATACCATTTTCTGGATGATCCGATCAACCGGGTTCCGTCAGGCTCCCGGCCCCGCGGCGCGGGCGGCAACGGCGCCGCCCGGTGCGCGGGCCCGGCGATGCGGAGACGGGATCGGGCGGACCGGCCCCCGCGTGGAGAGGCGGTTTGTCCCGCAAATCGGGTTTGTTTTACAATAAGGCGCAGGAGAGGGAACCGAAGGGAGCGTCAGGCCCGTGTCCACCGACCGAAGGGTGAATTGCTTCCGGTGCCGGCACTATTACGTCACCTGGGATCCCGATTTCCCGCGCGGCTGCAAAGCCTACGAATTCAAGACGCACCAGATGCCGAGCGTCGTCGTCTTCTCGTCTTCCGGCCGGCCGTGCCTGAAGTTCGAGCCGAAGGAAAGCCGCAAGCCCGACGGATGAGCGCAGGTGCGGTCCGCCTCCGGCCCGCATGCCCGCGGAATCGGTATATCCGGCCCGCCGGCCGGGTCCCGCGCCGTCGATGCGCGCGCGGAAGGCACGCTTCGGCCCGGCGGAATCGCGCCGGGCGTCGGCTTCGCCGCGGGCGGCCCGGGCCCGCCGTCCGCCCTCCGCCCGCGCTCACGCATGGCGCGTCCAGCGCGGCGCGCCGGGCGCGGGGCACGCGCGGTCCTTCAGCTTCGCGACGATCGGGACGATGCTGCCGCAGACCGCGCACGTATGGCCGCCGATCAGCTTCGGGCAGGACCGGCACAGCGCAAGCCGCGCCTCATAGACGTCGTCCGGCACGCACAGTCCGCTGTCCGGCGCGAACATCGGCGAGGCGAGCACCGCCCGGATATGCTCCTCAAGGAGCTCCGCGTCCTGCCGGCAGCCCCGGCACGGGCGATCCGCCGCTTCCGTCATCCGCCGTTCACCCCGCAATCCGTCCGGGGGCCGCAACCGCCGGCCGACGCCGCCGGCCGGGAACGGCCGCATGCCCTCCGGACGAACGTCCTCCGCCGCGAACCACCGCGTCTCACTCCGCCGTAAGCTCCAGCACCGTCACGGACATCGGCGGAAGCTGCACGTCCAGACGCGCGCCCTCGATCCGGAAGCCGCGGAACGGAGCCGGCTTCACCCGCTCGGGCTCGTCGAACGTGTTGTGCCCGTCGATCCGGTCCGACGTCAGCGTCGTGCCGGCCGCTTCCAGACGGCCGCCCTTGAGGCCGCGCAGCTCCACCTCCACGCTTGCGCCGCTCTCGAAGTCCAGATTGACCAGGCTGATGTGGATCTTGCCGTCCGCCGCGCGGGACGCCGATGCCGACACCTTCGGCAGCTCGCCCTCCGGACCGGTCCGCTCCACCGACTCGTGGCTGTCAAGCAGCTCCGCGTCCTGGTGCACCTTGAACAGGTCGAAGACGTGGTAGGTCGGCGTCAGCAGCATCCGCTCGCCCTCCGTCAGGATGACGGACTGCAGCACGTTGACGAGCTGCGCGATGTTCGCCATCCGGACGCGGTCCGAGTGCCGGTGGAAAATGTGCAGCGTCGCGCCCGCGACGATCGCGTCGCGGATCGAATTCTGCTGGTACAGGAAGCCCGGATTCGTGCCCGGCTCGACGTCGTACCAGGTGCCCCATTCGTCCACGATCAGATCGATCCGCTTCTCCGGATCGTAGACGTCCATGATGGCGGAATGCTTCGTGATGAGCTCGTCCATGTGCAGCGCCTTTTTCAGCGTGATCCACCATTCGTCCGTCGTGAAACCGGTCGCCGGCCCCTTCTTCTGCCAGGTGCCCGGCACCGTATAATAGTGCAGCGACAGCCCGTCCATGAACGGCGCGGCCTGCTGCATCAGCACCTCCGTCCAGCGGTAGTCGCCGGAGTTCGCGCCGCACGCGATCTTGTGCAGCTTGTTGTCGCCGTAGTTGCGCAGGTAAGTCTGGAACTGCCGGTACAGGTCCGCGTAATACTCCGGCCGCATGTGGCCGCCGCAGCCCCAGTTCTCGTTGCCGACGCCCCAGTATTTCACGCGCCACGGCTGCTCCCGGCCGTTCGCCCGGCGCCAGTCCGCCATCGGCGATTCGCCGCCGAAGGTCAGGTATTCGACCCATTCGGACATCTCCTGCACCGTGCCGCTGCCGACGTTGCCGCTGATGTACGGCTCGCAGCCGAGCAGCTCGCAGAGCATCATGAATTCGTGCGTGCCGAAATGGTTGTTCTCGATGACGCCGCCCCAGTGCGTGTTCACCATCCGCTTCCGCTTGTCCCGCGGCCCGACGCCGTCCTTCCAGTGGTACTCGTCCGCGAAGCAGCCCCCCGGCCAGCGCAGCACCGGGACCTTGATCCGCTTCAGCGCCTCGAGCACGTCGTTGCGGATGCCGTTCGTGTTCGGGATCGGCGAATCCTCCCCGACCCACAGCCCCTCGTAGATGCACCGCCCGAGATGCTCGGCAAAGTGCCCGTAGAGGTTGCGGTGAATCTTGCCCTTCACCCGGTCGGCATTGACGACAATCCGGCTTGCCATCGTGCATCGCTCCTTCGCCTGCTGAATGATCATCTTCCGCGGCCGGAACTTTCTGCACGCGCCGCGGCTTTGCGATGATTGTCCACACCCGATATTTTATAGGTTTGTTCATCCGGACAAAATGATATATTCTGATCAATAACTGATCATTTGTCTTCTGAGAGGGTGTGTGCGATGATCCGGATGAACCGGTGCGGCTACAACGTCATGCACCCGGAGGGCATCACGATCGACCGGCCGCACGGCTCGGGCGACTATCTGTTCCTCTTCTTCCGCAGCCGGATGCTCGTCGAAGCGGGTGGAGCGCGGTTCGTGACGGACAAGAACACCTGCCTCCTCTACCGCAAGGGGAGCCGGCAGTATTATCGCGAGCTCGAACGGCCGATGGTGCACGACTGGTTCCACTTTGACGGCGATGAAGTGGAAGACCTGTGCCGGGAGCTGAACCTGCCTTTCGACACGCCGATGAAGGTCCACGAGCCGGTGTATGTGTCGCGGAAGGTGAGCGAGATCCAGGGAGCGCTGGTCGAGAGCGGGCTGTACCGGGACGAACTCATCGATTTGACCGTCCGCTGCCTGTTCATGAAGCTCGCCGACCTCCGCAACCGGATCGAACCGAACAAGCCGGTCGGGAAATATTACGACCTGCTCGTGTCGCTGCGCAACGAAATCTACAACAACCCGTCCGTCCCCTGGTCCGTCGGCGAGCTGGCGGCCCGCGTCAACATGAGCCGTTCCTACTTCCAGAAGCTGTACCGGGAGCTGTTCGGCATCTCCGTCCTGAACGACATCATCCAGAACCGGCTCGAATACGCGATGTACCGTCTGAAAAACACGTCCGACAGCATCCGGGACATCGCCGCGCAATGCGGATACGAGAACGACGTCCACTTCATGCGGCAGTTCAAGAAGTACATCGGCCTGACACCGGGCGAATTCCGCTATCAGGGCCGGCGCTCCGGAAGCCGCCGGACGGAACCAACGGACGGAATCCGGAAATACGGCGCCTCTGATGCCCGATAGAGCCGGCAAAACGACAGAACCGGCATAAAAGCACGGGTTGTTGCGGCACGGGGCCACATTCCAAGTCAAACGGCCGGTCCGTCCGGTTCCCCCGGAACGGACCGGCCGCCGGGCCGCTCGCCGCAAGTCGCCGGCGCTCCCTTCATCGCTGCCTGGTCCTGATCGCTTCCCGGTCCTAAGCCTCCACGCCCGCCGTCCGCACGACGCGGCGGAACGCCTCCTTCGGCCGGTGGTTTTCGTCAAACAGCAGCGGCCAGTTGCGGCGTCCCCGCACCGGAAAATTGTGGAGCCACGTGTAATCGTCCGCCGCGCCCCAGAACGTGACGCTCCGGATCACATCCCGGTATTCGCGGTAGAGCGCGAACAATTGCTCATACCGCTCCGCCTGCCGTTCCAGCATCTCCGCCGTCGGCTCCTTGAGGTCGGTCCGCCGGTCATCCCAGGCGTAGACGGACATGTCCAGCTCCGTCACGTGGATGATGAGGCCGAGCTCGGCGTATCGTTCGATCGCCTCGCGCACTTCGGCGATGGACGGCGACTCCAGGTTGTAATGGCCCTGCATGCCGATGCCGTGGATCGGTGCGCCCTGCTCCTTCAGCCATTTCACGAGGCGGATGATCTTGTCGCGCTTCGCCGGATTGCATTCGTTGTAGTCGTTGTAGAAGAGCAGCGCGTCCGGATCGGCCTCGTGCGCGTATTCGAACGCGCGGACGATGTAATCCGGTCCGACCCGCTCGTGCCATTTCGACGGACGCAGCCATTGTTCGCCCTCGTCGGCGACCGCTTCGTTCACGACGTCCCAACAGTATGCGCGCCCCCTGTACCGGCCCGCCACCGCGCGGATATGGTCGCGCATCCTGCGGAGCAGCGTCTCCCGGTCGGCCGGCCCGCCGCCGGGCGCCTCGAAGAACCAGTCCGGCGTCTGGTTGTGCCAGACGAGCGTGTGCCCGCGCAGCTTCATGCCGTGCCTCGCGGCGAAATCGGCGATCTTGTCCGCCTTCTCGAACGTGAAGACGCCCTCGGCGGGCTGCGTGTTCACCGGCTTCATCTCGTTCTCCGCCGTCAGGCTGCCGTACTGCGCCTTGATCAGCTCCGCCGCGCTGTCCACCGTCCAGATGTTCACCGCCGCGCCGATGTCGAAGTCGCCCTTGAAGACTTCCCGCAAACTCCGTACGCTCATGTTCGCTCCTCCCCGCCGAGAGTTGTTCGCATCCGGCCGCCGGCCGCCGAATCGTCATCGCGTGCCGCCGTCGCCGCCGCACGTCCGGTCACCGGGCGCCGGCACGCCGCCCGCAGGCGCCCGGAAGCCGCGCGGACGCGGGATGCGTCCGCGCGGCGCGGGTGCGATGCCCACGGCGAGGCGAATCCGACATTTCCCGGGAAATGATGTCGATCCGCGGACGCCCGCCGTCGGATGGCACGGCCCGGGCCTGCGCGGTACGGGGGCCGTGCGGTCAATAGATCTTGCGGCCGTGCTCGTCCGGTATGCCCGATTTCCGCCAGAAGTAGGCGTTGATCACGTCGCGCCACTCTTCCGCGTGCGCCGCCTGTTCCTCGAGCCGCTCGAGCACCTGGCGGTACCGGCCGGGATCGATCCGGTCCTGCAGGCTCTTCCATCGCTCCACGAGCCCGCGGGCCTGCTCCGCACCCTCGAAGTGCGTGTCGTAGATGTGCTGGATGACCGTCTTGCCGGAATGGAGCCGGTGCGTGTACGGCACATGGTGGAAGAACAGCAGCAGTTCATCCGGGCAAAGCTCGAGCGACTCGTAAATGTCGCAGTGCGGCTTGTGGTACTGGGCCGTAAAGCCGGTCCCCGTCTTCACCGTCCGGTCGACGCCGACGCCGCGGAAATCCGCGAAATGGTAGGTCCCCCATTTCGAATATTCATATCCGTCGACGTTCGGCCCGTAGTGGCTGCCGGGATTGACCATCCAGCCGACGCCGAGCGGAGCCGTGTAGTTCTCGTAAATGCGCCACGATTCCAGCAGCATTCCCGAGATCGTGTCGACCGTCACCGGATCGCCGCCGAACGTGAGCCGCACCCATTCGTCGGTAATGGCCTCGGCGGTCAACTCCGGATTCCACGCCAGCCGTCCGAATCCGTACAGGTTCGCCTGCGCCAGCAGATGGCCGGTCCAGTTCGGATCGTCGCCGATGTTCGAAACGCCGGCGATGCCGCCGATCGGGCGTCCGAACGCGCTCCCGTTGACGATGCGCGCCACGGTCGTGCCCTCGCCGCAGGCATACGTGTCGAAATCGAGCACTTCCTTCCACTGCGGCACGAGATAGCACAGATGGCGCTGCTGCCCCGTGTATTCCTGCGTGATCTGCAGCTCGAGCATCTGGTTCGTTTTCGACATGCCGCCGAACAGCGGCGACACGGGCTCGCGCACCTGGAAGTCCATCGGTCCGTTCTTGATCTGCAGCAGCACGTTGTCACGGAAGCGGCCGTCAAGCGGCACGAAAATGTCGTACGCCGCCTTCGCCCGGTCCGTCTTGCGGTCGCGCCAGTCCTGCTGGCAGTTGTAGACGAAGCAACGCCAGATCACGATGCCGCCGAACGGCTCCAGCGCCTCGGCCAGCATGTTCGCGCCGTCCGCGTGATCCCGGCCGTAGTTGAACGGCCCGGGCCGGAATTCGGAGTCGGCCTTGACGAGGAATCCGCCGAAATCCGGAATCCGGCGGTAGATGTCCGCCGCACGCTCGCGCCACCACGCGCGCACCCCGGGATCGAGCGGGTCCGCCGTGTCGAGGCCTCCGACCTGGATCGGCGCGGCGAAGTTGATGCTGAGCATGAGCCGGATGCCGTATTCGCGGAAAATGCCGGCCACTTCCGCCACATCGGGCAGCCATTCGTCCGTGATCAGCTTCGTCTCCGTCTCGTGCACGTTGACGTTGTTGATCGTCAGCGCGTTGATGCCGATCGAGGCGAGCATCCTCGCATAGTCGCGAATGCGCGTTTTGTCCGCGATGAACCGTCCGTTCCGGTAAAAGATCGATTTCCCCGCATATCCCCGCTCGATGCTTCCGTCCATGTTGTCCCAATGGTTGATCATCCGGAGCGGATTGCGGGGCCTCTCGGCGATGTCCAGGCTCGCGAGCGCCCGTTCGTCCAGGCTGCCGATCGCCGCGAGGCGCAGGAAATGGAACGCGCCGTACAGCAGCCCGCGCGCCGTTCCGCCCGCGATCAGCACCGCCTCGAATCCGTTCCGGCGGACGGTGCGGATGACATACCCTTCCGCATGCAAGGCTCCGGCTTCCGCCGCCTCCAGCAGCCCGAGCGCGGCGGCCCGCTCCGCCGTCGCGGCGATGAGCGCCCTGCCTTCGCCGGAAATGTCCGCAGCGTCCGCAACCGCTCCGGGCGCATCCAGAATCTCCGGTTCGGCGCCGGTCAGCGACGCCAGCGCCGACGTAAGTTCCCGCCGGACGGTCCCGAACAGGACATCCCGATCGGGCATCACGATCCGGCGGCACCAGCCGGTCAGCACGGCGGCCAGTTGTTCCGGCAGCCGGTCGTACCGGAGCCAGGCTTCATAACCGGTATCGGAAATGGCGTTCGCGACGGACATTTGTGAAATCCTCCTTAATTGTTATGTACGCTTGGTGGTGACCATGTTAGGATAATTGCAGGAGCCGTTGCTTCAATCCGCACATGAACGCGACGTTCAAGCCGAATGAAGGAGGCTGCGTGCCCATGGCCGTGTTCGAATACGAACATCTCGTGCCCGAAGTGGTGCTCTTCGTCGACCGGCGCTGCTACCCCGACTGGAAAATCATCCGCAGGCGGATCGATTTCCACGATCTGACGTTCGTCGTCGGCGGCAAGGCCGACTATTACGTCAACGGCGTGAAACACACGGCGGAAGCCGGAAATCTGATCTACATCCCGCCGGGGTCGATCCGTGAAGCGCATACGTACGCGGATTCGCCGATGCACTCGTACGCGTTCAACTTCCTGTGGCTGCCCCCGAACAACGATACGCGGCTGCCGCTCGACACCGTCACGAAATTCCGCCTTGCGGGACCGCTGCTGGACATGATCAAGACGTTCAACCAGATCTGGATGAGCAAGCAGCCCGGCTACAAGATGCAGGCGCGGGGCCAGTTCCTGCTGATCCTCCATCGGCTGCTCGTCACGACGCTGCACCGGACGGACGACCTCGCTCCCGACCCGCGCATCGAGCGCTTGAAAGCCTATCTGGCCGAGAATTACGCCGAGGACATCGACATCGGCAGGCTCGCGCAGCTGGCGGGACTGCACCCGGTCTACCTCGGCCGGCTGTTCAAGCAGCAGACCGGCGTATCCTACCGGGCTTTCCTGAACCAGATCCGCGTCAACAACGCCGAAGCGATGCTCGCCGCCGGCGGTTTCACCGTCAGCGAGGTGGCGGAACGCTGCGGATTCAAGGACGTCTCCTACTTCAGCAACGTATTCAAGGCGATCAAGGGTTATCCCCCGTCCGCCATCGCCGCGAAAGGATGGTCACCTGTAAAAATTTAAATTGTCGGAATCGCAAAAAAGAACGCCGAAGCGCTCCGCGTTGCTTACTATTATAGAAATGATGCCGGTAAATTCGCCATAGAAGAACAATAGAACATTTGTAATTATTAAAGATCTTTTTCGCCCGGGCGGGGTTGCCCGGGCGTTTGGTTCAGTTTTTGGCCGCCAGCGCGCTGCGGTACTCCTTCGGCGTCATGTGCACGACCTTCTCGAACTGCGCCGCGAAATATTCGGGATTGCTGAAGCCCACCTCGGCGGCGATCTCGTAAATGCGCATGTCCGTCTGCCTGAGCAGCCGCTTCGCTTCCCGGATGCGCAGATCCAGGAGGAAATCGTTGAAATAGACGCCGTATGTCTTCTTGAACAACTGTCCCAGATAGACCGGATTCATGTAATACTGCTGCGCGATGACCTTGAGGTTGATGTTCTCGCGGAAATGGCGCTCGATGTACGCCTTGATTTGATGGATCGAGCCCTTCGCCCGCTCCTTGCGCAGCTCCGCCATGTATCCCGACGCTTCCGCGACGAAATCCGCCGTCAGCTTCCTCAGCCCGCCCAGCGTCATCGGCCTTTCCCGCCACTCGGCCAGCGCGGCGCACGAGGCCAGCCGATGTTCGTCGCCGTCCATCGCCCGCACCGTTCCGTTGACGGCGCGGATCAGCCGGTCGATCGAAGCCGCGACCGCATCCGGCGCGAAGCGCTCCGACCGGAAGGACGCGAACATCTCGTCCAGCACCGCTTCCGCCTCGGCCGTGTCCATCTCCTCCATCGCGTGGAGCAGACGGTCGAACAGCGCGGACGGGAGATCCGTCCGGACGAGCGTCCGGCCCTCCAGATCCCTCCCGGACACGACGGCCTTTCCATCGAGCGCGTATTTGAATTCCATCGCGTGCCGGGCCGAACGGTACGAATGATGGATCCGTTCCGGCGCGGGGGCCGGATCGCCCACATAGAGGCGCAGGACGCCCGCGCGCGGCCGGACGGCCCGAAGCAGCGTCTCCGCCGCCTCCTCCCATGAGCCGAACGCTTCGCTCTTCGGCAGCAGCAGGCCGACGGTCCACTCGCCCGGCTCGTGCAGGAGCGGTTCCCGGCCGCCGGTCAGCGCCCCCGCCGCCCGCGCCAGCTGCGCCTTCCAATCGTCCGCGGACGGATCGGCATCCGGCTCGAGGACGACATCGTTCACCTCCGCGAGGATGCAGCAGAATTCCCCTTCGGTCGGAAGCCCCAGCGCGGCCAGCGCGCCGGGAATGTACGCCTTGTCCAGCCGGCCCGAGAGCAGGCTGTCGAGGAGCGACAGGTGCAGCGCCGGATGCCCCTCCTCCAGCAGCTGCTTCCGCTTGATCGAATCCGCGACGCGCCGCAGCGTGTTGGACAACTCCGTCTCGTCGATCGGCTTCAGGATGAAATCCTCCACGCCGAACCTGACGGCCTGCTGGGCATATTTGAAGTCGTTGTATCCGCTGATGATGATGAAGCGCGGATTGGCGATTTCCCGCTCCTTCACCGTCCGGATCAGTTCGAGTCCGTCGAGCACCGGCATGCGGATGTCGGTCACGACGAGATCGGGCTGCTCCTCCTGGATGAGCTGAAGCGCCTCCTCGCCGTTCGCAGCCTCCGCCACGATCTCGAATCCGAGCCGGTTCCACGGGATCAGGCCGCGCAATCCCGTGCGCGCGAAGACTTCGTCGTCGACCAGCAGCACCTTGTGCATGACAGACTCCCCCTTTCGCACCGATGCGATCCCCCGCTCCGCGATCTCCTCCGATGTCCCCGGGCGGTGCGGAGAACCCGATCTCCGTTCCCAATGGGTGAAATCGCTTACATTCCACGGGTGCGGCCTTCCATTGCCCTGCTTATTTTTAAGTTTACAGAATCAAAACGGCCGTTGGAACTTGAAAAATTATAGTTTTGATAGCAAAAATTTAAGCCCAGATTTACATTCCCGTTGAAAAATTGTACATTTCTAGGGACGAACTCTTCTTGACCAACATCCGGGGGATGGTATCGATGACGGTAGGCGGCACAGCCCGAATGAAGCGATTTCTCGCGGCGGCGTTGACAGCCGTCCTGATGCTTGCGCTCCTGATCGGCTGCGCATCGAAGGGCGGCGGGGAGCAGGACGCGCCGGCGAATGAACCGGCCGTCGGCGAAACGGAGAACGGCGGTACGCAGAGCGGAGCGGAAAACGGTGCGGATGACGGCGGGGCACCCGCGGACGAAGCGGCGGAAGAGGAGGCCGCGCCGGAGGAGAATCCAGCGGAACCGGCCGTCCAGACCGACATTCCGTCGCTTGCCGAAGCGTACGCCGACTACTTCCCGATCGGCGCGGCGATCACGCCGGAGCAGACGGAAGGCCCGATGGCCGAGCTTCTCAGGAAACACGTGAACATGCTCGTGGCGGAGAACGCCATGAAGCCGATGTACCTGCAGCCGAAGGAAGGCCAGTTCCGCTTCGAACAGGCCGACAAAATCGTCGAATTCGCGCAGGCGAACGGCATGGAGCTCCGGTTCCACACGCTCGTCTGGCACCAACAGACGCCCGCCTGGTTCTTCATGGACAAGGAAGGCAAGCGGATGACGGAAGAGACCGACCCGGCGAAGCGGGAAGAAAACAAAAAGCTCTTGCTCGAGCGGCTCGAGAACCACATCCGCGTCATCGTGGGCCGCTACAAGGACGTGATCAAATCGTGGGACGTCGTGAACGAGGTGGTCGAACCGAACGACCCGGACGGCCTGCGCAACAGCGAATGGTACCAGATCGCGGGCATCGACTACATCGAGACGGCGTTCCGCGCCGCGCGCGAAGCGGGCGGTCCCGACATCAAGCTGTACATCAACGACTACAGCACGGACGACCCGAGGAAGCGCGACCGGCTGTACGAGCTCGTGAAGGAATTGCTGGACCGCGGCGTGCCGATCGACGGCGTCGGCCATCAGACGCACGTCAGTGTCGAATGGCCCTCCGTCGACTCGGTCATCGAATCGATGCGCAAGTTCGCCGAACTCGGCCTCGACAACATCGTCACCGAAATGGACATGAGCATCTACGCTTGGAATGACCGGCGCGACTACGGCGACGCCATTCCCGAATCGATCATTCAGAAACAGGCCGACCGGTACCGCGAGTTCTTCGAAGCGTTCCGGGACAACCGGGACATCCTGAGCGCCGTCGTCTTCTGGGGCATCGCGGACAGCCACACATGGCTGCACGATTTCCCCGTCCAGGGCCGGACGGACGCGCCGCTCCTGTTCGACAAGAATCTGCAGGCCAAGCCGGCGTTCTGGGCCGTCATCGAAGCGGTGCAGGAATAACGCCGGATCGGTTCCGGAGAAGAAGCCGCCCTCTCCCGCACGGGAGGGGGCGGCTTTCCGCTTTCATAAAAAAATAAATCCGCCCCCATCCTTCGGAAGGAAATGGGCGGCTTCGCATTTGCGCTGCAGGCCGGCATCTGCAGGATGGACCCGGCGCACCCGACGCGCCGGCTTTCCGCTCATCCCCGCTCCGGTTCCTTCGCGGGCTTCGGTTCCCGGAGCGTCCATTTCAGCATGGGCGGTGCGGCCACGGTCGTCAGGACGATGACCAGAATGAGCGTCGTGTAAAATTCCGCCGGCACATACCCGCCGGAGAGCCCGAGCGCCGCGAGGATGAGCGCCACTTCGCCCCGCGACACCATGCCCGATCCGATGACCAGGGACGAGCGCAGGTTGAACCCGGTCAGACGGGCGCCGAGACCGGCGCCGACCAGCTTCGTCAGCACGGCGAGCACGCTCAGGACGATGAACGGCACCCACTGTCCCGAAAATCCCTCGAACGACACGTGCAGTCCGATGCTGACGAAGAAGACCGGCACGAACAGCGTATAGGCGATCGGTTCCACCCGCTTCAGGACCGCCTCGCCGTGCGGCGTGCGGCTCACGGCCAGCCCGGCGGCGAAGGAGCCGATGATGCCGGCCAATTCGGACATTTCCGCCGCGACCGCCATCAGCAGGACCAGCACGATCGCGGCGCTCGTCACCGGTTCGGTGACATGCAGCCTGGACGAGAGCTTCAGAAACAGCGGGACGCCTTTCCATATCATGAGAACGGCGAGGACCGCGAAGGCGATCATTTTGCCGACGACGAGCGCAAGGTTGACATCCCCGGCCAGCACCAGGCCGAGCACGACGGCCAGCCCGAGGACGGCCATGATGTCGTCCGCGATCGCGGCGCCGAGGATCGTCGCGCTCTCCCGGGTGTTAAGTTTCCCGAGCTCGCGCAGCGTCTGGACCGAAATGCTGACGGACGTCGCCGACAGCACCAGCCCGAGGAAAATCGCTTCGCCTTGATCAAGGCCGAGCCACAGTCCGGCCGCCCATCCGCCGAGCAGCGGAAGCACGACGCCCCCCGTCGCCGCCGCCAGCGAAGGCGTCCGGTTCTCGTTCAGCGCCTTCACATCGGTCTCCATGCCGGCGAGAAACATGAGCAGCAGCACGCCGATTTCGGCAAACATCTCAATCCAACGGGCGGATTCCACCCATCCGAGCACGGCCGGTCCGATCAGCACCCCCGCCAGCAGCTTGCCCAGGACGGACGGCTGTCCGATCCGGATCGCGAGTTCCCCCATCAGCTTGACCGCGGCCACGATGACGGCGAGTTGCAGCAACGCTTGCAGAATGAAATCCACGTCTTTTCCTCCCCTTCAGAACCCTCCGGAAGACAAAATGGAGCCCGCTTTGACAGGCTCCACCTTCACATTCCGTATGAAGTTGACAGGCTCGGTGAAGATTATAAAATACCGCCCGCCACCCGTCAAGCCGCGCAATGGCCGCCGCTTCCGGGAAGGCGGTCGCGGATTGCACCAACCGGAGGTCCGCGATGGGTAGACCATCACACAACCGGTCGATCGGCGCCGCCCTGGCCGAACACATCCAGACGGCGCTCGGTTCGCCTCCCGATCTGATCTGCCGGTCCGTGACCACGGAAGAGAACCGGAGCGTGCTGATCATCTATCTGAATTCGCTCGTCGACCGGAAGACCGTCGACGAATTCATCGTGAAATCCGTCCGGCAGAACGCGTTCGCCGAAAGCCCGGCGGTCTCCGGCAGCCGGTACTTGCGCGAGCTGCCGCTGGCCTCTCCCGGCGAAACCTTGCGGGAAGAGGCGGTGCGCGCTGCCGTCTCGGGCCAATGCGTGCTCGTCGATGAAGGCCGGGAACGCGTCTGCTTCATCGACACCTATGAAGCGCCCGGCCGCGGCGTGGAGGAACCGAATGCGGAGCCGACGATCCGCGGGTCGTACGAGGGGTTTACGGAGAACATCCGGGTCAACATCGGACTGATCCGGAAACGCCTCCTGAACCCCGCTCTCCGCCTGGAAGAGATGCGGATCGGCAGCCGGACCGGCACATGTGTCGTGATCGCCTGGCTGGAAGGCCTCGCGCCGGAAGCGCTGGTGCGGGAGGCGAAGCGCAGGCTTGCGGCCATCCGGACGGACAGCGTGCTGGAAAGCTCGTATCTGGAGGAATATATCCAGGACCGCATGCTTTCGCCTTTTCCCACGATCCTGAACACGGAGCGGCCGGACAAGACGGTCGCCCATCTGCTCGAGGGCAAGGTGACCATCCTGACGGACGGCACGCCCTACGTCCTGATCGCGCCGCTCACCTTTTTCGATCTGTTCAGTTCGTCCGAGGATTATTTCCAGCGCGCGGACATCGCGACGTTCATCCGCTGGCTCCGCCTCATTTCCTTCTTCGTCGCCGTCTTTGCGCCTTCGCTGTTCGTCGCGGCCACGACCTTCCATCAGGAGCTGATTCCGACCGAGCTGCTCATCAGCCTGTCCGCCCAGCGGGAAGGCGTGCCGCTGCCGGCCTTCTTCGAAGTCATGCTGATGGAAATCGTGTTCGAGATCATCCGGGAAGCCGGGCTTCGCATGCCCCGGGCGGTCGGCCAGGCGCTGTCGATCGTCGGAGCGATCGTTCTCGGACAGGCGGCCGTGGAAGCCGGGCTCATCTCGGCCGCGGTCGTCATCGTCGTCGCGGTGACCGGCATCACGAACTTCGTCGTGCCGGTGTACAGCTTCGGCATGTCGCAGCGGCTGCTCCGGTTCACGTTCATCCTGCTGGCCGGATTTCTGGGGCTGTTCGGCATCCTGTGCGGCGCGCTGTTGCTCGTCGCCCACCTCGTGTCGCTGAAGTCGTTCGGCGTCCCGTACATGACCCCGATGGCGCCCCTGACCAAATCCGACTGGCGCGACACGCTGGTGCGCGCTCCGCGCCCCTGGAGAGACCCGAACCGGCTTCCCGCGTCCGTCCGGCTTCTGAAGCGCAAGTAATCGGGAGGTGCGGTCATGTTCCGGCGCAAAGCCGCCGCGGCCGTCGCGCTCGCGCTGTCCGCGGCGCTGCTGTCCTCCTGTTGGGACAAAACCGAGCTGAACGAGCTGGCGCTTGTCAGCATGATCGGGCTCGACCGGGACCCGGAAAGCGGCATTTATACGATCCGGCTGCAGGTCATCAATCCGACGAGCGGCAGCACCGCCAGGGGCACGCCGGGCGGCGAACAGTCCCCGGTGTATACCTACGAGGCAAACGTCCGCACGCTGGCGGAGGCGGACCTCAAATTCTACCATCTCATTCCCCGGAAATTGTTCCTGCATCACGCGAAGGCGGTCCTGATCTCGGGCCGCGCCGCCCGGCAGGGCATGCGGGACTTCATCAATTTCTCCGAGCTGCAGCCGAGCGCCCGGACGTCGGTGCCGCTGTTCGTCGTCGACGGATCGATCGGCGAGGTGATGCGGACGTATACGCCGCTCGAACGCACCCCTGCCGAATCGCTCTCCTCCCGCATCGAGCTGCTGGCCGATTACGCGCTGCAATCCGGCCGGGACGTCGAAGTCCGGGATGTCATCGAGCGGTCGGAACGAGACGAATGGATCGTCCTCCCCATGGTCGCCGTGACACCCAAGACCGGCAACCTGGACAGCCGGGACGTCGACGCGTCGATTGACGCGAACCGCAACCAGCTCCGGTTGAACGGCGGGGCGGTCATCCGGAATTACCGGATGGTCGGCCGTCTGGATGACAACGAACTGGTGCTGTATCACCTGCTCAACGGCGACAAGGGGACGTTCGTGCGGCGGGTTCCTTTCCGGAACGGTCACGTGACGGCCGTGCTCTTAAGCCGGGGAACCAAGCGGCGGCTCGACTGGGAGAACGGCAGGCCGGTCGTCCGGATCCGGCTTTCGCTGGAACTTTCGACCCTCGCGATGAACGAATACCACCCTCGGACGCTGGAAGACATCCGCGCGCTGGAAAAAGCGGTCAGCGAGTCCATCACCGACGAACTGGACGCCTTTCTGGACAAGACGCGCGCGAAGGGCTGGGATCTGGCCGGCATCCGCAGCCTGCTCGGACGGAAAGCGCCGAAGCTGCCGAATCCGGATCGGGCGGCGGCCGACGCGAAGATCCGGTTCGAAATCAAAACCCTGTTCACCGGAATGGGCAACTTGAGCCGGCTTTACGAAGGATCGGGGGGAACGTCATGATTTCGCGGGGGCAGTTCTATTTTCTCACGGTCAATTTCATGCTGGGCACCACCCTGTTCGTCACCATCAACAACATGATCGAAGAAGCCGGTCCCGACGCGTGGATGATGCCGCTGTGGGCGGGGCTCGGCGGCATGCTCGCCGCACTGCTCTGGATCGCGCTGCTCCGGTGCGCCCCGGGCCGGAGTCCGGTCGAGATCGCGCGGGATGCCTGGGGACCGATCGCGGGCCTCATCGTCGGCATCCTCTATCTGTTGGTGTTCTGCACCATCGCCGCGTGGGTGCTGCGCAACCTGAGCGATTTCATGAATGTGACGATCATGCCGAAAACGCCGCCCACGATATTCCACATCATGTTTCTGCTCGTGGGGGCCTATGCGGTGGCGCAGGGGTCGGAGACGGTCGGACGGATGAACGCGGTCATCACGCCTTTTCTGTTCTTTCCGTTCTGGCTGAGTCTGGCGCTGGCGGCGGAGGAATGGAAATGGGAGCGACTGGAGCCCGCGTTCCGGGATCCGTGGGCGTTTTTCCAATACCCGTCGCTGCTCGCCTTCCCCTTCCTGGAGGCCTTCGCGCTGACGATGTTCTGGCCGAAGGTACGCCCGGGAGCGGCCGGCGCGCTCGTGTCCGGCATCGCGAGCGCCGCGGTTTCGCTCAGCCTCGTGCTGTTCATGGTGACCGGTCTGCTCGGTCCGGAGCGCGCCGCCCGGATCAACTTTCCGATCTACACAATCGTGCAGGAGGTGTCCATCGGCCGGGTGCTCGTCATCATCCATTCCGTGCTGACCGTCACCCTGATCACGCTCATCTTCGTCAAGCTGCTGGTGCTGCTGTACGCCGCGTTCGAAACCATCGACCGGCTCTTCCGCCCGACGGTCCGGTGGCCGCATCTGCTCGCGCTGGCCATCCTGATCTCGGCCGGAGCCCGCACCGTCTATGAGAACCCGGTCCAGAACCGGCTCCTGATCGACCGGTATTTGCTGATCTACGACGGTTTCTATTCGGTGCTGATCCCCGCCCTGCTGCTCGTGACCATATGGATCCGGCGGTCGCTCGCGGGCCGGGCCCGGAAGGGTTGACGCACATGTGGCTGCTGTATCTGGTGCTCGCGCCGGTGATCGTCCTGCAGGCGGCATGGCTCCTTTACGCAAAAAAATACAGGGACACCGCCGTGTTCCTGGCGATATCCCTTTCCGGATTCGCGCTGTGGGGATCCGTCGCCTACGGCCGCCCGATCATCCTGAACGCGTGGATCGGGCGGATCATCGAGGCGGCGAAATCGCTGGTGTCCTTCTGACGCCCGAACCGGCCGGATCGGCCCGGTGCGCCCGGCCGGCACAGGACGCCTTATTGGTTCCGGATCCAATCGGCGATGGCCGCGATCTCCTCGTCCGTCAGCCGGCCCCTGAATCCCTGCATGAGGCCGGTGCCGTCGCGGATCACCGCAATGAGCTCGTCCCGGGTCATCCGCTCGCCGATGTTCCGCAATTCCGGTCCGAAGGCTCCCTCCAGGCCCTCGCCGTGGCAGGCGCTGCAACGGTTCGCGTACAGCCGCGCGCCCTCGGCCATCCCCCGATCCGCTCCGTCCGAACCGCCGGCCGCGCCTCCGCCGACACCGCACGCGCCGAGCGCCACCGCAAGCAGCAGCGCGGCCGGCCACGCACGCCTTGCCGCCAATGCCCCGAACCTCCCCGTCTCATCTTGTTGCACCGTATTATAATCCACATCGTCCATGCCGGCAAACGAACATCTCGTGAACCCGTCCGCCTTCATTTCCGTTTCCGCACCGCCGTCCGTCTTTTGCCCTGCCACCAGCCGCCGGTTTTCTGCTTTCCCGCGGTCCCGTCCGTTGTCCGTCGACCCCCTCCTGATGGATAAAACCCGCCTCGCATGCAAACAATGGAACCAAACGCACACGCGGGGGATGGCAATGAAGCTTTCCAGACATTTGCGGGACAATGTGCGGCGGCTTCGGGCCGTCTACAGCGACTGCTCCGACGTGATCTTCCACGAACTCCGAATCGGCGGCCACACCCCGGCCATGCTTGTCTTCATCGAAGGCATGATTATGCTCGAGGAGCTCGACCAGCAGGTCATCGCTCCGCTCCGTGACGGTCCCGGCCCCGGCCCGTCGCTGGAGGACGTTCGGAGCCGGACCGCCGTCGCGTCCATCCGAACCGTCTCCACGCTCAACGAACTCTTGGACGAGATTGCCGACGGACACCCGGTCCTGCTCGTCGACGGGCTCGAAGCGGCGCTCGTCTACGGCTTGTCCCATTGGGAGCAGCGCTCCGTGGAGGAACCGACGGCCGAGTCGGTGCTGCGTGGCCCGCGGGAGGGGTTCATCGAATCGCTCCGGACGAATATCGCCATGCTGCGGCGCAAAATCCGAAGCCCGAAGCTGAAGGTGATCACCTTTCGCCTCGGATCCCAATCGAGAACGCCGATCGCCGTCATTTACATGGAAGGCGCCGCGGCTCCCGCGCTGGTCCGGGAAGTGCTCAGCCGGCTGAACCGGATCGAAATCACGGACGTGCTGGAGACCGCCTACATCGAGGAATGGATCGAGGACAACCGGTTCTCCCCGTTCCCGCAGCTGCTCAGCACGGAGCGGCCGGACGTGGCGGCCTCCTATCTGGTCGAAGGTCACGTCGTCATCATGGTCGAAGGCACGCCCACCGTGCTGGTCGCTCCGGCCACGTTCTTCTCCCTGCTGCAGACGCCGGAGGATTATTACGAGCGCTATGTGGTCGGCACGGCGATCCGCTGGCTTCGATATTTCTTCTTCGCGATCTCGCTGCTCGGTCCGTCCCTGTACGTGGCCGTCGTGACGTTCCATCAGGAAATGATCCCGACCACCCTCATGCTTACGATGGCGCGGTCGCGGGAACAGATCCCGTTCACCGCCCTGATGGAGGCCTTCCTGATGGAAACGATGTTCGAGGCGCTGCGGGAGGCCGGCGCCCGGCTGCCGAAACAGATCGGTTCGGCCGTCAGCATCGTCGGCGCCCTCGTCATCGGCCAGGCGGCGATTTCAGCCGGCATCGTGTCCGCGCCGATGGTCATGGTGGTCGCCATCACGGGCATCGCGTCCTTCATGGCGCCCCGTTACACGATCGGCATCCCGATCCGGCTGCTCCGCTTCCCGATCATGTTCCTGGCGGGGATGATGGGCCTGCTCGGCGTGATCCTGGGCGTCATCGCGATCCTGATCCATCTGCTTCAGCTTCGCTCCTTCGGGGTCCCCTACATGTCGCCGCTCGCGCCGATTCAGAAACACGGTCTGAAGGACGTGCTTTTTCGGGCGCCCCGTTGGAATCTGAACAGGAGATCGTGAGCATGATCAGGAAACTGCTGCTTGTGCTCGTGTCGACCGCCTGTCTGTTGCCGACGGCCGGGTGCTGGAACGCGAAGGAAGTGAACGATCTCGCGATCATCACGGGGGCCGGCATCGACCTGACCGAAGACGGCCGGATCGAGTTGTCCGTGAAGATATATTTGACTTCTCCCGGCGGCACGGAGTCCGATGGCCCGATGACGGGACAGCCGAACGGCGACAAGGGAACGTCGGTCATCCGCACCGTACTCGGCATCAACATGGCGGACGCGGCCTCCCGGCTGCAGAAAATGATATCCCGCAAGGTGTTCTGGGGGCAGGCCGAGGTATTCCTGTTCGGTGAACGGATGGCGCGGGCGGGCCTGGAAGAGCCGATGGACTTCATGTTGCGGCACACCGCGTCACGGGAACGGTCCCAGGTGTTCGTCGCCAACGGACCGGCGAAGGACGTGCTGCTGCTCACCCCGCCGGTCGATCGTTCGCTCTCGGACGCGCTGGTCTCGATGGCCGAGCAGCAGACCGGACTCAACATCACGATGAAGGAACTGGCGCAGATGATGGTGGGCAAATCGAGGGCGGCGGTCCTTCCGATCGTGCATATTTACCCGGAAAAGGACCTGCAGGATGCGTTTCCCTACATCGCGGGCATGGCGGTCATCAAGGAAGGCCGCATGATCGGCAAATTGGACGAATACACCACGCGGGGAGTCATGTGGCTGCGCAACGAGATGAAGCACGCCACTGTGACCGTCAAACCGGACGAATCCGGCGGCTACGTCTCGCTCCATTTGCTGCGCAACCATACGCGCCTCATCCCGTCCATCCAAGGCGACCGCTGGATCATGACCGTCCGCATCACCGGTCAGGACGACATCGTCGAGAACACGTCGAACCTGGATCTGTCGGAGCCGGACCACCTCGAGCAGGTGGAGCGGGAAATGGAGCGGTTCGTCGAAGAGCGCGTGAAGCTCGCGCTCGATACGGCGCAGAAGAAGCTGAAGGTTGACATCTTCGGATTCGCCGACGCCTTCTGGCGCAGATATCCGAAGCAGTGGATGGCGAACGCCAGCCGATGGGACGAGATCTTTCCGGAGATGGAAGTCCGCCTCGAAACGGATATCCGGATCGCAAGGCCGGGATTGATCGGCAAAAATTTCTTCCCACGTCAGGAGCAGAGGTGAGTCTTGCATGCGGAAGCGCGTGTCCCGGGAGCGGATCGCCGCCGCCGTTCTGACCCTCGCGGGCGTCGCTCTGGCGGCCGCGCTCACGTACAATCCACGGTTGCCGGGACCGACGGAACTCGTCGACACATTGTTCCGGCCGGTCACCATTTTCATCGAGCATATCAGCGCGAAAGAGGGCGGGCACTTGTCATGATCGAAAAAGGCAAAATCTCCTCCGCGCAGCTTGGGAAAATGATCTACCTGGCCATCACGCCGACGGCCATTCTCACCGCACCGGGCATCTCCTTCAATTTCGCGCGGCAGGATCTGTGGCTCTCGCCGCTGTGGGCGATCTGCGGCGTCATCGCCGTTCCGCTTGCGCTCGGCCTGAACCGGCTGTATCCCGACTGCAGCCCCGTCCAGGCGAGCCGGAAAATCGCCGGCCGGATACCGGGATGGGTATTCGCCGGCGCCAATTGGCTGTTCTATCTCTACATGAGCGGAATCATCCTGCGGGAATACGGGGAATTCGTCGTCGGCGCCTTCCTGTCCGAAACCCCGCTCCTCATCGTGCTCGGCAGCCTCGTGCTGGTGTGCGCGTTCGCGGTGCGGGGAGGCGTGGAGATCGTGGGGCGGTTTGCGGGGCTTTTTCTGCCGGCTTTTCTCACGCTGTTCCTGCTCATCGTGCTTCTCATCATCCCGGATCTGCAGATTACGAACATGATGCCGATCCTGCCGGAAGGGATCCTGCCCTCCCTGAAGGGCTCGCTCGTCCTGCAGATCTGGTTCTCGGAGCTGTCCATCGCGTGGTTCCTCCTCCCGTACGTCTCCGACCGGGAGAACGCGAAGAAGAGTCTCTGGATCACGTTCGGCGGGATCATCCTGACGCTGCTCCTGTCCAACTGGGTGACGCTGCTCCTGCTCGGTGATCTGACGGGCGGCTACTCGTTCCCGTTCCTGATCCTCGCGCGGTACATCGATCTGGCGGAATTCTTCACGCATCTGGAGGCGCTGTTCATGGCGATCTGGGTGCTCGGCGCCTTCGTGAAGATATGCGTGTTCTTCTACGTCACCGTGACCGGGGCGGCGGAATGGATGGGACTCCGCGACTATCGCCCGATCGTGTTCCCGATGGCCCTGCTGCTGACGCTGTTCGGCATCTGGATCGCGGCGAACTTCCAGGAGATGACGCACGCGATCGCGACGTCCCTCATTCCGCTGGCGCTCACGATGTTCATCCTCGTGCCGGCGATCCTGTATGCGATCGGCCGGCTCAGGGGACAGAGCCGCCAGTGACTCGGCCGTGTCAGACGGCAACCGGGGAGGGGATCCGCTTGCTGACCTCGAATCGATACTCTAAAAAAGAATGGTGAGCGGCAGAAAACTATGTCGGACAACGAATCCGCCGCTCACAATGTAATTCAATGGACCATGCAATTTGAACAGAAATAGTTCATTCGGCTCGAGTGCCCTGAACGTCTGTTTGCCTCCTGGACGCCAAAAGTTCACCTCATCCGGCTGTTCCCTGGCCAGAAAAATTGAACCAATCAATATCCGTAACTCCCACATAAATTTTCATCCCGCTACCACCCCCGCCGCGTCCAGCACGAACGCCGGCAGTGGTTCGCGCATCGTCCACTCCATGCTGATCGGCGCCGAGCCACGATGGCTCCGGTAGTCGGCCAGGCCAACGCAGGTGTAGGGCATCGTCACGCCCTGCTCGTTCCGCTTCCGCTCGCGGATGAAGAACAAGACCGGGTGCTTCGTCTTTGCCTGGTTGATGTACCGCTGTCCCGTCGGCGACCCGACCGTCGTTCGGCTCTGCGACTGCCAGTGGAAGACGCGCTCGTTCACCGCGTAGTCCTGGTACATCGTCGTCGGTGAATAGTCCCGTTCCGACTTGAGCAGCGTCACGAAAAACACGTCCATGTTCCGTTCCCGCACATACAGGACGCCCTCCTGGATATGCCGGTGCTTACACGGCGAATGCAGGCCGAGCGCGGCGAGGATCTGGTCAATCGTGTAATTGCAGTACAGATCCAGCGGGATGTCGGCGTCGAGCCCCTCGATCGGCCGACCGACGATGTCGATCCGATCGTACTGGTATTGCAGCACGTCGCACAACTCCGCATACGCCAGCGGGTGCTGAACCAGCCAACCAAGCGCCTCCTCCACCGTCCGGAAAGGTTGTCCCTCCAGTTCGGACAGGCCCGCATGCCAGAACGTGTAGTACAACATGAGCAACATCCGGCGTTCGGCCGCATCGAGCCCGTCCAGTTCCCGTCCGCGCCCCTCTCGGATCGCCTTTAGCGTTCGCAGCGCAAACTGAATGAACCGCGCCGAATTGCAGAACGAGAGCCTCTCCAGCCCGCCGGCCAGCACTTTCTCCCGCGCGTCGCCCAACGGCTCATCGCAAGCCACGACGTTCTCCCGTACCGCAAGTCCGTAGACCGTGACCGGCTGCTGCCGTCCGTACACCTCCAGCGGCTTCACGTGGTAATCCTCGAAAAATTCCCCGATCCGCCACTCCCGATGATGCGTGAAATAGTCGACCACCTTGCGCCGGATGTTCCGTAGGTTGTTGATCGACGCCCGGATATGCGCGAGGATAATCTCCTGCGCCTTCCGTTCGAGGATGATGGAGCAGCCCTTCGGCACGCTGGGGAACCCCAACTCAATCTCCTTCAGCACCGACCGTCTCGCTCTCGGCAGAAGCGCCTGGAACCGCTGCTCGAAGTTGTACTCGCGGTGCGCCTGCCCGACGAAATCGAGCACGGTCAGCGCTTCCTTCCCCTCGCAGAGCCGAAGTCCCCGCCCGAGTTGCTGCAGAAACACGGTCAGGCTCTCCGTCGGCCTCAAGAAAAGCACGGTGTTCACTTCCGGGATATCCACGCCCTCGTTGTACAGGTCCACGACGAAGACGAAATGGATCTCCTTCCGCACGAGTCGCTTCCTCACCGATTCCCGCACGTCGTCGGGTGAATCGGCTGTCAGATATTCGGAAGGCACCCCAAAGGCGTTGAACTGCTCGGCCATGAACTTCGCGTGCAGCTTGCTCACGCAGAACCCGATCCCGATCACGTCCCGGATGTCCGTGCAGTACCGCTCCACCGCTTCGAAAATATAACGCGCCCGCTCCTTCGCCGTCCGCTCCTCGAACACGTAAACCTTCTCCAGATCGGACTCGTCATACTTGCCGAAGCGCCACCGAACACCGCGCAGGTCCACGGAGTCCGTCACGCCGAAATAGTGAAACGGGCTAAGCAGCTTACGCTCGATCGCCTCATACAGCCGGATCTCCGCGGCGATCCGGCCGTCGAAATAATCCGTTACCCGCTTTCCGTCCGCCCGCTCCGGCGTCGCGGTAAGTCCGAGCAGCACCCGCGGCTTGTAATACTCCAACAGTTGCCGATACGACGGCGCCGCCGCGTGATGGAACTCGTCAACAATGATGAAATCGTAGAAATCCGGCGGCGTCCGGGCGAACAGATCCCGGGAATTCAGCGACTGGATCGAGACGAACAGGTGGTCGATCCGCTCCGGCACCTGCCCCGCCACCATGATGTCGCCGAAATTCAGGTCGCGCAGAATTGAGCGGAAGCAGGCGAGGCTCTGCTGCAGAATCTCCCGGCGATGCGCGACGAACAGCAGCCGGTTCGGCTTGCCTGGATTCTGCCGGCAGTACCGGCGGTAGTCGAAGGCAGCGATGACGGTCTTCCCCGTGCCCGTCGCCGCAACGACAAGATTGCGGTACCGGCCGTGCACCTCCCGCTCCGCCTGCAGCTTGTCGAGGATTTCCTGCTGATAGTAGTAGGGCTGGATATCGAAAAAGTACCCCGCCACCCCCTCCCCGTCGGCTTCCCGCGAACGTTCGGCTTTCAAAGCCTGACGCAATTGCCGTTCATGGAGCTGCGGTATGAACGTCACGAACTCCGGGTTGTTCCAGTAATGCTCGAAGGTAACCTCGACCTTCCGCACCAGCTCCGGCGCGTCCTGCTGTGACAGCCGGACGTTCCATTCAAGGCCCGAGACAAACGCGGATTCCGAAATGTTGGAAGAGCCGATGTAGACGGTGCTGAAGCCGGTGTCCCGCCAGAAAAGGTAAGCCTTCGCGTGGAGGCGGGTCGTTTTCGTATCGTAGGAGATTTTCACCTCGGTATTGGGAAGCTTGACGAGCTCCTGGACGGCCTTGTAGTCGGTCGCGCCCATGTAGCTCGTCGTGATGACCCGAAGCCGACCGCCCCGCATCGTGAACGCCTTGAGCTCATTGAGCAGCAGCCGAAGCCCGCTAAACTTGATGAAGGAAACAAGGAAGTCTATCCGGTCGCTCGTCGCGATCTCCTTCTTCAGCTCCGCCATCATGCTCGGTTCCCTTTTGTCCCCGGTGAAAAGGGAACTTGAGGACAGCGGGGTTTGGGGACGAACGCGAGGACTCCACGACTCACCCCGGCTGCGGTCGATCAGTTCCAGCAGCATCTCGGCGTTCCGGTGGATGAGCTGTCCTTTCAGTTCGGCGACAAGCCCCGGATCGAACCGATCACCCTCCGCACGCTCGAGATAATCCATTGTATATCGGATGATGGCGTTGCACAGCTCGACCCGATCCCGGACCGCCGTGTCGCCGTCGTCCAGATAGGCCATGACCCGCGCCAGCAGACGCCCCATGTATTGACCGAGAATCTCGGCCGACTCGGCTCGATCCAGCTTGCCCTTGTCGTATTGCCATGCGTTATTCAATCGCGCCAGTTCGTCGTGAAGATATTCGTTGATGATCTGCTCATACAGACCGGGATGAAGCAATGCTGTCACCACCAAAGCCTGGCCTTTTTCCTCATCTTCCAATATTCGACACCATTGGCGATAGCCCCTCTTTCCCATGACATTGGGAGTGATCCGTCACATGCGCAGTAAATCATCGCTGCGGCTGGCCGCCGCGCCGGCGGTGCTGTTCGCGGGCACATTGGAACATCGGGCGGCCTCCGACCCGTCCGGCCATCCGGCGTACCGGAGCCGCGAGTTGATCCTGCTGGAGGAAGAGAAGTCGACAACGCGGAACCGGGGGAGCCGGATAGAGAGGAGTTTGAAATCCCGGGAGCGGGTGCGATCCGGTTCGCGGAACTGATCGACGATCGCATCGCCCGTTTCCGCTTCGACGGCGACCGGGAAGGCTTCTTCGATCTTGCGGATAACCGGATCGGGATGGATGGGCGGGAATGACGGGACGGCGCCCCATCGGCGGAACCATGAACCGCAACAGACCCTTCCGGCAACCGATTTGCCGCAAGGGTCCGGGAATCATCAAACCTGCTCAGTCTGTTTCGTTGTCGGCTTCTTGCCCGGCGATCCATGCTCTAACCTTGCACGGCTGAATCCGGCACCCCGCCCCCGGTAAACGGCCGATCCGCGAACCGGCAGCCGAATACCGGCGACAGAACAGGACGCCGGCCGGGGACACGACAAGTGCCCGCAGCCGGCGTAACGCTTTTTCAGAAAACGGGATTCCGCCGAAAACCCGCGATTAATCGATGGTTAACGATCTCCGGGATACGCCCGGCCAATCCGCCGCGTCCCCGGCACCTGTGCGGACGCCGCGGCCTTATGCATACTCTCCCTTGATCACGAAGAACGAACCGCGGATCGTGCCGGCCAGCTTCGAGCGCTGCCGGGCGAATTTGAACCGGCTCAGCTCTTCCGGCACCTCCATCCCCTCGGACAGCTTGAACCCGACGGCCCGCTTCTTCGGATCGTCGAGCGTGTACATCACGTTGACCGACAGCCCGTTCTCGTAGAACACGTAGGTCCAGCGGATATTCTCCACCTGGAACCGCGACGTCTCGAGGGGCCTGGCCGCGATCTCGATGCCGCGCTCCTCCTTCAGGATCCGGTTCACGTAGTCCAGCGTCTCAGCGCTCTCCTCCGCCGGCACGACCGTGAACCGGTGCTTGTACTTGTTCCAGAAATACCGCGCCTCGTTCGCGCGCAGCCCGGCCAGCGCCTCCGCCACGGGCGAAGATTCCAGCCCGGCCGCGGACACCCGGTTGAAATCCACGACATGCGCCATGTCCGTTCTCCTCCCCCCGCGCTTGTCCCCGATTCCGGCATCCCGTCCCGCCATTCGTGTCTTCCGGAATCGTGGCAGCCGGCGGAACGATCGGACATCAAAACCAAATATTGGAAGTCATTATAGAATATCTCCGGACGTTCGTCAACGGAAAGCCAGCCGAAGAAAATCGTACAGCCCGCGCATCCACACCCCGAAATCGTGGCCGCCGCCGGGGACGACGGCCGTGCGCAGCTCGCCGAGCTTGTCCCCGGCGGCCTCCCGGAGACCTTCGATCGCCCGCAGATGCACCGGCCACGAGATCCCGTCCCGGTCGCCGCAGGCCATGTACAGCAGATCCAGCCGGTGCACCGCGGCGAACAGGCTCCCGCCCAATACGCTGCCCTCGCTCGACGTCGGCGCGCACGAGAAGGAGCCGGCGTATGCGAACAGATCGGTCATGCCCGGCGCGCGAACCGTCACATCCAGCCCGTTCTCCCATTGGTGGCGGTTCTCCGTGTACTTCACCGAATCGCACCGGTACCCGCCGACCACCAGATTCAACACCTGCATGCCGCCCATGGACAGACCGGCGATCGCCCGGTGCCTCCGGCTCGCCGAGACGCCCGCGGCGGACTTGTCGGCAATATCCGCGTAAGTGCGGAAGTTCGATTCGATGAACGGCACGAGATCATGCCGCAGCTCATGGTCGAAATAATAGAACCCGAGCAGGTTCGTTCCCTCGGGATTGAACGACCGGTCGGCGAAGTCCCGGGCGCTGCGGCCGTTCGGAAACACGGCGATCAGCGGATCGATCTCGCCCTCGGCGATGAGATGGTCGAGCAGGTGGAGCACGACCGGCCTCCCGTCCGACTCGCCGCCGCCCCGCAGCCATTCCCATTCATCGCCGCCCACGCCGTGCAGCAGGTACAGCACGTTGCAGCGCATTTTCGGATTGCAGTCGTAACCGGCGGGCAGATAGACGTTGCATTTCTTCACGATCGCCTCGCCCCGCACCGTCTCCCTTCCCGCCTCCGCCGCGTCGATCCGCCGGTGCGTCACGAGTTGCCGGTATTCGTTGATGTAATGGCGAACCGGATACGAAACCTCGATCAGCGTACCCTGATGCTCCCTGGCCGCCGCCTTCAGGACGGCCGCCGGGAGCTCTCCGGCAAGCGCGCTCTCCATTATCCTCACCGCTTTCATGAAGAAAACATGTCCATGATCCGGCATTCGGCAGGAACCTTCACGGTCACGATCCGGCATCCGGCAGTAACCTTCGCGGTCCATGACCGGCATCCGGCAAAAATCTTCGCGGTCACGGCCCCCATCCGGCAGTAACCTTCGCGGTCCGGCATCCGGCTTGC
>Ga0207871_100047_pt1 | contig 74595 bp, 64 predicted proteins | sample Passage260A_FD_187371 | JGI IMG/M metagenome (GOLD analysis project Ga0207871, IMG submission 187371) | Cellulose adapted compost microbial communities from Newby Island Compost Facility, Milpitas, CA, USA - Passage2 60A (SPAdes) (version 2) ...
GGGGGGGGGGGGGGGGGGGGGGGGAGCCGCTCGGCGAGCGTCTCGATGAGGTTGACCGGCTCGCCCTCGATGATCCGGACCAGCTCCACGGCGAGGGCGCCGTAGTCCACGGTCTTGGTCAGGTCGTCCGTGGCGGCGGCCGGGGCGGTGTCGAGGTGGAGCGTGACGTCGACGACGAACTCCTGGCCGAGCTCCCGCTCGGCGGGAAGGCAGCCGTGCCGCCCCCGGGCCCGCAGGCCGACCAGCCGGATGGTGTCCCGGCCCACCGCGGCCGTGGCCGGCGGGCGGGAGTTCCCGGTCTCCGTCACGCGCGTCCGTCCTCCTCACCCTGGAGCACCGGGGATCCGTGGTAGAGCCAGAGCCGCCACCCGTCCTCGGTGCGCAGGTAGGTGTGGCTCGCCACCACGCGCCCGGCGGCGAAGCCCGGCTCGCCCGCGCCGGGGGCGGTGAGGATGTTCTCCGCGCAGGTGAGCACGGCCACGTCGCCGAAGACGTTCGCCTCCACGTCGGTCAGCACGAACTGGATGTAGGGCGTGTTCGCCATGATCAGCGCCCACGAGCGCAGCACCTCGGACCGCCCGCTCAGCATCGGCCACCCGGGATGCACGCACTTGGGCACCCGGTCGGCGGTGTCCTCGGCCCAGATCTCCGACATCGCCTGGAAGTCGCCGCGCTCGATCGCGTCGTAGAACGCCTGGTGGAGTTCCACGAGCTCCTTCATCGCCGGCTCCCGCTGGGGTGCTTCGCCTCGGTCGCGGCCCAGACGGCCGCGACCCGGACGGCGTCCACGTTCGGGCGGACCGAATGCACCCGGACGCACCAGGCACCGGCGCGCGCGGCGAGCGCGCTGACCGCGACGGTGGCGTCGTCGCACTCGGCGAACGGCCGCGGGGTTCCGTCGGGGCCGGCGAGCAGCCGGCCGAGGAAGCGCTTCCTGGAGGCCCCGATGAGCAGCGGCCGGCCGAGCCGGTGGAGCTCGTCCATGGCGGCGAGCAACGCCCAGTTGTGCTCCGGGCGCTTGGAGAAGCCGAGCCCCGGGTCGAGGATGAGCTGCTCCTCCCGCACCCCCAGGCCGAGCACCGAGTCGACCCGCTTGCGCAGCTCCTCGCAGACCTCGGTGACCACGTCGGCGTAGATCGCGCGGCTGTCCATGTCCGCGCTGTGCCCGCGCCAGTGCATCACCACGTACGGCACGCCCGCCTCGGCCACCACGCGGGGCATGGCGGGATCGGCCAGGCCCCCGCTCACGTCGTTGACGAGCGCGGCCCCGGCCTCCACGGCCGCCTGGGCGACCTCCGCGCGCATGGTGTCCACGCTGACGGTCACGCCCTCCTGGGCGAGGGCGCGGATCACGGGCACGACCCGGCGCAGCTCCTCCTCCAGCGAGACGCGCAAGGCGCCCGGGCGGGTCGACTCGCCACCGACGTCCACGATGTCGGCGCCCTCGGCCACGAGCTCGAGGCCGTGCCGGATCGCGCTGTCGGTGTCGAACCAGCGGCCGCCGTCGGAGAAGGAGTCCGGGGTGACGTTGACGACGCCCATGACCAGACAGCGCCCGGGGTCGGGCAGCCCGGGGACGCTCCATGTGGTCATGGAGCCAAGCCTATGGGGTGAGAGGTCACATTTGGTCCATGAAGGATATCCCTGTCGATAACGAAGGGAACCGGGATTCCGTCACCTCCGCAGGATGAGCGACATGGCCTCGGCGCGGGTCGCCTCGCAGGTGCGGAAGTCGCCGCGCACCGCCGAGGTGATCGTCTTGGCCCCGGGCTTGCGCACCCCGCGCATGGTCATGCACATGTGCTCGGCCTCGATCACCACGATCACCCCGCGGGGCTCGAGCACCTGCATCAGGCCGTCGGCGATCTGCGAGGTCATCCGCTCCTGGAGCTGAGGGCGGCGGGCGTAGACGTCCACCAGCCTCGCCAGCTTCGACAGGCCCGTGACCTTCCCCTTCTCGTTCGGGGTGTACCCGATGTGCGCCACGCCGTAGAACGGCAGGAGGTGGTGCTCGCACATCGACATGACCTCGATGTCCTTGACCAGGACCATCTCGTCGTGGTCCGCGTCGAACATCGTGGTCAGCGCGTCCTCGGGCCGCTGGCCGAGGCCGGAGAACTGCTCGGCGTACGCTCGCGCGACCCGGGCCGGGGTGTCCCGGAGGCCCTCACGGTCGGGATCCTCACCGATCCCGATGAGGATCTCGCGGACGGCCCGCTCGATGCGCGCACGATCGAAGTTCGGAGGGGGAACCGTCACGGCTAGGCCTCATCCCGCTGCTGTGCACTCTGTTCGCTCGCCGGCCCGCTCGTCGCCGTGCCCGAACCGGCCGCGGAGCCCGCCGCGGTACCGGCCGGCGGCAGCGCGGCGCCGTTGCCGTTGGCCCGCTCCTTCGGCGTGAGCACGGGAGGCCGGTCGGAGGGGAGCCGCTTGCCGTACCCGGCGTACGAGGGGCGCTTCTGCCGCGGCACCACCGGCTTGAAGATCTCGAGGACCTGCTGACGGGAGAGGGTCTCCTTCTCCATCAGCTCGAGGACCAGGTTGTCGAGCACGTCCCGGTACTCGACGAGGATCTCCCAGGCCCGGTCGTGCGCGATCTCGATGAGCCGGCGGACCTCCTCGTCGATCGCCGAGGCGATGCGCTCGGAGTAGTCCCGCTCGTGCCCCATCTCGCGGCCGAGGAACACCTCACCGGTGCCGCTGCCGAACTTCCGCGCGCCCAGCCGCTCGCTCATGCCGTACTCGGTGACCATGCGGCGGGCGAGCTGGGTCGCCTTCTCGATGTCGTTGGCGGCGCCCGTGGTCGGCTCGTGGAAGACCAGCTCCTCGGCGGCCCGGCCACCGAGCAGCATGGCGAGCTGGTCCATCATCTCGGACCTGGTCGCGAGGAACTTGTCCTCCATCGGGAGGGTCATCGTGTACCCGAGCGCGCGGCCCCGCGACAGGATGGTGATCTTGTGCACCGGGTCGGCGTTGGGGAGCGCGTGTGCCACCAGGGCGTGCCCGCCCTCGTGGTACGCGATGATCTTCTTCTCCTCGTCGGACATGACCCGGGACTTCCGCTCGGGCCCGGCCATCACCCGGTCGATGGCCTCCTCGAGGGTGGCCATCGTGATCTGCTTCTGGTCCTGGCGGGCGGTGAGCAGCGCCGCCTCGTTGATCACGTTCGCCAGGTCCGCACCGGTGAAGCCCGGGGTCCGGCGGGCGATCACGTCGAGGTCCACGTCGGGGGCGAACGGCTTGCCCCGGCCGTGCACCCGCAGGATCGCCTTCCGGCCCTCCAGGTCCGGCCGGTCGATCACGATCTGCCGGTCGAAACGGCCGGGACGGAGCAGGGCGGGGTCGAGGATGTCGGGCCGGTTGGTCGCGGCGATGAGGATCACGCCGCCCTTCACGTCGAACCCGTCCATCTCGACCAGGAGCTGGTTCAGGGTCTGCTCGCGCTCATCGTGGCCACCGCCGAGGCCCGCGCCGCGGTGCCGGCCGACCGCGTCGATCTCGTCGATGAAGATGATCGCGGGGGCGTTCGCCTTGGCCTGCTCGAACAGGTCACGGACCCGGGACGCGCCGACGCCGACGAACATCTCCACGAAGTCGGAGCCGGAGATCGAGTAGAACGGCACCCCGGCCTCACCGGCCACCGCCCGGGCCAGCAGCGTCTTACCGGTTCCCGGCGGGCCGTACAGCAGGACGCCCTTGGGGATCTTGGCGCCGATCGCCTGGAACTTCGCCGGGTTCTGCAGGAACTCCTTGATCTCCTGGAGCTCCTCGATGGCCTCATCGACGCCCGCCACGTCGGCGAAGGTCGTCTTGGGGGTGTCCTTGGTGATCAGCTTGGCCCGCGACTTGCCGAAGTTCATCACCCGGGAGCCACCGCCCTGCATCTGGTTCATGATGAACAGGAAGATCAGGACGATGATGATGATCGGCAAGAAGCTGACCAGCAGGCTGACGAGGAAGTTCTCCTTGGGCACCTCGACCGTCCAGCCCTTGGCGGGCTTGGCCTCGGCCAGCGCCTGCGTGAGCTGGACCCCCTGACCTTCGACCCAGGAAGCCTGGATGCGGTCCGTGGTCTTCCCCGCGACCTGGATCGGCCGGACCAGCGTGAGCTCGATCCGCTGATCCTTGTCGATCACAGTGGCGTTCTTGACATTGCCCTGCTGAATCTGCTGGACGACCGTGGAGGTGTCGGCCTTGGTGTAGTTGCCCTCCCCGTTGAACATGGTGGAGACCAACAGGAGGAGCAAAACCACGCCCAGGATCCACAGCAGTGGGCCACGTGTAAGTCGCTTGAGATCCATCCGTTGCGGAACCCCGACGGGCCCGTCCCTTTCCTGACCTAGGCCTGTCCCGGAAACCCGGGTCGCGGCATCCTTTACCGCTTCTTCAGAACTACCCAGGGGCGCCGGTCCGGTACCCCTGGGCTATCTGAAGGTACACCCGGCCGCCGTTTCGGGTAAGCGTCCCGAACGGCGCCGCTGCCATTCCAACGTACGTCAGGCTCGGCCGTGTTCCCCCGCCGGGTACGGGAATCCACCCTCCCGGAGGCGATTCGCTCAGGGCTTACTCGCCCTGGTGCTCGTACACATGCGGGGCGAGGGTCCCGATGAAGGGCAGGTTGCGGTAGCGCTCCGCGTAGTCCAGCCCGTACCCGATGACGAACTCGTTCGGGATGTCGAACCCGACGTACCGCACGTCGATCGGCACCTTCACCGCGTCGGGCTTGCGGAGCAGGGTGCAGATCTCCACCGAGGCCGGGCCGCGGGACTTCAGGTTGTTCACCAGCCAGGAGAGGGTGAGCCCGGAGTCGATGATGTCCTCGACGATGAGGACGTGGCGGCCCGCGATGTCGGTGTCGAGATCCTTGAGCACCCGGACCACCCCGGACGACTTGGTGCCCGTGCCGTACGACGACACGGCCATCCAGTCCATCTGCACGGGGAGGTGCATCGCCCGGGCCAGGTCCGCCATGATCATGACCGCACCCTTGAGCACGCCGACGATGAGCAGATCCTTACCGACGTAGTCGGCGTCGATCCGGGCGGCGAGTTCTCTTACCTTGGCCTGGAGCTCTTCTTCCGAGATGAGGACCTTCGCGAGGTCCTTGCCCATGTCGGCAGCGTCCACCTGGGTTGTTCCTTACGCGAGGTTATCGACGAAGTACAGGGTGCCATAGCGCCGGACGACCCGTTTCTTCCCGGGCAGCACGACGCCCTTCTGGCCGTGCCACCCGGTGACGAGCCGCTCGGCCTCCTCGATGTGCACCGCCCCCAGCGCGGAGGCCGGTACCCCGGCGGCGAGGGCCGCCCGGTGGATCACCCGCCGCCGCACGGCGGCCGGCACGCTCTCGAGCACGTCCACGGCGAGCTCGCCCTCGGGGCCGCGCGCCTTGGCGTACACGGCGTCCGCCCACTCGTCGAGCGCGTCCGCGTCGTCCCGGCAGAGCCGGGCGGTGCGCGCGAGGGCCTCGACGACCCCCGGGCCGAGCGCCTCCTCCAGGACCGGGATGACCCGCTTCCGCACCCGCACCCGGGCGTACGCCGGGTCGCTGTTGTGCGGGTCCTCCCAGGGCCGCAGGCCGAGCGCCGCGCACGCCTCCCTGGTCCGGGCCCGGCTGAGCCCGAGGAACGGCCGGCGGTAGATGCCGGACACCGGCGCCATGCCGGCGAGCGACCGGGACCCGCTCCCCCGCGCGAGCCGCAGCAGCACGGTCTCCGCCTGATCGTCGCGGGTGTGCCCGAGCAGCACGGCCACGGCGCCCAGCCGCCGGGCGGCGGCGGAGAGCGCCGCGTACCTGGCGTCCCGGGCCGCGGCCTCCGGGCCGCCCGCCCGGCCGACCACGACGGTGAGCACCTCGGCGGGTTCGAGGCCGAGCTCCGGGGCGAGGGCGGCGACCTCCCGGGCCCGCTGATCCGACCCCTCCTGGAGGCCGTGGTCCACGGTGAGCAGCCCGGCGCGCAGGCCGAGCCGGGGCGCGCAGAACCCGAGCGCCGCCGCGAGCGCGAGCGAGTCCGCGCCGCCGCTGCACGCGGCGAGCACGAGAGACCCCGGGCGCAGGCCGGCCAGCGACAGCCGTACGGCACGGCGGACGTCGGCGACGGCGGGATGCGGGCCCATGCCACCATTCTCCCGCCTCGCCCGGGGAGCGACCCCGCCCGGCCCGCGGCGGCCGAACGGCCGTTCGGATCAAAAGGCGCGGGCGGCGGGGCACGCGCGGGACGTTCCGGGCCGGCCGAGCAGGGAGCGGCGCGTGCCCGATCGTCAGGCGGAGGGCGGTCAGGAAAGCGGAGGGCGGCCGGGCAGGCGCAGGGCGGTCAGGACGACGGGCCGCTGCGGGCCATGGGGACGCGTCGCCGGTCAGGAGGCGGAGCCGCCGCCGAGCACCCGCTCCATCCACGCCCGGGGGTTGGCGATCTCCTCGCGGTTCGGCAGGGTCTCCGGCGACGTCCACACCCGGTTGAACGCGTCCATCCCGGCCTCCTCCACGACCGTGCGGACGAACCGGGAGCCCTCGGCGTACTGCTTCATCTTCAGCTCGATGCCGAGCAGCCGCCGGATGAGCTGGTCCATCCGGGAGCCGCCCTCCCGGCGCCGCTGGAACTTCGCGCGGATCTCGGCGACCGACGGGATCACGGACGGCCCGACCGCGTCCATGACGTAGTCACCGTGCCCCTCCACCAGGGTCATCACCGCGGTGACCCGGTCGAGCACGGCCTTCTGCTCCGGGGTCTGGATCGCCTCGAGCAGGTTCACGTCGCCGCCCCGGAACGCTCCGGCGACCGCGTCCGAGGCGGCGCGCAGGCGCTCGAGCAGCGTGGTGAGGGACATCTCCGAGGCGAGGAGGAACTCGGTGACCTGGCTCCGGACGTACTCCCGCAACCAGGGCACCCCGGTGAACTGCACCCGGTGGGTCTCCTCGTGCAGGCAGACCCAGAGGCGGAAGTCGCGGGGGTTCACGCCGAGCTCGCGCTCCGCGTGCACGATGTTCGGCGCGACCAGGGTGAGGCGGCCGACCGGGGTGGCCCCGCTGGGATCGGGCGGGAGGAACAGCTCGTACTGCCCCAGCACCCGGGAGGCGAGGAACGCGAGCACGGCGCCGACCTCGATGCCGGTGATCCGGGATCCGACCGTGCTGATGATCGCGGGCATGGTCGTCGACATGCGCTGGGTGAGCGGCTCGAGCACCGTCCGGAAGCCGTCCACGTTGGCGCGGATCCAGCCCGGGCGGTCGACGATCGTCGCCGGCTCGGGCGGAGCGGAGTCGATCCGGGTGAAGTCGCGGACGTGCTCCTCGGCGTCCCGGGAGAGCCGTCTGAGCTCGGCGACCGCCTGCCGGGCCTCCTCCCGGCTCACCTGCGGCCCGGGGCGCACGAGGCGGACTCCGGTCGCGACAGCCAGATCCCAGTCGATCACCTGCATACCAACCACCGTATGTCGTTCGGTCGGTCGCCGCGTGCCGGAGTCACGGCGGAGGCGTCAGCTCTGCGAGACGATCGTGGCCATCTCGTCGAGCGCGGCGATCGCGCGTTCCGGGTCCGCCACCTGGTCGGCCATGAACGCGAACGTGAGCACCCTCCCGCTGGAGGTGGACGTGATGCCGGCGAGCGTGTTCACGCCGTTAAGCGTGCCCGTCTTGGCCCGGACCAATCCGGCGCCGGGCGCCGACCGGGGCCGGTGGTAGCGGTCGTGGAGCGTGCCGGTGAACCCGGCGACGGGGAGCCCGCTGATGAGCGAGTGCAGGGAGCCGTCGCCCTGGTTGACGGCGATCGCCAGCAGGCGGGCGAGCGCGGCCGGGGTGATGCGGTTCCGCCGGGACAGGCCGCTGCCGTCGCTGAGCTCGATGCCCTGCTCCGCCTTGAGCCGGGTGAGCACGGCGCGGATCGCCTTCGCCGCCCCGGTGAACGTGGGCGGCTGCCCCTCCTTTATCGCGACGTGCCGGGCGAGCGCCTCGGCGAGGACGTTGTCGCTGAGGGTGAGCATCCGCTCGACGAGCGCGTAGACCGGCGGGGACTCCACCCGGGCGATCTCCGCCATGCCGCCGGCCGCCCGCCCGGGCCGGATGTTCTCGGCCACCTTGATCCCCTGCTTCTCCAGCAGGCCGGCGAAGGCGGTGGCGGTCGCCCGCGGCGGGTCGGGGAGCAGCGAGCCGTCCTCGGCCCGGCCCTCGTCCATGGTGAGCCCGGAGATCAGGGCCACGCTCCCCTCGGTGAAGTAGTTCGGCAGCCACCCCGGTGCGGTCGCCGGCCCGCTGAACACCGAGGCGTCGTACGACAGGGTGACCGAGCGGATGTTCGCCGCCTTGAGGGCGGCGGCGGTGCGGGCGGCGAGCTGGGCGAGCGTGGCCGGCTTGGGGTAGGCGTCCCCGGTCCGGCGGCCCGCGCCGGGCCCGGCGAGGGTGGGGTCGCCACCCCCGACCAGCACGATCGCGTTCTTGGCCGGGTCCCGGACGACCTTGGTGACGAGCCGTGCGTCGGGGCCGACCGTGGCGAGCACGGCGGCCGCGGTGACCATCTTGGTGGTCGAGGCCGGGGTCATCGGCTTGCCCGACCGGCCGTCGAAGAGCACGGCGCCGGTCCGCGCGTCCATCACGATCCCCGCCACGCTCGGGCCCAGTCCAGGGGTACCCATAACGCTGGTCAATTTCGCGGCCAAAGTACCCTTGGCTGGGAGATGAGCCTTGTCGTCCGCCGCGGCCAGCACCGGGCCCGCGGTGACGAGGGGGGTCGGTCTCGGCGACGCGATCGGGGCGGGCGCCCTGCCGCCGTCACGGCCGAGCACATAACTCGCCGCGACGACGGCATGGATCTGCAGCAGGGCGAGGGTGGCGATCACCAACCATCGCTCTCGTCGCACCGTGACCTCGTTTCGCGCCAGCCGGAACACGTTTGTGTGACATTACGCCAACCCGGGAGACCCGGGGGTCGAGCGGAGGATGCCAGTGCAGCCAGTGGAGTTCGACGTCGTCGTTGAGATTCCAAAGGGGCAGCGGAACAAGTACGAAATCGACCACAAGACCGGCCGGATCCGACTTGACCGTCTCCTCTTCACGTCGACCCAGTACCCCGCCGACTACGGGTTCATCGAGGACACCCTGGGCGAGGATGGCGATCCGCTCGACGCGCTGGTGCTGCTCCAGGAGCCGACCTTCCCCGGCTGCCTCATCAGGTGCCGGGCGGTGGGCATGTTCCGGATGACGGACGAGAAGGGCCGCGACGACAAGGTGCTCTGCGTGCCCGCCACGGACCCGCGGATGGAGCACATCCGCGACATCCACCACGTGCCCGAGTTCGAGCGGCTGGAGATCCAGCACTTCTTCGAGGTCTACAAGGACCTGGAACCGGGCAAGTCCGTGGAGGGCGCGAACTGGGTCGGCCGGGCCGAGGCGGAAGCGGAGATCGCCGCGTCGTTCAGGCGGTTCCAGGAGCAGCGGCAGGGGGCTTGAGCCGGCCGCTCGCGCGATCGCCGGAGCCGGCTCGGATCACGGTGACCGCCTGGCGCGACGTGCCCGTTCCGCCGGGTCGGACGGGATGAGAGCACCGGAGCGGCCCGGGTGGGATGACGGCTGGTCACGGGATGCCGCAAGGGGTCAGCGCTTCTTGCGCGGCACATCTTTCCAGCTGCCGGGGCGCGTCGCGCCGACCAGGTCGGGACGCCAGATCGATGAGATGCGCACCACGTCCCCCGTCCGGGGGGCGTGGACCATCATGCCCCGGCCGATGTAGATGCCGACGTGGTGGATGGATCGGGGATCGCGGGCGTTCTTTCCGAAGAACACCAGGTCGCCCACGCGGAGTTTGTTCAGCGGGACCCGCTGTCCCGAGGTCCATTGCGAGCCCGTCCAGTGGTCGAGGGAGACGCCCGCTCGCTGCCAGGCCCGCATCGTGAGCCCGGAGCAGTCGAAGCCGGAGGGGCCGGCGCCTGCCCAGACGTAGGGCTTGCCGAGCTGCTTGAGCGCCCATTGGGCGGCGATACCGCCCCGGCCGGATCCCAGCCGGGCGGCCCAGGAGGGGATGCTGACGCCGTTCCGGCGAACCGTCCGCCGGTTCTTGATCTGCTGCCGGGCGCGTTTGAGCCGGTCCACCCGGGAGCGAGCCGCCTCGAGGCGCTTGGCGAGCTCGGCTTCCCGGCGTTTCAGCCGCTCCAGCTCCTGGATCTGCTTGTCGACGGCCCGTTGCGCGGCCTCCTTGGCGCTCCGTGCCCGTTCCGCGGCCTCGAGCTGCTCGTGGTAGGCCTGCGCCGCGACGGAGTGGAGGATCTGATAGACCCGTCGGGCGTCGAGGAGCCTGCGCAGGGTGGCCTCCTGCTCGCCTCCGATGTGGGCGAGCACGCTCGCCCGTTCGAGGAAGCCGTTGGCGTCTCCCCGGGCCGCGAACAGTGCGGCGAGCTGCGGAGTGAGGGTGAGCCGGCCGCCGCCCTCGGTGGCCTTCGCCACCACGGCCTCCCGGATCGCGTTGTACTGCGCCTCGGCGTGGCGCAGCCGGGCCGCCGCCTGTTCGTACTTCTCCTGGGCCTCCTTGAGCCGGACCCGTTCCCCGTTATAGGCCTCGATGAGCCGTTCCGCCTCGGCGGCGGACTCGCGTTGTCGTTCTCGCGCCGCGGCGATCTCTGCTTTCAGGTTATCGAGCTGATCCGCCCGTTTCTTGACCTGCTGCCGGGCTTTAGCGATTTCCTTGGCCGACGGTCTGGTGTCCGCCACTACCGGAGCACAGAGCGTGAGAATGAGACCGGACCCCAGTCCCGCGATCAACCCCGTGGTTCTGAGGAGTGGCATTTTTTCTCCCCCCTTCCGTGCGTGCCACTCCCCACAGTTCCCCTTGATTACTCTGCGTACACATCGAAGTAGCGGACTGTGATCGGCAAATTCGGCCAATTCCGCCCATTAGTGAATGCGAATTGACCGCGGTAGGGGTATTCCTGTGCGGTACGCAAACGATTCCGGGGGCTTGGCGGCCTCATCTGCGGTGCGGGAACCGCGGCCCGCCGTCCGCCGGCGTGCCCGGATCACCCCCTCTCATCCGCGGTGCGGGAGCCGGCACCGGCTCCGTGTGCGGCCGCGTCCACCTGTGGACATCGGACCGGGCCTCGGGCCGGTGCTCCCGCTGCCGGGACCGCGGCTCCGGGGCCGCATACCGGTGCGCCCGATCCCGGAATCGCGGGTTCCCCGATCCCGGGTGCCGCGGGCGATGGTGCGTGCAGCAGGGGCGGTACCGCGCCCGGTGGTACTTACGGGGAACCGGGGTCTGCCCGTGGTACGGCCCGCGATGGTCCGGCGTGGGGCTCCCGTGGCCGTGGTCGTGATCACGTGAGGGCCTGGGGCGGTGCCAGCGCGGCGGCCGCCACGGACGGCCCGGGGTGACGGTGAAGTCCCCGCTCGGCACGGCCGAAGGGCTCTGGTACGGCACGGAAGGGTGATGGGTCGGCCGGGCCGAGGCGGACGGCCGGCGGGTGCGCCGCGGTTCGCTGGGCCGGGGCGCGGGCGTGGGCCGGGGGACGGGCCGCACCAGCGCCGCGGGCCGGGCCAGGACGGGGGACGGCACCGCGGAGGTCGCGGCGTGGGTGGTCGCGGGCGGCCGGCTCGTGCGTACGTCCACGGCCGTCTCCCTGGGCGTGGCGCTGGACGGGGCGGAGCTCGGTGCGGTGGTGCGCGGTGTGGGCCACTGGCGCGGGGCGGCGCCGACCGTGGGCGACGGCGAGTCCGCGGTGAGCTGGGCGAACAGCAGCACGACCGCCACCACGGCGGCGACCGTGGAGATCGCCCCGGAGATCGCCTGGGCGACGCGGCCCTCGCGCTTGGTGCCCTTCTTGGGGAAGCCGGACGGGTCGAGCGGGCCCACCCGGCGGGCGACGTACCGGCGGTACGGGACGAGCTCGGGGTCGGCGAAGCAGCTCAGCACGCGGACGCGCAGCGTCTCCGGCAACCGGACCGGCGGCACCAGGGTGAAGACCTTCTCCGGCGAGACCTGCCGCATCCGGTGGCGGGAACAGGCCTCGCACCGCGCCAGGTGCTTGACGAGCCGGGCGCGGAGCTGCGGCGTGAGCCCGCCGCGTGTCTCCCCGAGGATCCCGGCGACCGCCTCGCACTCGGGGGACGGGCTCCGGGCGAGGAGCTCCACGGTGATCAGGTCGCGGAGCTGACCCGCGGCCGCCTCGTGCCAGCCCTCGACGTGGCGCCGCCCGGTGCCGAGCATGTGGGCCACGTCCTCGAGGGACAGGCCGTGCCGGGTGGTGAGCTCGAGGATCTCGCGGTTCTCCGGGCTCAGGGCGGCCACCGCGCTGCGCGCCACCGCCTGCAGATCGATGACCTCCCCGGCCTCCTGGGTGGGCGGTCCGGCCGGGCCGTCGCCGGCGGCGGGCGGCTGCACGGTGCCGTCCGCGCCGGTCGTGTCGTCGGCCGCGCGCCCGCCGGGGACCCGCCGGCGCAGGCTCTCCCCGCGGGCGAGCGCGTACAGCCAGGGCCGGAACATCGCGGGATCGGCGAGCGAGCCGATGAGGGCCTCTGCGGCGATGAACGTGTCCCGCAGGGCGACCTGGGCGCTGTCGGGATCGCCGAGCAGCGCGCAGCAATACTGATAAATGGGTTCGGCGTACCTGTCGTAGAGCGCGGCGAGGGCATCCGGATCCCTGGCGCGGAGGGCCTCGGCCATGACGCCATCGTTCATATTACGCAGAGTAAACGCTCAGTCACTCGATAATCCACCGTTTTTCAAATACCGGCACGACTGTTCGCCAATGACGTCACGCCTCGGCTGTCGCCCCACCGGTCAGCGAATACCTTTTTTCGAAGCTATAGGAAATAATTCGGAAATGGCACCAAATGCTGCAAGAGCGGCGTAATCACAGCCGGTCGGCCCCGAAAAGAAGAAAGCCGATTTTTCTGTGCATATCCGCCTGAATCAGGCCAGCCGGCATCCGGGCACGGCGAAGCACCCGGCCGGGCGAGCCCGCACGGCGGAGACCGGATGCCCCGGCGGACCCGCATGGACCATGGGCATCCCAGTCGGATCCGCGGCGGTAGACCGTAGCCCCGCCGAGCCGCGCCAGACCGGACGACGCCGGCCGGACCCCAGGGGGTCGGACGACGCGACCGGCCCACGATGAACGCCCCGCGGCCGCGGTGGACCGGGAACCCGGGCGGGCGGACCCGGGTGGACCAAGAGCGCGCCCCGACCGGCCCGCGGAGGCTCGCACGGCACCCGGGCGGGCCGGCGGATGATCACACGGGGTCCCGCACCACCAGCCCGGCCTCGGCGCACCCCTGGACGAGCGCGTCGAGGCCGAAGGCGTCGACCGGGCCGAGCGCTCCCGTGCCGCTCACCCCGTGGGCGAGCGCGGTGGTCGCCGCCCAGGCGAGGATCCGGGCGGTGAATTCGTACGGGTCTCCCCCGTCGAGCAGGACCGAGGCGAGCGTGTTCCCCTCGGCGTCGACGGCCTCCGCGACGACCTGCGTGGACAGGGTGGAGCCGGCCGGGCCGGCCCCGGGCCGGATCAGCCGGTCGGCGATCGTCTCGATCGCCCGGCGCGCCCCCGGGAGGGCGGCGAGCAGCGGGGCCGCGCGCGCCGCCAGGGCGAGCGGCCGGTTGAGGGCGCCCATCCAGCCGAGGCAGACGGTGACCTCGCGCAGCCCGGGGTGGGCCGGGGGCAGGGTGAAGTGCTCGGAGGCGCCCACGGCCAGGCCGTGCAGCCGCCGGCCGCCGACGGTGAAGGTCCTGGTCCGGCCCTGCTCCCGGACGATGCGGCCGTCGCGGAAGCCGTACATCGGCTCGAAGAACGCGCCGAGGGCGGACCGGAGCGTGCCCGCGCTCGCGCGCCGGGCCACGTTGCCCCGGAGGAAGTAGCCGACCGCCACCCCGGCGGCGTGGCCGCCCGCCTTGCGCAGGGCGAGCGCCGCGGCGAGGTTGCCGGGCACGTAGTCGTATCCGAACGCGGTGAGCAGGGCGGCCCCCCGCGCCGCCGCCATCGGGCCGTGCCGCTGGAAGATCCGCTTGATGAACCGTGGCTCGCCCGTGCTGTCGAGGTAGACGGCACCGGCCTCGGTCGCCGCGATCACCGCCGGCTCCCCCAGGCGGGTGAAGGGGCCGACGGTCGTGATGAGCACATCGCCGGGACGGACGATCCCCTGCACCGACAGCGGCCGGCGCGCGTCCGCGACGATCGTGGGGAGCTCGACCGATAGGGAGGCGGCGAGCTCCTCCAGCCGCGCCCGGTCGCGCCCGGCGAGCACCGGCCTCGCTCCGCGCTGCACCAGCGCCCGGGCGGTGAGCCGCCCGGTGAACCCGGTGGCCCCGAAGAGCACGATCCTGCCGGTGGACATACCGCTACCGTAACGTGCCACTGATTTCATGATCGGCATCAGGTCCGGCGTCACCAGCCGCCCGCCGGATCACGGCCGCTGCTCGTTCCCGACCCGGTATCCGCGGTCCTTGGCGAACGGCTTCGTGGTCGGCGTGACCGTGTGCACCGGGGCCGCGCCGCCCGCCACGAGGTCGAGGTACGGCTTGGCCGTCGTGCCCCAGGTGCCGGCGAACACGTCGGTCTTCGCGACCTTCCCCGTCACGCCCTCCACTGTGATCACGAACCGGCGCTTGCGGTCGTGGCGCATGCCGTCGACGTGCGCGGTCCCGCCGCCGATCAGCCGGCCGGAGGCGTCCCGGAGCAGGGCGGTCACCACCACGTTCCCGGGTTTGCGGAACGGGTGGCCGACGTAGCCGGTGACGAGGTGGGAGCCGTCCGGCAGCCGCTCGGTGACCACGTCGGAGACGGGGAAGCGCAGGAAGGCGGAGGGGATCCGCGGGACCTCGCGCCAGGAGACCTCCCGGCATTCGATCGTGACCCGCACCGGTTTGCCGCGCGCCGGGGCCTGGCCGCTGAACGCGATCTCGCGCCCGGGTGGGACCGCGTCCAGCGGCTGCTCCACGCGGATGACCTCCTTGCCCGCGGCGTCCACCCCGGTCACCACGGCGACGGCGTGCTCCCCGAAGTGCCAGCGGTTCCGGTTGACGAGCAGTCCCGCCCAGTTCACCGCGTAACCGCCGTCGGTCTTGGTGACCGAGTACGCGTGCTCCTGCAACGAGAGCGGCCGGAGCTCCGCCTGCTGATCATCCTTCGCGCACCCGGAGAGCACCGCTGAGGCGCAGGCGAGTGCGATCATCATTCGGCTCGGTCGCGTCACTCCGCCGTGATAACCCCTCAGGGGTACGGCCGAGCCCGGGACACGCGCGGGCCGAACGGTATCTTTACGGCGGCGTTCTGTTCGGCCGAATGTGGCGGATCGTCAGTGTGCGCCACCTGTGGCGGCGCTTTCCGCCCGCAGGGCCTCGTACGTCTCCCGGCGGAAGAAGCACAGCCGCGCCCGCTTGCCCGGCAGGTCGATCTCGGGGCCGAGCTCGAACCCGGTGCGGAGCAGCCGCGTGATCATCTTCTCGTTGCGGACGTCCGGCTCGGCCACGATCCGCTTGCGGCCGGGGTCGGCGAAGACGAACTCGAGCAGCACGGCGCAGAGGGTGCCGGTGAAGCCGGGCTCCCGCCCGCCCTCGGCCGGGCCGACCAGGAAGTGGACGCCGAAGTCGCCCGGCCGCACCTCGTAGCGCTCGCCCACCGGGTCGTGCTCCGGCTCGTAGGTCTGGAAGAGGGCGACCGGCCGGCCGTCCCGGAGCACCAGGTAGGCGTGGTGGGTGCTGAGGCCGTCCAGGTAGCCGTAGATCTCCAGCACCCGGTCGCGGTCTGCGTCGAGCATCCCCCAGAACCGGGCGCGTTCCTGGGTGACCCAGCCGTGGATGAGGCCGGCGTCGGCCTCGGGGACCACGGGCACCAGCCGCACGGTCCCGAAGCCGTCCACCGTCCGCTCGAACACGGCCCGGCGCTGGGCGGGGGAGGCGGCGCGGGGTTCAGTCGTCATATCGCTCCTCGGTCAACCGGTCCCAGTCGGTCAGCACGGGGATCAGCTCGCCGCGGAGCCAGAGCGGGAGCTGATCACGCTGATGGGGGTGCCCGGGCACGCCCGACGCCCCGAACGGGACCACCCACCGGCTGTTCTCCCGCCGGGCGAGGTCCCACACGTACCGGGCGACGGGCCCGCGCGCGCAGGTGTCGGTGACCCCGGGGACGCTCGACGTGCAGAGCACGCACTCGTGGTCGCCGGAGACGCCGGGCCGGTCGCCGGGCTCCGGATCGGGCAGCGCCCGCCAGGGCGCGATGCGGTGCGCCTCGCCCCAGGGCACCGATGGCGAGCCCGCGGCCGCCACCTCCTCGACCGCCGCCCGGACTAGCTCGGCGACGGCGTCCCGGTCCAGCCCGGGCAGCCGGTCGGTGGTGAGCAGGGTCTCCAGCGCGTACCCGATCCTGGCGAGCGGCTCGAGCCAGGGCCGGAAGAGCGGCGGGTACGGCACGGGCTCGCCCAGCCGGGCGAGCGCGGGGTGGGCGGCGAGCCGGCGCACCACGGCGGCCCGGACGGCCGCGTACGCGGTGGCGTCGGTGGAGGCCGCCTCCATCCGCCGGTCCCAGGCGAGCAGCCGGTCCCGGAGGCGGGCCGCGGGTTCGCTGAGCCCCCCGAGCCCGGCGAGCAGGTCGAGCAGCGGCCCGGCCGAGGCGAGGTGGGTGTCCATGTGGACGGCGGCCATGTCCTCGGCCGACCAGGCCACCGGCCGGTCGAGCAGGTACCGGATGCGGTCGGCCCGGTAGCGGGGGGAGAACTCGACGCCGAACGGCTCGGAGATCCCGCGCTCGTTCGCCATCACCGTGATCCCGCGGACCGGGCGGCGGGGCATCGGCGCGTGCCAGCCGGACCACTCGTACCCCCGCTCCCAGGCCGGCACGGGCCACAGCCGGTTCTCGGGGTCGCGGATCGGCACCGCCCCGGCGACGCGGTGGAGCAGCCCGCCCGCGGTGTCGGCGGCGAGCACGACGTTCACCGGCTCCGCCCCCCGGTCGAGCGCCCGGTCGACGTCGGCCACGGTGGCCGCCCGCAGCAGGGCGGGGAGCGCGTCGAACCCGAGGTCGTGGCGGACCCGGGGCGGGTAGCGGAGGCTGAGCGCCTCCCCCGGCGGGAGCCCGTCCTGCGCGTCGTCCGGGCCGCCGAGCACGACCGGGCCGCGCTCGGTCTCGATCACCTCGACCTCGATCCGGTCGCCCCCGGCGACCTCGATGATCTCGACGTGCGCCTCGGCCGGCCGCCAGCCGTCAGGGCCGAGCGCCTCGACGCGGCCGGCGCGCCGCCGGAGCCGCTCCCGGTAGAGGTCCTGGTAGTCGGACATCGCGTTGGTGATCGCCCAGGCGACCCGGCCGGTGTGCCCGAAGTGCGGGATGCCGGGCACGCCGGGGACGGCGAAGCCGGCCACGTCGAACTCCGGGCAGGAGAGGCGGATCTGCTGGTAGACGCCCGGCTCCTCGATGAGCCGGTGCGGGTCGCCGGCGATCAGGGCGGCCCCGGTCGCGGTGCGGTCCCCGGGGATGAGCCAGCCGTTGCTGCCCAGGGTGCCCGGTCCGTCGGTGGCGAAGAGCCCGACCGCCTCGGGGCCGATCCGCTCGGCCACCGCCCAGCGCCAGAGCTTCGCCGGGAAGCCGGCGAAGAGGATGTGGTGCGTCAGCCAGATCGCGAGCGGGGTCCAGGGCTCCCACCGCCCGGGGACGAGGCCGGTGGCGGCGAACTCGGGGGCCTGCCGCGCCCCGGCGGCGAGGCCGGCGTTGACCCCGTCGGCGTAGCGGGACACCCACGCCGCGGTCTCCGATCCGAGCCGGGCGAAGCAGCGCTTGGCGGTGTCGGCGAGCCGTACCCGCCGGGCGAACCGGTCCCAGCCGATGGCGTCCGGGCCGAGGAACGCGGCCGTGGTCCCCAGCGCGCGGTGCCGTTCGACCTCGATCTGCCAGGCCCGGTCGCGGGCGGCGTTGCAGCCCTGGGCGAAGGCGAGCTCGTGGGCGCTGTCCGCGCGCAGGTGCGGGATGCCCCACGGGTCTCGGTAGACCGTGATACTCACATCACTCCGGGGTCATCTGTTAGGTAAGGCTTACCTAAGTTATCATGATCGGGCCAAGCGGCGCCCCACCAGACGCGCCCCCCCTCGGCCCGTGAGACCCGGCCTTCTCGACCCAACTAAGGTTAGGCTAACCTAAGCTCGATCATGACGCGAGGACGGACCATGACATCTCACGGGCAGACCGCCCCGGCGGACGCCGTACCGGAGGACGCCAGAGCCCACCTGTTCAACGACCACAACCTGGACCGGTACCGGCGCGCCGTCACCGAGGGGGTCGAGCGGGTCGCCCGCCGGGTCGCCCGGGCCGACCGGCCGTTCACCGGCGTCTCCCCGGCGCGGCTGGCCGAGCGGATCTCCGGGATCGACCTCGACCGGCCGCTCCACGACCCCACCGCCGCCCTCGACGAGCTCGACGAGGTCTACCTGCGCGACGCGGTCTACTTCCACCACCCCCGCTACCTGGCGCACCTCAACTGCCCGGTGGTGATCCCGGCCCTGCTCGGGGAGGCGATCCTCTCGGCGATCAACTCCTCCCTCGACACCTGGGATCAGAGCGCGGGGGGAACCCTCATCGAGCGCCGGCTCATCGAGTGGGCCGCGGGCCGCGTCGGGCTGGGGAGCGACGCCGACGGCGTGTTCACCAGCGGGGGCACCCAGTCCAACCTCCAGGCCCTGCTGCTCGCCCGGGAGGAGGCGTGCGCCAAGGCCATGGCCGGCTCGCCGTCCCTCCCCCGGCACGAGATCCTCCGGCGGCTCCGCGTCATCGCCTCAGCGGACGGCCACTTCAGCGTGACGAAATCCGCCCGGCTGCTCGGCCTCGAGCCGGGCGCGGTGATCCTCGTGGAGACCGATGAGCGGCGGCGGATGCGGCCGGACGCGCTCGCCCGCGAGCTCGACCGCTGCCGCCGGGACGGGCTCCAGGTCATGGCCGTCGTCGCCACCGCCGGCACCACCGACTTCGGCGCCATCGACCCGCTCCCCGAGATCGCCGACCTGTGCGGCCACGCCGACGTGTGGCTGCACGTCGACGCCGCGTACGGCTGCGGCCTGCTCGTCTCCAAGACCCGGCGGCACCTGCTCAACGGCATCGAGCGCGCCGACTCGGTGACCATCGACTTCCACAAGTCCTTCTTCCAGCCGGTGAGCTCGAGCGCGGTCCTGGTCCGGGACGCCGCCACGCTCCGGCACGCGACCTACCACGCCGACTACCTCAACCCGGCGTACGCGGCCGAGCAGCGGATCCCCAACCAGGTCGACAAGAGCCTGCAGACCACCCGGCGCTTCGACGCGCTCAAGCTCTGGCTCACCTTGCGGATCATGGGGCCGGACGCGATCGGCGAGCTCTTCGACCGGGTGGTCGACCGCGCCGCCCAGGCCTGGGAGCTCATCAACGCCGACCCGCGGTTCGAGGTCCTCGCCAAGTCCCAGCTCAGCACCGTCGTCTTCCGCTACCTCCCGCCCGAGGGCCCGGCGCGGAAACTCACCGACGACGCCAACCTGCACGCGCGGCAGGCCCTCGCCGCCAGCGGGCAGGCCATGGTCGCCGGCACGAAGGTCGACGGCCGCCACTACCTCAAGCTCACCCTGCTCAACCCCGAGACCTCACTCGACGACATCGCCCACGTGATCGGCCTGCTCGCCGGGCACGCCGAGCGCTACGTCACCGAGCGATCGCCGCTCCACTGCGGCACCGCGTGATCCCCGGGCAACCCCACCCCAACGACCGGAGAGGACAGCATGACCTCCACGACGTACGACTTCGTCGGAGTCGGGCTCGGCCCCTTCAACCTGGGGCTCGCCTGCCTCACCCATCCGATCGGCGAGCTGAACGGCGTCTTCCTGGAGAGCCGGGCGGAGTTCGACTGGCACCCCGGGATGATGATCGAGTCGACCACCCTGCAGACGCCGTTCCTCTCCGACCTGGTCACCCTCGCCGACCCGACCTCGCCCTTCTCGTTCCTGCAGTTCCTCAAGGAGACCGGGCGGCTCTACCCGTTCTACATCCGCGAGATCTTCTACCAGCTCCGGAGCGAGTACAACGCGTACTGCCGGTGGGCCGCGGCGAAGCTCGGCAACATCCTCTTCCGCCACGAGGTGACCTCGATCACCTACGACGAGGCCGACGAGGTCTACGTGGTCCGCTCGGTCAGGACCGACACCGGGGAGACCGTCGAGCACCGCGCCCGGCACATCGTGCTCGGCACCGGCACCCGGCCGTACGTCCCCGAGTTCTGCCGGGACCTCGGCGGTGACGCCATCCACAGCGCCGACTACCTCAACGCCAAGGCCGCGCTGCAGGCGAAGAAGAGCATCACCATCATCGGCAGCGGGCAGAGCGCCGCCGAGATCTACCACGACCTGCTCACCGAGATCGACACCCGCGGGTACCGGCTCAACTGGGTGACCCGGTCGCCGCGGTTCTTCCCGCTCGAGTACACCAAGCTCACCCTGGAGATGACGTCCCCGGACTACATCGACTACTTCCACTCCCTGCCGGAGGACGTCCGCTACCGGCTCGAGGCGGAGCAGAAAGGGCTCTACAAGGGCATCAACGCCTCGAAGATCAACGAGATCTTCGACCTGCTCTATGAGAAGTCGGTGAACGGCCCGGTCCCGACCCGGCTGCTCACCAACACCGAGCTGCGCACCGCCGAGTACGACGAGAACACCGGCGAGTACCGGCTCGGCCTCCACCACGTGGAGCAGGGACGGGACTTCACCCTCATCACCGAGGGCCTCATCCTCGCCACCGGCTACCACTACGAGCCCCCGGCGTTCCTGGAGCCGATCCGCCACCGCATCCGCTGGGACAGGCACGGCCGGTTCGACGTCGCGCGGAACTACAGCATCGACGTCACCGGGCGCGGCATCTTCCTGCAGAACGCCGCCACGCACGCGCACAGCATCACCTCGCCCGACCTCGGCATGGGGCCGTACCGCAACTCGTGGATCATCCGCGAGATGCTCGGCCGGGAGTACTACCCGATCGAGAAGTCCTTCTGCTTCCAGGAGTTCGGCGCGCCGGAGGGCGTCATCTCTTGAGCGAGATCATCTTCACCCGCACCGACCCGCTGGGCGAGTTCGCGATCCGCCCGCTCGACCTGGACACCGACGCCGAGCTGCTCCACGGCTGGGTGACCCACCCGAAGGCGGTGTTCTGGATGATGCAGGGCGCGAGCCTCGACCACGTCGTGCGGGAGTACCGCAAGATCATCGAGCACCCGCACCACGACGCGTTCATCGGCCTGTACAACGGGACGCCCGCCTTCCTCATGGAGCGGTACGACCCGGCCGAGGTCGAGCTCGTCGGCCTGTACGAGCCGGAGGAGGGCGACGTCGGCATGCACTTCCTGGTCGCGCCGGCGGACAAGCCGATCCACGGCTTCACCCTGGCCGTGATCACCACGGTGATGGAGATGCTCTTCGCCGACCCGAAGGTCCGGCGCGTGGTGGTCGAGCCCGACGTCCGCAACACGGCCGTGCACCGGCTCAACGCGGCGGTCGGGTTCGAGGTGGCCCGGACCATCCAGAAGCCGGAGAAGACGGCGCTGCTCAGCTTCTGCACCCGGGAGCAGTTCCTCGCCGCCACCCGGAGGACGACCGAGTGAACCCCACCGCAGCCGTCGCCCACCTCACCCCGGGCAACTGGGCCGAAGCCAACCGCTTCCTGGTCAGGAAGGCGCTCGCCGAGTTCGCGCACGAGCGCCTGATCACCCCGGAACGGCTTCCCGACGGCCGGTACCGGGTGCGCAGCGATGACGGGACCGTCGAGTACCGCTTCGCCGCCGACGTGCTCACCCTCGAGCACTGGCGGATCGACCCCGCAGGCATCACCCGGCGCCGCGACGGGGCCGAGCTGCCCCTCGACGCCATCGACCTGTGCGTCGAGCTGCGCCGGACCCTCGGGATCCGGGACGACATGCTCCCCGTGTACCTGGAGGAGATCACCAACACCCTGGCCGGTCTCGCCTACAAGCTCAGCCGGCCGCGCCGTACCGCGGCCGAGCTCGCCGACGCGGACTTCCAGGCGATCGAGAGCGCGATGTTCGAGGGGCACCCGTGCTTCGTCGCCAACAGCGGGCGGGTCGGCTACGGGATCGACGACCACCACCGGTACGCGCCCGAGGCGGCCGCGCCGGTCCGGCTCATCTGGCTGGCGGCCCACCGGGACCACGCCACGTTCACCTGCTGCGCGGACACCGACTACGACCGGTTCATGCGCGAGGAGCTCGGGGAGGAGGTCCTCGGCCGGTTCGCCGCCACCATGGCCGGGCAGGGCCTCGACCTCGCCGACTACCTGCTCATCCCGGTCCACCCCTGGCAGTGGTGGAACAAGATATCGGTGACCTACGCCGCCGAGATCGCCGAGCGGCGGCTCGTCTGCCTCGGGCCGGGGGACGACGAGTACCTCCCCCAGCAGGCGGTCCGCACCTTCTTCAACCGCAGCGCGCCCACGAAGCACTACGTGAAGACGGCGCTGTCCGTGCTGAACATGGGCTTCATGCGGGGCCTGTCGGCCGCGTACATGGCCGGAACCCCGGCGATCAACGACTGGCTGGCGAACCTCATCGCCGGCGACGACGTGCTCCGGGCCACCCGCATGCGGATCATCCGCGAGCGGGCCGCGGCCGGGTACCGGAACCGGCACTACGAGGCCGCCACCGACCGGACCTCGCCGTACCGGAAGATGCTCGCCGCGCTGTGGCGGGAGAGCCCGGTGGCGACGCTGGAGCCGGGCCGGCGCCTTGCCACCATGGCCGCCCTCCTGTACGTCGACCACGAGGGCCGGTCGTTCACCGGGGCGCTGATCGAGCGCTCGGGGCTCACCCCCGAGGTGTGGCTGCGGCGGTACCTCGACGCCTACCTCACCCCGTTGCTCCACTGCTTCTACGCGTACGACCTGGCGTTCATGCCGCACGGCGAGAACGTGATCCTCGTGCTCAACGACGGGGTGGTGGAGCGGGCGATCTTCAAGGACATCGCCGAAGAGATCGTGCTCATGAACGAGGAGACGGAGCTGCCGCCGGAGGTCGAGCGGATCCGCGCCCACGTCCCTGAGCACATGAAGCTGCTCTCGATCTTCACGGACGTCTTCGACTGCTTCTTCCGCTTCCTCAGCGCGATCCTCGCCACCGAGGGGGTCATGGACGAGGAGACGTTCTGGCGGACCGTGGCCGAGTGCGCCGCCGACTACCAGCGCTCCGTCCCCCACCTGGCCGAGCGGTTCAAGCGGTACGACCTGTTCGCCGAGCGGTTCGCGCTGTCCTGCCTCAACCGGCTCCAGCTGCGGAACAACCGGCAGATGGTCGACCTGGCCGACCCGGCGGCCGCGCTGCAGCTCGTCGGGGAGCTGGAGAACCCGCTCGCCCGGTTCGCCGGACGGCCGTGAGCTCCGGGGCGTCGGCGCCGCACCCGGGCGCGGCGCCGATGGCCACGCCGGGCTACCGGTGCGCGGCAGAGGCGCAGAGCCTGTACACTTGAGCCGACTTGCGTTGCCGCCTTAGCTCAGTCGGCCAGAGCGACGCACTCGTAATGCGTAGGTCGTGGGTTCGATTCCCACAGGCGGCTCGGCTGTTCACGAGGGCATCCCTTCGCCGGAAGGGATGCCCTCGTGGTTTTCCGGGCATCGGCCGGCGAGCCCGCGATCACAAGCGGGCGGTACATCGGTCACCAGCGGCGGTACATGATGTGCAGCCCGACATAGCCGAGCCGCGGGTGCCGGAAGCCCTCCGGCACGGTGGCGAGCACCTCGAAGCCGAGGGAGCGGTAGAGCGCGACCGCCCGGGTGTTGCTCTCGGCGACCGCGCTGAACTGCATCCCGCGGAACCCCTGCTCCCGCGCCCAGTCCGCCCCAGGCCGCCGGCGAGCCGGTCACGCCTCCGCGCAGACCTTGCCGTTCTCCGGCACCCGCCGCGAGATCAGGTAGTCGTCGACGATGTCGTCCACGCAGCGCGACCCGGCACGGTAGGCGGTGTGCCCGTCTCCGTCGTACCCGAGCAGGACGCCCGAGGCGAGCGTGGCGGCGAGCCCCTTGGCCCATTCATACGGCGTGGCCGGGTCCCGCGTGGTGCCGATCACGAGGATCGGCGGCGCGCCCACCGCCCTGATCGGGTCCGTCGCCGCCGGCTTCACCGGCCAGTACGCGCACGGCAGCGAGCCCCACATGACATAGGCGCCGAACCGCGGCGCGGCCGCGGCGGCCTTCTCGGCGGCCTTGCGGTACTCGTCCACCTTCGCCGGATACGGGCGGTCCACGCAGTTGATCGCCATGTTCGCTTCGGTCTGGTTGGCGTACGACCCGTCGCGCCGCCGCTCCACCAGGATGTCGGCCAAGCGGAGCAGCTCGGTGCCGTTCCCGGCGAACGCGGACCGCAACGCCTTCCGGAGCCTCGGCCACGCGTCGCGGTCGTAGAGCGGGGTGACGATGCCGAGCACGGCCCATGACTCGGTCACGACGCGGCCGTCAGGCAAGTCGTTGCGAAGCCCGTGTTGGTCCGCCCGCGTCAGCAGCGCGTCGATCTCCGCCAGCGCGCCGCCCACGGTGCGGCTGCGGAAGGGGTTGTCCCGCTGGGTGAGGGCGTCCCTGATGAACGCCCGCAGCGCCACCTCGAACCCCTTGGCCTGCACCTCGTTCGCCTTCAGCGCTGGGACCGCCGGGTCGACGGCGCCGTCGAGGACGAGCGCCCGCACCTGCTTGGGGAAGAGGTCCGCGTACCACGCGCCGAGGAAGGTCCCGTACGACTTGCCGAGGTACGTCAGCCCGGTGTCCCCCAGGACGGCGCGGATCACGTCCATGTCCCGCGCGGCGTACTCCGTGCCGACGTACGGCAGCAGCCGGCGGGAGCGCGCCGCGCAGCGTTCGGCGAACCGCTTCGATCCCTTCTCCAGCGCCACGACCTCGGCCGCCGTGTCCGGGTTGGCGTCGAGGCCGATGAAGGAGTCCAGCTCCTTGCTCGACATGCACCGGATCGGGGTCGACTCGCCGACCCCGCGCGGGTCGAAGCCCACGATGTCGAACCGGGCGCGGATCCGGGCGGTGAACATGGCGCGGGCCGCCCGGGCGTAGGCGATGCCCGAGCCCCCGGGGCCACCCGGGTTGATCAGCAGGGAACCGATGCGGTCGCCAGTGGCCGGCAGGCGGATCACGCTGATCTCGATCCGTTCACCGGACGGCTTCGCGTAGTCGAGGGGCACCTCGATCCGCGCGCACTCGAAGCCGTCGCCGCAGTCACGCCACTCCGGCCGCTGGCTGTAGAACGGCTGCAGCTCGGGGACCGGTGCCTTGATCACCGGACGTTCGTCCATCCGGCCGCCGACGGCGCAACCGGCGACGACGAACACCGCCGCGGCCGTGGCGGCCACGCGGCGGAGCAGGGCGCGGCCACTGCGGGCCGCCTGCGGGCGCGGCCGATCCCCCGCCGTCCGGCCGGGGAGATCACGAAATGCATCGTTCATCGATGCGGAGCGTATCGAAACATCGTCCGGAGAGATCCGCCAACACGGTGAAGTGTGGAAAACCGTGGGCGCAGCGGCCCGCTCACCGATCGTGTCGCTCGCCGTCGGCCTCCACCGGCTCACCCGCCTGATCGCCCGGGGCCCGCGCCGATCCGCCCGGCCGATCGCTCGCCGCCGTCGCCGGCTCGCCCGGCCGATCGCCCACAGCCGCCACGGGCTCGTTCCGCTCCCCGCCCGCGGCCGCCAGGACGCCGTCATGACCGCTCCGGGCCGTCGCCGGCTCACCCGCCGGACCGCTCCCGGCCGGCACCGGCCCCTCCGGATGGCCCGCCGCCGGCGGCTCGTCCCGCGGTACGGCCGGCCCGTTCCGCGGAACGCTCATCGCCTCCGCGGGCTCGGCCTCGCCGTACCGCGCCTCGTACTCCTTGCGGGACGCGCAGACGCTCGCCCGCGGGCAGACGCAGCGGCGGCCGCTCTGGTCCAGCCGGACGACCACCGAGTCGGTGGGCACGTTGTGCCCGACCACCGTGCCCGGCCCCTCGGGCGTGTCCACCGCGGCGCCGACCGGGGGCGCGCTCTCCCGGAACTCCTGGTAGAGCGGGTGCTCGTACTTGAGGCAGCACATGAGCCGGCCGCACGCGCCCGCGATCCGCAGCGGGTTGACCGGCAGGTCCTGGTCCTTGGCCATCCGGACCCAGACCGGTTCGAAGTCCTTGAGGAACGTCGCGCAGCACAGCTCCCGACCGCACGGGCCGATGCCGCCCTGCAGCCGCGCCTCATCCCGGGGCCCGATCTGCCGCAGCTCCACCCTGGCCCGCAGGTTGCGGGCGAGGTCCCGCACCAGCGCCCGGAAGTCGACGCGGTGGGGCGCGGAGAAGTAGACGGTGAAGACGTTCTCGGCGTCCAGGTAGTCGACGGCGACCACCTTCATCGGCAGCCCGTGCCGCTTGATCAGCCGCCGTGACACGCTCTTCGCCTCGGCCCTCCGGCGGCGGTTCGCCTCGTCCCGGGCGAGGTGCTCCTCGGTCGCGAACCCCTGGCAGACCGGCAGCCCTTCGATGTCCTCGCTCACGTACTGCGGCGGCCATACGCACTCGGCCACCTCCGGCCCGTACTCGGTGGGCACCAGCACCTTGTCGCCCACGCGCGGCGAGATTCCACCGGGGTCGAGGTAGTAGAGCCGTCCGTAGCGGGTGAAGCTCACCGCCATGATCATGCCCACGAGCCGGCCTCCTCAGCGCGTACGGCTTCCGCCCGCCCCCACGATATGCCAAGGCGGCGTAAAAGCAGGGCAACCTGGTGAGCCCGCCGGCCGCGATCTGTGGCGCCCGGCGGGGCGACCCCTGAACGTGCGATCCGTGGCCCCGGCCGGGGTGGGCCCTGAACGTGTGAACCGTGACGCCCGGCCCGGGTGAGCCCTGCATATGCGATCTGTGGCGCGGTGCCGCAGTGAGCGCTGAACCGCCGATCGGTGGCGACGCCGTGGGCCGACCTGAACCGGCCGATCCATGGCGCGGCCGGGGTGGCCATGGCAGGCCCGGCGCACGGCACGCGCGGAGTGCCGTTCCGTTGGAGTTGGTCAGGGTACTCGCCGTCGGACGCTCGGAGGGTCCGGCCCCGGGGCGCGCAGCGGCACGCCGCGGCCCTGGTCGACGATCTCGACCCGCGCCACGGCGGGCGGATCGGGATCGCTCAACCGGCCGCGGCCCGTGGGGAGCGGAGGGCGAGGGTCATCGCCTCCACGGCGATCTGCGGGTTGGCGTTCGCGGCCAGGCGCTCCCGGCACTGCATGATCGCGTCGATCCGGCGCAGGGTGTCCTCGGGCGTCGATTCGCGGGCCACGGCCTCCAGGTCGCTCCGGCGGTCCTCGGTGGCCAGCTCCACCCGCGCCCCGAACTGGATGGCGAGCACGTCCCGGTAGAAGGCGGCCAAGTCGAGCAGGGCCTGGTCGAGGGAGTCCCGCTTGATCCGGGTCGCCCGCGACTTCTGCATCGCCTCCAGCTCCTTCAGCGCCCCGGCCGCGCCCCGCACCAGGCCCCGGCCGAGCCCCTTGCCGGAGGAGCCCTCGCCGTACACCTTGCGCAGCTCGGCGGTCTCGGCCTCGTTCAGCGCGGCCGTGGCGGCGTCGGCGTCCTCGGCGGAGACCTTCACCAGCCGCTCGGCCGCGGACACGCACTCGCCGATCCCGGTGAGCGACCGGGGGATGGAGAGCACCTCGTCCCGGCGGCGCCGGGCCTCCTCATCGAGCGCCAGGCGGCGCGCCCGCTCCACGTGCCCCTGGGCGGCCCGGGCGGCGAAGAACGCCATCTCCCGGGGGACTCCGTCGCGGGACATCAGGACCTCGGCGACCGCCTCGGTCGACGGGGCGTGCAGCTTGACCACCCGGCAGCGGGACCGGATCGTGATGATCAGATCGTCCGGCGCGGGGGCGCACAGCAGCCACACGGTGCGCTGCGGCGGCTCCTCGATCGCCTTGAGCAGCGCGTTCGCCGCCTCCTCGGTGAGCCGGTCCGCGTCCTCGAACAGCACGATCCGCCACCGGCCGAGGGTCGGGGCCCCCGCCGCCTTGAGGACCAGGCCGCGGGTCTGCTTGATGCCGTACGACAGGCCCTCGGGGCGCACCCACATCAGGTCGGGGTGCGAGCCGACCTCGACCTGGTGGCAGCTCTCGCAGGCGCCGCACCCTTGGTCGGCGCAGAGCAGCGCGGCGGCGAGCGCCTTGGCGGCCTCCGTCCGCCCGGAGCCGGGCGGCCCGGTGAACAGCCAGGCGTGGGTCATGCCCGCGCCCGCGCCCCCGGCGACGATCTCGGCCGCGGCGGCCGCGGCGGTGCGGAGCACGCCGATCGCCCGCTCCTGCCCCACCAGATCATCGAACACGCCCACGGCCTCAACCTACCGGAGGGAGCCCGCGGGCCGGCGCCGTACGGGGATCAGTCGCGGATGGCGGGCAGCGTGCCGGTCGCCGCCTCGGCCTCCTGCGGCACCGGGTCGGGCAGGATCTCCCGGACCCGGTCCTGGATGATCCGGGTCACCTCTTCCTGCGGCAGCGTCCCGTCGACGACGAGGTACCGCTCGGGCTCGGCGGCGGCGAGCGCCCGCAGCTCGCGGCGGACCCGCTCGTGGAACTCGAGCGGCTCGGCCTCGAGCCGGTCGGCCGGGGAGCCCATGCGCCGGAGCCCCACCGCCGGCGGCACGTCGAGCACCACGGTGAGGTCCGGGACGAGCCCGCCGGTCGCCCACTCGTTGATCCGGGCCACCTCGTCCCGGTCGAGCATCCGCCCGGCGCCCTGGTAGGCGAGGGAGGAGTCCACGTACCGGTCGGAGATCACGGCCGAGCCCCGGCGGAGCGCCGGCCGGATGACCTTCTCCACGTGCTCGGCCCGGTCGGCCGCGTACAGCAGCGCCTCGGACCGGCCGGAGATCCCCTGGTGGGCGGAGTCGAGCAGGATCGCCCGCAGCCGCATGCCGAGCTTGGTGCCCCCGGGCTCGCGGGTCTGCACGACGTCGTACCCCTGATCGCGCAGCCAGATGGCGAGCATCCGCGCCTGCGTGGTCTTTCCGGAGCCCTCACCGCCCTCGAACGCGATGAACAGGCCGCGCCGCTGCTCCTCCTCCTGCTCGGGGACGTACTTCTTCCCGCGGAGCGCGGCGAGCAGGTCGGCGATGATGGGGATGCCGCGCCGGTCGTCCATCTGCCGCAGGGCCACGACGCCGACGGCCACCGCGAGCAGCGCGGCGAGGAGCAGGACCGCGTTCGACCCGTCGAAGCGGTAGCTCAGCCCGGCGAGGGTGAGCGTGTGGCTGCCCACGAACGCGGCCACCGCGGACGCGGCCGCCACCACGAGCAGCAGCACCACCCGGGCGAGCGACTGCAGGAAGGAGAAGGTACGGCCGCGCAGCCCGTCCTCCACCTCCAGGCCGATCACCGTGTACCCGATGATCCAGGCGACGCCCGCGCACGCGCCGAGCAGCACGGTGAGCACCACCACGATCACCAGGTTGTGGATGATCGCGACCGCGGCGAGCGTGATCCCCGCGAGGACGAGGGAGAGCCCGAAGAGGCGGCGCCGGGAGAGCGCGCCGAGCAGGCGGAGGCCGAAGAACATACCGAACGCCATGCCCAGGAAGACGGCGCAGAACACGGCACCGTACCCCGCGTCGCCCCCGCCCAGGGCGCCCACATAGGCGCGGGCGATGCCGACCACCGCGCCGCCGGCGGCGAACGCGCCGACCATGCCGACGACCAGGCCGCGCACCACCGGGTTGACCCCGACGAAGCGCCACCCCTCCACGATCTGCCGGAACACCGACGGCGTGGACACGTGCCGGGTGTGGTTCTTCGGGAACTCCCGCAGCGTGGCGATCAGCCCCGCCGACACCAGGTACGCCAGGGAGTTGACGAAGAGCGCGACCTGCGAGGCGCCCACCGGGCTCCCGGAGAGGGCGGCGGAGATCGTCTCCACCACGCCGGAGACCACGGCGAACAGCGCGGCCGCCACGGGCGCCGTGCCGTACGTGACGAGGAGGTTGAGCTGGTTCGCCTCCTCGAGCCGCTCCTTGGGCACCATGTTGGGCACCGTGGCGTCCTTGGCCGGCACCCAGAACAGGTTGGCGCACTCGATCAGCAGCGTCGCGATGATCAGCCACTGGTAGTTCCCCACCAGCGGGATCGACAGCACCACGGCGAACCGGACGAGGTCGGCCATGACCATCGTCGGCCGGCGGTCGAACCGATCGGCGATCGCTCCGGCGAGCGGGCCGAGCAGGATCGCGGGGAGCATCTTCGCGACGAAGACGCCGCCGATGGCGAGGCTCTGCGTCTGGAAGCCCGCGCCCGCGGTGAGGCTGCCCGCCAGGGCGGTCAGCGCGATGATGTTGAGCCAGTCTCCGAGGCTGCAAACCGCCATCGCCGTCCACAACCTGCGGAACGGCGCATGGGCCAGCACGTGGGAGGTCTTCCGCCGCGCGGCGGCCCGGCCAGGGGTGCTCATGGTGTCAGCGTATCCAGGTGCTCGCTTGGCTACGGAATCTCGAGCGAGCCGGACCCGCCCGCTCGTGGCCGAAGCGTATTACGGGCCGAGGCCCATCCGGGACCGGATCACCCCAATACCGGACCCATGGGGCGGCTCACGGGCGGCCCGGCCGCGGCGGCCCGGCCGGATCGCCCCCGCCGCGTCTCGATCGAGCGCATGCCACGCACGTCTCGAACAGGATCACCCCACGCGCGTCCCGATCAGGATCACCCTGCGCGCAGAATCACCCGGCCCGCAGCTCGATCAGGGTGATCTCCGGCGGCGCGCCGACCCGGACCGGCGGGCCCCACGCCCCCGCCCCTCGGGTGACGTACACCTGAGTCCGGCCGCCCCCGGCCCGGGGGAAGGAGGCCAGGCCGGCCACCACCGGCTGCTGCAACGGCACGAGCAGGTTGAACGGGGCGAGCTGCCCGCCGTGGGTGTGGCCGGAGAGCTGGAGGTCCACCCCGTGCGCCGCGGCCTGGTGGACGAGGATCGGCTGGTGGGCGAGGAGCACGACCGGGCGGGACGGGTCCCGGCCGCCGAGCGCCCGCGCAAGGTCGGGGCCGTCCCCGGAGGACCCGCCGGTCACGTCGTTGACCCCGGCGAGGTCGAGCGCGGCCCCCGCGTGGCTGATCTCCACCCGCTCGTTGCGCAGCGGCCGCACCCCGAGCGACCTCAGCTCCTCGATCCACTCCTGCGGGCCCTCGCCGGAGTAGTACTCGTGGTTGCCGGTGACGAAGTACGCCCCGTACCGGGACTCCAGGTGGCGGAGCGGGGCGGCCAGGTGGCCGAGCTCCTGAACCGTGCCGTCGACGAGGTCCCCGACGATCGCGACCACGTCCGCCTCGAGCTCATTGATCATGCGGACGATGCGCCGGGTGTGGCCGATCCCGGTGAGGGGGCCGAGGTGGATGTCGCTCACCGTGGCGATCCGTAAACCGGCGAGCCGCGGATCGAGCCGGTCGAGCCGGATCGGCACGCGCTCGATCACTGGGTCGCCGAGGGCGGTGCGCATGCCGTACCCCACGGTCGCCAGCGCGCCCACGCCGACGAGCGCGGAGGCCGTGCGGGAGAGGAACATCCTGCGGTCGATCCCACCGGCCTCGGGGGCCGGCGGCGCCGGGTCGCGGACCGCGGTCCCGGTGGCCGTGGCCGGACCGGCGGGATTCCCGGCGGCGGCCGCGGACTCCCGCTCGCCCTCGGCCGGCCTGGCGGCCGCGCCCGCCTCGGGCGCGGCCCGGCCGGGTGCGGCCTTCGCGCGGGAGCGCCGGATGAGCACCGCGGCCACCGCCCGCGGGACCTCCAGGGCGAGCGAGAAGACGAACAGGTAGAACATGACCGCCAGCCAGAGGTAGCCCGGCCAGGCGAGGACGCGCTCGGCCTCGATGCCGAGGACCCGCCCGCCGATCATGGTGGCCGGCAGCAGGGCGGTGAGCCCGATCAACGCCCAGGTGAGCAGGCGGCGCGCCCGCGAACCCGGATGGGTGGCCGGTTTGATCAGCCGCCACCAGAGGTACCCCGGAACGGCGAGCAGGACGACCAGCACCAGGATCAGGAACACCGCCGTACGGACTCCTCTCGGCAAGGGGGACGTCGGACCTTCGGCGCCGCCGCCGAGCGGATCGTCACGACGGCTCTGGCGGACGGCTCGGGGTCAGGTGGCGGCCTTCTTCTTGGTCGCCTTCGTCCCGCCGGCCGCGCCGCTCTTCTGGGCGGCCGCCCGTTCACGCCGATCCGCGAGGAGCTCCACCGCGCGCTCGAGCGTGATCTCCTCCACCGTATCGCCCTTGCGCAGGGACGCGTTCGTCTCGCCGTCGGTGACGTACGGCCCGAACCGCCCGTCCTTCACCACGATCGGCCGGTTCGTGTTCGGGTCGACGCCGAGCTCCCGCAGCGGCGCGCTGGCGGCGCGGCCCCGCCCGCGGGTCTTGGGCTGGGCGAACAGCTCCCTGGCCTGCTCGAGCGTGACCGTGAACAGCTCCTCCTCCGAGGCGAGCGAGCGGGACTCGGCGCCCTTCTTCAGGTAAGGGCCGAACCGGCCGTTCTGCGCGGTCACCACCTCGCCGTCGATCTCGCCGAGCACCCGCGGGAGGTTGAGCAGCCTCAGCGCGTCCTCGAGGGTGACCGTCTCGAACGACATCGACTTGAACAGCGAGCTCGTCCGCGGCTTGGGCTGGTCGGCCTTCTTACCCCGCTTCTTGCCCTCGGCGGCGGTCTCCTCCTCGGGGATGATCTCGGTGACGTACGGGCCGAACCGGCCCTCCTTCACCACGATCATCCGGCCGGTCTCCGGGTCGATGCCGAGCTCCCGCTCCCCGCTCGGCCGGGAGAAGAGCTCCTCGGCCTTCTCCGCGGTGAGCTCGTCCGGGGCGAGGTCCTCGGGGATGTTCACCCGGACGTCGCCGCGCTCCAGGTACGGGCCGTACCGGCCGACCCGGACCACGATGTCGCTGCCCTTGATCGGGAACGAGCAGATCTCCTTGGCGTCGATGTCGCCAAGGTCGTTCACCATGCCCTTCAGGCCTTGGTCTTGGTCCTCGCCGAAGTAGAACCGCCTCAGCCACGGGACCCGCTCGGTCTCACCCCGCGCGATCGCGTCGAGGCACTCCTCCATCCGGGCGGTGAACTCGTAGTCGACGAGGTTGCCGAAGTGCTGCTCCAGCAGGTTGACCACGGCGAAGGCGAGGAACGAGGGCACCAGGGCGTTGCCCTTCTTGAACACGTACCCCCGCTCCAGGATCGTTCCGATGATCGTCGCGTAGGTCGACGGCCGGCCGATCTCCCGCTCTTCCAGCTCCTTGACCAGGGACGCCTCGGTGTACCGCGCGGGCGGCTTGGTGGAGTGGCCGAGCGCGTTGAGCTCCTGCGCGGTGAGCCGGTCGCCCTCGTTGAGCACCGGCAGGCGCTTCTCCTGGTCGTCGCGGTCGGTGCCCGGGTCGTCCGCGTCCTCCACGTACGCCTTGAGGAAGCCGTGGAAGGTGATCGTTCGGCCGGTCGCGGTGAACTCCACGGTGACCGGGTCGGCACCGGCCGAGGTCCCCTCGACCCGCACCGTGACCGACTCGCCCACGGCGTCCTTCATCTGGGACGCCACGGTGCGCTGCCAGATCAGCTCGTAGAGCCGGAACTCGTCCCCGGTCAGGCCGGTCTCGCCCGGGGTGCGGAACTCCTCCCCGGCCGGGCGGATCGCCTCGTGCGCCTCCTGCGCGTTCTTGACCTTGCTCGTGTAGACGCGCGGCTCCTCGGAGACGTACGCCGGGCCGTAGAGCTTGAGCGCCTGGCGGCGGGCGGCGGCGATCGCCGTCTCGGACAGCGTGACGCTGTCGGTGCGCATGTAGGTGATGAAGCCGTTCTCGTAGAGCCGCTGCGCCACCTGCATCGTGTACTTGGCGGAGAAGCCGAGCTTGCGGCTCGCCTCCTGCTGCAGCGTGGTGGTGCGGAACGGCGCGTACGGCTTGCGCGTGTACGGCCGGCGCTCGACCGACTTCACCCGGTAGGTGGCGCCGTCGAGCCGGCGCACCAGGGCGGCGGCCGCGGCCTCATCGAGGTGGAGGACGTCGGTGCTCTTCAGGGTGCCGGACGAGGTGAAGTCGCGCCCCTGGGCGATCCGCCGGCCGTCCACCGTGGTGAGCGCGGCGCTGAACGTGCGGGGCTCGTCGGCCGCCCGGCCGGTGTCGAAGACGGCCTGCAGGTCCCAGTACTCGGCGGGGGTGAACGCCATCCGCTCGCGCTCCCGCTCGACGACCAGGCGGGTCGCGACGGACTGGACCCGGCCGGCGGAGAGCCGCGGCTTGACCTTCTTCCACAGGACCGGGCTCACCTCGTAGCCGTAGAGCCGGTCGAGGATCCGCCGGGTCTCCTGGGCGTCCACGAGGCGCAGGTTGAGATCGCGCGGGTTCGCCACCGCCTCCCGGATGGCGGTGGGCGTGATCTCGTGGAAGACCATCCGGCGCACCGGGATCTTGGGCTTGAGCACCTCGCGCAGGTGCCACGCGATGGCCTCGCCCTCCCGGTCCTCGTCGGTGGCCAGGTAGAGCTCGTCGGCCTCCTTGAGGAGCTGCTTGAGCTTGGTGACCTGCGCCTTCTTGTCAGGGTTCACGACGTAGAGCGGCTCGAAGTCGTGGTCGACGTTCACCCCGAGGCGGGCCCAAGGCTCTCCGCGGTACTTCTCCGGGATGTCCTCGGCCCTCTCCGGCAGGTCACGGATGTGACCGATGCTCGACTCCACGATGTAGCCGCGCCCAAGGTACCCGGCGATCGTCTTCGCCTTCGCCGGCGACTCGACGATCACCAGACGGGTACCGCCGGCCTTGCCGTTGCTGGCTGGCACGCTGCTTCCTACCTCGCTGTCCGCTCTCGTTCCCCGTCCTCCCGGGGTCGCGAACCCCGGATCAGTGCTGCCCTGACCGCTCGGCTTGGCGCCCGCTTCGCATCCTCCCAAACGGCGTGGTCCGTTATATCCGACACAACCGAAGGGCCGAACTTGAAGGTACCTGCCGTCACGGGCCCCTTACCCCCTTGGGCTACCCGGAAATATCCGGGAAGGTAACGCACCTGGACCTGATCTCCACGTGGACGCAGAATAAGGCTCAACAGGTGCCCTGGCACGCCTCGGAGACGAGACCCAGTGCTTGAGTACTCCTACTTGGATCTGTATCTGCCCCGTGGCACCTCCAGGGAGGCGGCGCGACGGGTGCTGACCGAGCACGCCGAGTACGGGGACTGGGAGCTCGAGCGATTGCGGCTGTATCCCGACGGGAGCAGGCGCGTCCGGTTGCGTCGCAAGATCATACGGGTCGTGCGCACGATGTGAGCCGGTACGGCCCCGCATCAATGGTCAAAAGCGCTTTGCCCGTCCCGGGCCGCGCCCCCGGAACGGGCAAAGCTGGGTCGCTCACCCCTCCGCGGGGGTGAGCGTCTAGGTCGCCCGCGCCGGGCACCGCGTGGGCGGTGCCGTCGCTGCTCCGGCGCGGGCGAGGTCTGTCGTCACGCTTGCCACCGATCCCGGACGGGTCTAGCCGGCGTCACCCGGCCGGGACCGATCGCGGTGGAGCCGGTGGCGGCCGGCGGCGGGGTCGCCGTGGGCGAGCCCGCCGCCGGCGCGGACCCCTGGCCTGGAAGCCTCGGGCCCTATCCGGCCGACCGGCTCCCGGTGCTCATCGGAGCAGACCGTCCAGCGGAAGGACGCTCTTGGCGGTGTCGGTCACGTTGCGGAGCACGCCGCCCACCGGCAGGTTGCCGGTCGCCTGCTCCAGGGTGGCGGCGGCACCGGACTCCGGCTTGCGCGCGCTGTCGCTGAGGACGGGCACGTTCGGCAGCGAGGGCAGGCCCTTCAGGTTGGGCAGGTCCCCGATGACCGGGGCGGACGGCAGGGCGGACGCGCTCATCCGCTTGCGCAGGCCGCTCGCCTCCTTCAGGTCGGAGAGCACGGGGAGGGCCGGCACCTCGGAGAGCGCGCCCTCGCGCTTGACGGCGGCGAGGTGGTGGACGCTCTGGGCCCGGCCGCCGACCCGCGCGGTGCCGAAGCACCCGGCGGCCGCGTCGCCGAGGACCGCCACGGAGTTACCGCAGACGTTGATCGGCGCGGTGATCGGGGCGACCACCTGGTTCCCGCCGAGGATGCTCCCGTACCCGGAGGTCCGGTTGCCACCGGCGGAGACCCCGCCGGCGACCGCGGCGCCACCCCGGCAGCCCGCCTTGGCATCGCCGAGGACGCCGATGGCGTTGCCGCAGACGTTGATCGGCGCGGTGATCGGGGCGACCACCTGGTTGCCACCCAGGATGCTCCGGGCGCCCGAGGTGCGGTTGCCACCGGCCGAGACGCCGCCCTTCACCACCGCACCGCCACGGCAGCCGGCGAAGACGTCGCCGAGGACGCCGATGGCGTTGCCGCAGACGTTGATCGGCGCGGTGATCGGGGCGACCACCTGGTTGCCACCCAGGATGCTCCGGGCGCCCGAGGTGCGGTTGCCACCGGCCGAGACGCCCGGCTTGTGCTTGACCGTGGTGATGATCACCTGGCTGCCGCTGCCCGGCGCGTACCGCCGGTCGGTGTCATGCCCCTTGGAGGCCGGGACGTAGCCCTTGTGCCACTTCCACGTGGCGGTCTTGCCCTTGCGCCACCCCTTGCGGTCGCTGCTGGGGAGCCGCCCGCCGCCCTCGCGGTAGCCGTGGTCGATCGTCCGGCCCTTGCCCTTGCCGACCTCGGCGCCGCCCTTGCAGCCGGAGAAGGCGTTGCCGAGCACCGCGATCGACGTGCCGCAGACGTTGATCGGCGCGGTGATCGGGGCGACCACCTGGTTGCCACCCAGGATGCTCTTGCTCCCGGAGGTGCGGTTGCCACCGGCCGAGACACCCCGGCCGCCCGCTCCGGCCGACGCCCCGCCCTTGCACCCGGCGAAGGCGTTGCCGAGCACCGCGATCGACGTGCCGCAGACGTTGATCGGCGCGGTGATCGGGGCGACCACCTGGTTGCCGCCCAGGATGCTCTTGCTCCCGGAGGTGCGGTTGCCACCGGCCGAGACACCCCGGCCGCCCGCACCGGCCGACGCCCCGCCCTTGCAGTCGGCCTCCGCCCGGCCGAGGATCGCGATCGCGGTGCCGCAGGCGTTGACCGCCGCGCTGATCGGGGCGACCACCTGGTTGCCGCCCAGGATGCTCTTGCTCCCGGAGGTGCGGTTGCCACCGGCCGAGGCACCCTGCCCGGACGTGCCGGCCTGGGCCCCGCCCTTGCACCGGGCGTCCGCCTCGCCGAAGAGCGAGATCGCGTTGCCGCAGACGTTGATCGGGGCAGTGATCGGCGCGTTCACCTGGTTGCCGCCCAGGATGCTCTTGCTCCCGGAGGTCCGGTTGCCCGAGCTCCCGCCGCTGCCGACGGTGGCGGACGCGCCGCCGTGGGAGAAGGCCTCCGCGTGGCCGCCGACGCTCACCGCGTTGCCGCTGATGTCGATCGGGAGGTTGATGGGGAGGTTGATCTGGTTGCCGCCACCGATCGAGCCGTCACCGATGGTGTCGGCGTAAGCCGTACCGCTGCCAAGGGCCATGACACCGGCGGCGAGGAAGGCCGCGGAAGCCGAGCCCTTCGCCCACGTTCGCATGATGAATGCTCCTATGTGTGAAAGGGGGTTACCTGACAGCTCGCGACGCATGTCCATGCCTGGGCACAGTGGGGTCATGGACCGTCACGAAGAGTGATGGAGATTCCGCGTCACCCGCCGGCCTGCCTGTGGGAGAGCGTGGTCAGGGCAGGCTCCGGCACCGGTCACCGCGGGATGCGGTACCGGGGCAGTAGGCGGGATTAGTCAGGAGAGAAGGAGGGATCGTCCGCCGCTGTGCGGACCTTCGGGGGACGGATGGCCGCCCATGGGGCGGGCAGCTTGATGAAGTGCGGCTCGACCAGCAAGCCGCCACCGTCCCAGAACATGATCGGACCGCCGTTCCCCTGCGGGACCGCCCCGGAAGCGGCCTGGTCCCCAGGGGTAGGCGGGAAGAGGGGCCTCGACTGGCTGGTGAGGCCGTCAATGGTTCGCCCGGCCATCGCCTCGGCGTCCGCCGAGGCCTTGGTCGCCGTGGGGAAACCGTCGGAGTCCTCCGTAACGGTTCCGCCGACGTCACTGAGCGGCGAGCCGGCGGAACGCGTTGCAGAGGAGTGACCGGAGGACACCGACCCGGCGACACCCGGTGAGGAGTGCACGGCCGTCGCTTCGGCGGGCGTTGCGGTGCCGAAGAGACACAGGACCACACCGAGCAGCCACCCGGCGGCGAGCACCGCGCCGGCCATCAGGCGGCGGCCCAGCGGAGAGCCGGCCATGGACCGTGCCAAACGGCCCGCCGAGCGGAGTACGGACGCGGCCGCGGAAGCGCACCGCACAGCCGCGGAGGACTGCGCCTCCCGCTGCTCCCTCGGCGAGTGCGACACGCGACCTCCTGAGTCCGCTGGATCCGCTCGGCACGGAACCGATCCTCAACCGAGAGTTACTGTAGCGGCACCTAACGTGAACGCAACGGGTTTCTCACGAGTAATCGAGGAAATGGTCAAGCACTCGCACCCCAAACCGGAGCGAATCCACCGGAACCCGCTCATCGACTCCGTGGAACATCCCGGCGAAGTCGAGCTCCGGGGGAAGCCGGAGCGGCGTGAAGCCGAACCCCCGGATGCCGAGCCGGCTGAACGCCTTCAGGTCGGTGCCCCCGCTCAGCGTGTACGGCACGGCCCGCGCCGTGGGATCCTCGGCGCGCAGCGCATCCGAGATCGCCTGCACCAGCGGGCCCTCGAACGGCGACTCCACCGCGATGTCGTGGTAGACGAACTCCCGGGTCACGTTGGGCCCGAGCAGCTCGTCGACCGTGGCGAAGAACTCCTCCTCGTGGCCGGGGAGGAACCGCCCGTCCACGTGGGCGGTCGCGGTCTGCGGGATCACGTTCGCCTTGTAACCGGCCTGCAGCATGGTCGGGTTGACCGTGTTGCGCAGGGTCGCCCCGACCATCCGGGCCAGCGGGCCGAGCGACGCCACCAGCGACTCCGCCTCCTCGGCGGTCACCTCGCGGCCGAACACCTCGGCGAAGAAGGCCCGCACCGTCGGCGTCAGCCGTACCGGCCACTCGTAGCGGCCCAGGCGGGCCACGGCCTCGGCGATCTCCGTCACCGCGTTCTCGTCGTTGAGCATCGACCCGTGCCCGGCGCGGCCCGTGGCGGACAGCCGCATCCAGGCGATGCCCTTCTCGGCCGCCTCGATCAGGTAGAGGCGCTCCCTGCCGTCGATGGTCACGCTGAAGCCGCCGACCTCGCCGATCGCCTCGGTGCAGCCCTCGAACAGCTCAGGGTGCTTGTCGACCAGCCACTGCGCGCCGTACCGGCCGCCGGCCTCCTCGTCCGCGGTGAACGCGAGCACCACGTCCCGCGGCGGCCTGCGCCCCTCGCTGAGGCGCTGCCGCACCACGGCGAGGATCATCGCGTCCATGTCCTTCATGTCGACCGCGCCACGGCCCCACACGCACCCCTCGGCGATCTCACCGCTCAGCGGGTGGTACCGCCAGTCCGCGGCGTCGAACGGCACCACGTCCAGGTGGCCGTGGAGCAGCAGCGCGTCCCGGTCGGGGTCGGTCCCCTCGATGCGGGCGATCACGCTGGCCCGCCGGGTGTCGGACTCCAGGATCACCGGCTCGAGGCCGACCTCGGAGAGCTTGGCGGCGACGTACTCGGCGGCCTCCCGCTCCCCCGGTCCCGCGTTGTCACCCGCGTTGGTCGTGTCGATGCGGATCAGGTCCCGGCATAGCTCGACGACCTCCTCCTCCCCGTTGATCGGGGTCATGGCGCCTCCTTCGGTGATAACCGGTTGACGGTCACCGGTCCGCTCGCTCGTCTCCCCACAAGCTTGCCCGTTTCGTACCGGCACGTCCGCCCGGTGCCCACCGCGGTACGGGCACCCCCGCGGCGGCTCTATCATTCGATATGGCCGGGGTTTCGTTCCGGGCACAAAACGAGCCGACGGCTCGTTCTCCGGTATGACGCAGGTGCGCGACAGTGCTAATCTGGAGCAGCCGGCGCAGAACGAAGTCCCGCGCAAGGCATCACGTCCGGGTGGCGGAATAGGCAGACGCGCTAGCTTGAGGTGCTAGTGCCCCGAAAGGGGCTTGGGGGTTCAAGTCCCCCCTCGGACACCAGGAAGGCCCTGAGTCCAAGACTCAGGGCCTTGTCGTTTTCCCGGCGTTCGGGTCCATCCGGCGCGTCCGCCCGCGGACGTCGTTCCTCCGCCTCGGCGGCCGCTCCGGGGTCCGCCGCGCGCCGTGCCGCCGGGCGCCGCGGCCGTACGGCACGGCCAGGACTGCGGAGAACGGCGGGCGGGTCCTATGAGGAACGGTGGGCGGGTGCCTGTGAGGGATGGCGCGGCCGCACGGGCCGGTCGGCCGGCCCGCCGGCCGCCCGTACCCGTGCCAGGCGGGATGGAGGGTCAGTTCGCCGGCGCGGTGAGCCGGCCCTCGCGCAGCGCGGCCAGGGGCGAGGCGAACATGGTGGCCTTGATCCTCCCGAGGGTCTTGCGGTCCTTACCGGCCAAGGGCCGCACCAGGGCGTCGGCGGAGGCGATGAGCCGGTCGAGGTCGGCGATGTCGTCGACCAGGCCGAGATCACGGGCCTCGGGGCCGCCGAACCGGCGGCCGGTGGTCATGGAGGCGATGGCGGCGGCGGGGGTGAGCTTGGCCTGGATGAGGGCGGCCATGCCGGGGGTGAAAGGCATGCCGAGATCGACCTCAGGCAGGCAGAAGTAGCCCCGGTCGGCGCGCATGATCCGGTAGTCGTGGGCCAGGGCGAGCATGGCCCCGGCGCCGAAGGCGTGGCCGTTGACCGCGGCGACGGTGGGGACGGGCAGGGACAGCACCCGGGCGAGGAGTTCCTGCACGCGCCCGATGAACGGCTGCACTTCCTGGGGGTGCGCGCCGAGCCAGTCCAGGTCCAGGCCGTTGGAGAAGAACTTGCCGGTCCCGGTGGTGATCAGCGCGGCGGGGCCCGGGCGGCCGGCCACGGTGTCCAGGTGGGCGTTGACCTCGGTGATCCAATCCGGGGAGAAGCGGTTCTCGCCCTGGCCCAGGTCCAAGATGAACACGGGGCCGTCGTTGCGCAGTTCAGGCATGATCAGTCCTTGTTCACGGTGGGACGCCGCCGCCCGGGACGGCCGGGCGGCGGGATGCTCAGCACGGCCCGGACGGCGGCCTCCAGCCGCCGCCGGGTGTCGGTGTCGATCGGGGGAGCCGTGGTCGCCGGATCACCGGCGACCGGGGCGGTGATGGCGCGCCGGAAGGCGGCGGTGGGCAGGTCGACCACGCACAGGGTGATGACGCCGACGGCCGCCGCGTCGGTGCGTCCCCACATTCCGTCGGCCAGGCGCAGCAGTACGCTCAGCAGCCGTTTGTCGAGCCCGAGCAGCTCGTCGGCGAGTTGATCGGGCAGGTCGGGCCCGAGGAGCTGCTCGCGGCGCACGGTCATCAGCATCCGGGCCGCGGCGGGGCGCCGGAGCGCGAAGGCCGCGGGCGCGTCGGCCGCGGCCACCACCGCGTCGGCGGCCGCCGTGGCCGGGGACTCCGCGGCCTCCAGCGCCTGCTCGATCGCGGTCTGCTGCGTCTTCAGGAAGTCGTCGGCGGCCCGCAGCCACAGCCGTCCCAGGAGCGCGGGCAGGGAGCCGAACGTGTGGTAGATGGCCCCGTTCGACACCCCGGCCGCGGCCGCCAGGCGGCGGATGGTGACCCCTTGTGGGCCGGAGGCGGCCACCAGCCGCTCCGCGACATCCAAGATCACTTCAGGGTCGTACGTCCTCGGGCGCGCCACGGCGGCACCATAACAGAGCGCTCGCTCTGTTATCCGGCCGGGTGGCCGTGATCCGGCATCGTCGCCGTGCGTGTCAGCCGTGCCGTACCGGTGCCTCCGCCGGGGGCCGGACATCCGCACGATCTCCTGGCCGGTGACGGGCGTGGGATGGCCCGGCCGGCGGGCGACCGCGCCCCGCGGGGGCGCCGCTCGGCCGCGCCGCCACCCCCGGGTAAAGCTAAGGTCATGGCGGTCTACCGGCACCGCGTCCGCTACCACGAAGCCGACGCGCAAGGGTTCCTGTTCAACAGTCGCTATCTCGAGCTCGCCGACGTGGCCATGACCGAGTTCTTCCGGTCCCTGGGGTGGCCGTACCGCGAGCTCATCGCGTGCGGGGCCGACCCGGCGGTGGTCAGCGCGCACGTCACCTATGTGAAGCCGGCCCGGTTCGATGACGTGCTGGACGTGGACGTGCGGTGCTCCCGGGTGGGCCGCTCCAGTTTCCAGCTCGACATGACCGTGACCCGGGACGCCGACACGATCGCGTTGATGGAGCTCGTCTACGTGAACGTCGACGCCGAGGCGGCGAGATCACGCCCGTTGCCCGAGGCCGTCGCCGAGGTGCTGCGTGAGTGCGCCGCCCGATCGGCGAATGACGGCGAGGACGGCTGACGCGGCGCCATTCGGACTCGCGTTGCGAGTGTTCCCGCGTTCGAAGCCTGGTACCCGGCCGTCCCTCCTTGTGGTGTGCGATGGCGTCCAGGTCGCGGATCGCGCCTGGACGCCTTCACTGGATGGGGAGCGCCGCAGCCGGGCACCGGGACGCGGCCCTTCGCTGCGGCCTACCCCCATGCCGCTTCGGACCGCCGCCATGCCGTACGGCTCGGCGGACGCCGGAAGGTGGCCCTCGCCAGACCCGCTTTCGAGGTGTTCGAGGGTCACGGACGGCGGGCATGGCCCCATGAGCTCCCCGGCGGCGAGTGAGCGGGTGGGCGAGGCGGATCGCCACGCCCGGCGGGAGTGGCGGCAGGTGCTCACAACCCGCCGGCGATCTCCCGCAGCGCCTGCAGATGATGCTCCCAGGCCTTCCGCCCGGCGGGGGTGAGCGCGACGTACGTGCGCGGGAACCGCCCGACGAACGTCTTGCGCAGCGCCACGTAGCCCGCGTCTTTCAGGGTGGTGAGCTGCTTGGAGAGAGCGGAGTCACTCAGCTCGATCGTCTCGGCGAGGGTCTTGAAGTCGGCCTCGTCCACGGCCGCCAGCGCCGCGACGATCGAGAACCGCACCGGCGCATGGATCACCGGGTCAAGCGCCTTGCGCGGGTGACCCACTCCCCCTCACCTCCTGCGACCGGTGGCCGCGTTCACGGCGATGATGATCCAGAAGGGCAGCGTGCTCAGGATGGAGCCGGTGAGCCACCACCACAGCACCTTCGGGAAGAACACCTGCCCCAGCACGACTGTAAGGGTGTACAGCAGCACCCCCAGTGGGGTGACCAGGGAGTACAGGAGCTTGTGGTGGCGCGGGATCACCTTGCGGGAGGCGGTGTAGATCACCAGGCCCATCAGCAGCAGCACGGCCAGCGTGAATCCGGCCGTCTGCAAGGGCGGCGGCAGCGCCATGCCGCTGACCAGGACTGCGGCGAACATGGCGAGGCCGAGCAGCGCGATCAACGGCCTGTGCCAGCGCCCTTGGGCGCGCATCCGCTGCGCCAGGTAGGCGGCCTGATCCAGCGACTCTCGCGCGTCCTTCCCGCCGGTCACGCGTTCCCCCCTTCTCCTTGATCCCACTTGAACCACGCGATCGCCGCACCGATCGCCGCCACGGCGCACCCGGATACCACGGCGGCGGACAGCCAGGCCGGATGCTGGGTGGTCGCGCCCGGCATCTGGGTGAGCATCAAGTCGGCGAAAAAGGTGGTCGGCAGCAGGCTGAGCACCTTCACCACTCCGTCCGGGAGCATGGCGAAGGGTATCGCCAGCCCGGACAGGAACAGGGTGACGAGCTGAACGATCGTGCACAGGTTGGTGGCCGCATCCGGGGAGTCGATCCGTCCGCCGATCAGGTAGCCGAGCCCGCCGAACATGGCCGTCCCGAGCAGGATGATGCCGAACAAGGCCGGGATTCGGGCCGGCTCCAGGTCGGCGGCCACGATCGCGATGGCCAATAGGGCGATCGCCTGGATGACCACCATGGCGATACGGACCACCATGTGGGTCAGCAGCAACCGTCCTCGGCCGACGGGGGTGGTGCCGAGCAACCGGAGGGTGCCTTTGGCGCGCATGGCCGCCAGCGACCCGGAGGTGACCGTGAGCGCGGTGGAGGTGACGGCGAGGAACAGTGCCATCGGGGTAACGAGCGTGGCGAAGTCAGGACCGCCCTCGATCTTCGGCACGAGGGCACCGATGAGCAGGAAGATGCCCATCATGCCGAAGGGGAAGAGCAGGGCGAACCAGAAGTAGCGCCTGTCGCGCATCAGCTCGCGGCGGTGCAGCCCGATGAGCTCGCGGGTCATCGTGGACATCACGCCTCCTCGGTCGTGTCGTCGGCGGCGTCGAAGGAGAAGCCGGTCAGGCGCAGGAACACACCTTCGAGTCCGGCCTCTTTCACCTGAATGTCGCGACCGCCCAGCTGAGCGGTGACCAGACCGAGCAGCGCATCGGCGTCACCGGTGGACAGGCTGATCTCGATGGCGCCGTTGCGCCGGTTCTCGACCAGGTCGGAGACCTTGGGATGGCGCCGGAGCGCGTCCAGGTCCCGGCCGGCGTCCACGGTGAAAATGAGCCGCCGCTCGGGCGCGTGCCGGCGGACCAGCTCAGCGGGGGTGCCGCAGGCCACCACCCGGCCTTTGTGCAGGATCGCCACCCGGTCGCACAGGGTGGCGGCCTCCTCCATCGAATGAGTGGACAGCAGGACGGTCCCCCCATCGGCGATGCGGGATCGGATCGCGTTCCACAGCTCCTGGCGGGCCGCGGGATCGAGGCCGGTGGACGGCTCGTCCAGCACGAGCAGCTTCGGACGTGAGATCAGCGCGGTCGCCACAAGGAGCCGCTGGCGCTGCCCACCGGACAACTTGGCCACGCGCACGTTCCGAGCCTCATCCAGCCCCAGCCGGGTGATGACGTGATCGGGGTGCTCGGGGTCCGGGTAGAACGACGCCCACACGCGCAGCAGCTCGGCGACGGTCTGCTGCTCGAACAGCGCCGCATGCTGCGGCTGGATGGCCAGGACACGGCGCAGCCGGTCTCGTTCGGCCGCCGGGTCCAGACCCAGGACCCGTACGGTGCCGGAGGTCGGCCTGCGCAGCCCGGCGATGATCTCGATGCTGGTGGTCTTCCCGGCCCCGTTGGGACCGAGCAGCCCGAAGATCTCGCCTGGTTCCACGGATAGGTCGGCGTGATCGACGGCGTTGAACGCCCGGCCTTCGCGCTCGTAGCGCTTGACCACCCGGTCGAACACCACCGCCGGTTCGGCATGCGGCATCAGCGCGCCTCCCTCTGTCACATAGGGGCGGTAATCCTCGGGCGCTCGCTGTCATGCACACCGTGCGACAGCCGAGGGCGCGCACCTAGACGGCCCGGCTGATCATTGGAAACGCTGTTTCGATATCAATCCATCACCACACCGCCTGACAATCTCGCACGCGCGGACTATTTAATCTTCATCTATACGTTTCGCCGGGTAACAGGTACAATGTGCCGCTTGTTGTCATATGACCTTCACTGCAACTTCGCGTAAAGTGTCAGATATTGCGACGTCAGGGGTGACTCTCCATACTGGTCAACCGCGTCTCCGCTTTACCGGGCTATTGACAAAGCCAGAACGGGGGAACGATGCTGATCGGACTGTTAGGCCCTGTCGTCATATACGGAGAGGAAGAACGTACGCAACTGTTGGAGCACCGGACGCGCGGCGTCCTCGCGGCGCTAGCAATGCATGCCGGTCAGAAAATCACCCAGGATCAGCTCGCCGCGCTGTTATGGGATGACATTCCCATCGGCGCATCCAACAACATCCGCAGTTACATCAGCCAGCTGCGCAAGCTTTTTCAAAGCACCGATCCCGCTGCGGATGTCTTGAGCTCATTTCGGCGAGGCGGGAATGGCGGAAGCGGGGGTTATCGCCTCAACATTCCACGCAGCAGCGTCGACGCCTACTTGTTCCGGACCCTGGTCAGCCGAGGGCAGACCGCATTACAGGCCGGCGACCTCGACCGGGCCGAAACCGACCTTTCCGACGCCCTCGCGCTATGGCGCGGGACCGCTGGAGGCCCGGACGTGGCGGCGTCCCAAGGGCTGCTCGAGTGGTTGAACGCCCACAACAACCTGCGGGTCGCCGCCCAGGAGGACCTCATCGAAACGCGGCTGAGACGCGGCCAGCACAGCGTCCTCATCCCCGAGATCCGGGAATTGCTGATGCACAACCCGTTCCGGGAGCGATCCTGGGGTCAGCTCGCCCGCGCCTGCTACTTCTCCGGCGATGTCATGGGCGCTCTCGACGCCCTCAACCAGGCACGGCGTATTCTCGCTGACAACCTCGGAATGGAGCCCGGCCATGAACTCCAGTTGATTCAATCCTACATCCTCAACCGGGCCGAACACGAATTGCGTTTCCTGCCGCTGATCGACTGCGCCGCCGCCCGTGACGCACGGGTACGTGATCGGTGAGCCGCTGGTCCGTTGCATTCGCTTGACCAGTGTGTTTTCAGCTGCTCCCCATAAGGAAAACCGATGGCGGATGCACCGCTGCCGCGCCTCAACGCCCCGTCGGCCGGACGTGAAATGCTGCGGGCCACAGATCGGCGCATCCGGAGAATCCGGCGTGCTCGCCACAGGGCACGCACCTGGCTTCGGACCGGTTGACCGCGCGATCCCATTTCAGGCGAGCACGGTTCGCTTTACGCGTACGACTGCCGTCGCCGGTCAGATGAAGCCGAACCCCTGCGGCAGCGGCTCATGCCGGAACAGCTCGAGCGGGACCGCGTCGGCGAGGGCCCGGTAACCCGCCGGGCTCAGGTGCAGGTTGTCCCCGCTGTCGTACGCCGGGCGGAGCCGCCGCGGGTCCGCGGGGTCCCTGGCCGCCAGGTCGAAGTCGAGCACGGCGTCGTACCGGCCGCTGGTGCGGATCCACTGGTTGACCCGCTGCCGGGCGGCCTCGCGGTACCCGTCGGGGTCGTCCATCAGATGCCCGCCGAACGGGGTGAGCGTGGCGCCGTACACGCGGATCCCCAGCGCGTGCGCCCGCGTGATGGCCTGGTCGTACGCGGCGATCAGGTCCTCGGCGACCTGCTTCTGCGCGGCCTCGGTGGCCTCGGCCGTGCCGATGTCGTTGACCCCGGCGAAGAGGATCAGCCACTCGACGCCGCTCTGCGCGAACACGTCCCGGTCGAGCCGGGAGAGCACGTTGGGGCCCAGGCCGTCGTTGAGCACGCGGTTGCCGCCGGCCCCCTGGTTGAGGACCGCGATACGCCCGGCGCCGGGGCCGGCCTGCAGCCGGTCGAACAGCCGGTCCGGCCAGCGGTCGTTCCCGTTGGTGGTCGAGCCCCGGCCGTCGGTGAGCGAGTCGCCGACGCAGACGACGGCCGCCGCGTCGCCCGGGGACCACACCTCCAGACCGCTGATGAAGTACCAGTGCTCGACCGGGGTGGCCCCGGGCAGGTCCTCGGCCTCGACGTGGTCCCCGGCGAGCAGGTAGGAGGTGGTCCGGGAGCCGGGGTGGGAGGTGATGTGGTGGGAGTCCTGGCCGGTGGCCAGGTAGAGCGTCAGGGTGAGGTTGGCCCCGGGGGCCACGGGGAGGTCGAGCGGGTCGGAGACCACGTGCGCCCCGACCGGGATGACCACGGACGGCCTGCCGGTGAAGGTCACCGGGCGGGAGGTGCCCGGCTGGATCGCGCTCACCCCGGCGCGCCCGCCTGCGGGGAGCGCCACCGCGGCCCGGGTGATGGGGAGCGCGGTGCCGCCGAAGGCGTTCGAGATGCGCAGCCGGAGCTTCGCGCCGCCGATGGTGACGCGGACGGTCTGGCGGAGGGTGGTGTCGGCGAGCACCCGGCCGGGCCGGGTGAACGGCTCCGGCGGCATGTTCCCCGGCTCGGTGAGCTGCGGCATCGCCGTCCAGGTGGTGACCCAGTGCATGTCCGCCGGGTCACGCCGCATCACGATCACCTCGCAGGTAGCGCACGACCAGGCCACCGGCCGTCCGCCGCAGCCGGGCGCGGTGCTCCGGCGCGGTCCCGTCGCGGCCGGGCGGCCCGTGGCGGGTGGGCCGAGGACGTTCCCGAGCGTTCTCGATCGCGACGAGCGCGACGGAGCCGCGGATCGGCTCGCGCCGGCGCTCGCCGGCGGCGGGCTGCGGGATCACGCGGTCATCTTAGGTCTCACGAGCACATCGTGGCCTCAAGAGCACGCCACGGTGCGGGGGAACGGCCGGGCCGCCGTACGGCGAGCCGGATCGTGGGCATTCCCGGGCCGTGCTCATGCGATGGGTCCACCCGCCCTGGCCGGCGTGCCTGACCGGGCGTGCTGTACCGGAATGGGCGTGCGTGCCGGACCGGCCGGGTCGTGCCGGCCGTACCGAGGTCCGGCGGTGTCAGCCGCCCCGGCGGTCGAGCACCATCACGTCGAGCAGGTCGGCGTCCGGGACCGGCCGGCACGTGCCGACCACCCGCCACCCCCAGTGCTCGTACATCGCGTGCGCCGGTGCCTGCGGGTGGGACAGCAGCATCGCGTAGGGCTCGCTGCGGCCCGCCAGGAACTCGGCCAGCAGCCGCCTGCCGTACCCCCTCCCCCGGTACGGCTTGCGCAGGATGAGCTCGATGACCGCGACCTTCGGCGCGGTGAGGACCTCGGCCGGCGGGTCGCTCACCTGCCCGGCCCACCAGCTGCCCGGGGGGAAGGTGAGCCCGAAGCAGAACCCGGCCAGCTCACCGGTGGCCGCGTCGATGGCCGAGACCAGCTCGAACCCCTCGCTCCGCACCTGGCGGCGGGTCCGCTCCAGGTACCGGTCGCGCGAGTACAGCGGGCCGCTGTGGTACGGAGGCTCGGCGTAGATCTCGGTGTACGCGTCGGCGTACTCATCGCTGCAGGCGCGTTCGGCCGCCTCACCTGTCGCCCGGACGAATTCGACGTCAGCCATCGGGCCTCCTTCATCGCGGTGGGGGAAGGGCGAGAAGCCCACGCTCCATTGCGCTCAGGGCTCGCGCTCCGTTGCGCGCGATAGGGACGAAGCGCTCGCGCGTCATTGCGCCGGGGGAAGGGCGAGGAGCTCGCGGAACTCCACCACCCCGGGCCGGTGCGCCTCGCTCGGCGGGACCATGGCGAGCACATGCGCCGCGACACCCCTTACGAACATGGTGTGGTGCTCGGCGGGCAGGCGTTCCAGGACGGTGCGGGCGTGGCCGACGCCGGCGGCGACGTCACCGGCCCGGATGGCGCTGATCGCCATGTGCAGCTCGACCTGGGTGATCTGGCGGGTGCGCCAGGCCGGGTAGGCGGCGATCGCCTCCTGGTGCGCGGCCTGCGCCTCCTTGACCGGGCCGACCCGGGCCAGGACGAAGGACTTGGTGTGGAGCAGCCGGGTGCGCGGCCAGCCGAACGCGGTGGTGGTGTCCCGGGTGACGCGGTCCGGCAGCCGTTCGTAGATCTCCTCGACCGTCCGCACCGCCTCCAGGGCGGTGCGCGCGTCCCCGCGGAGCGCGGCGAGCAGGGCGCGGGTGCCCTCCGCCTCGGCGACGCCCCCGTACGCCTTGGCGCCGGCGATCTCGGCCGCCTCGTCGATCCGCTGCAAGATCAGCTTGGTGGGCCGCTTGGCATAGCAGGCCATGGTGGCCTCGTAGCCGCGGACGGCGGTCTGCAGCTCGGGGTCCCCGGCGAGGTCGGCGGCGCGGCGGGCGATCCGCCACCAGTGGCTCGCCTCCCGGACCTGCCCGAGCAGCCCGAGGCAGTCGGCCATCAGGAACGCCATGCGCGCGTTCACCGCCGCCCAGCCGCGCTCGTCGCCCGCCGGGCCCCGCCGGATCACCTGCTGGAGCGCGTACGCGTCGAGGGCGAGGTCGCCGAGCACGGCCGCCGGGGGTTTGACGAGGAGCGCGTGCGCGTACTCCCACGCGGTCTCCTCCCAGTCCTCGAGCCGCTCGCCGCCGACCAGCGTGGTCATGGCCTGGCGGATCTTCTCGATGGCGTCGAGCGGGAGCACACCGGCGGTGCCCATGAGGGCGAACGATTGCAAGAGCTGGCGGCGCGTCTGGTCCATGGCGTAACCATCCTGTGGCGTGGCCTCCGGCCGGGAGCCCGAATTCGCGGTATTGGCCAGTACGAAAGCGTGGAGCGCGGTCAGGAAGCCGTTGGCGTTCAAGACGCGGTCGAGGCGCTGGATGGCGTCGGGCGGAGGTTTTCGGTCACCACGTTCCCATCGGGCGAGTATCGACCAATCCACGTGGGCTTGTTGGCCGATCTCCTCGAGTGAGGCGTGCCGAAGTTCGCGCCAGTGCCGTAAAGCCGCACCGAGCAGATGCCATGGGGAGAGCGAGGGATCGACCGGATCAGCGCGACGGGGCATGACCGCTCCTTGGGGGTGGCCCATTCTGGCCAATGACTTTGGCCAGTATTCAAGCCTTGGCTCGCCTTTGCTGTACCGCGACTATGACACAGCGAAACACGCACCGCACACATCCGATCGCGCAACGTAACTGATCCGCTGATGACCCACGCCCCACCGCTGACCGGCACGCACCGCGCCGCGCCGGCCGCCCGGTCCGGCTCAGGCCCCGAGGAGACGGACGTGTATCACCATTCCGCCACGATGAGGCCACGGATCGAGCCGATGCTCCCGCCGCCCGCCACCCCCTCCGCCGCGTGCGCCCAGCAGCTCCAAGCCCATCTGACCAGGAGCTACGCCATCCCCTCCCAGCTCCAGACCAACGGCGACGTCGCCCTCCTCATCGTCGGCCGCGAATTGCACGTCTGGGTCTACGCTGACCGCATACTGTGGGACAGCGGGAAGATCGACGAGAGAACCCGCACGAAGATCTTCACCGCCCTTCCCGCAGGCCAGCCGGCCCGGGCGGCCGGGCTGGTCGCAGGCCGATACCACCAAATCCGCCGTGAACGAGGGTGACTTCGCCAGCGCTCTGGCGGTCTGCCGCGTCATGCCCGAAACTGACCGGTAGCCGTACGCGCTGAGCACCGGCCGCGGCCCCGCCCAGACCGGTACGGGGCGCCGCCGCACCCCAAGACCCGGCCCTGGGACGCTGAACGAGGCGCGGAGCGTCCCAGGGCCGCCATACTTCCGCCATACATGTCGTGACCACACGTGAGGAGAGCGAGATCAGGAAGGATGCAGCGATGACCGAATCGGTTTCACGGATGCGCGCCGACACCGCATCCCCCACCGGCATTCCCCCGTCACACCTCGCGTGCTGACCTGGCAAGGGGAGACGATGAACGTCCACGTTGCCGGCCTCGCCACCCAGCTGCGCCAGCGACTCGCCACCCGGCTCGCCAGGACCGGCACCCTGCGCGCCCCGCGCTTGCGGGAGGCGGTGGAGACCGTGCCCCGCGAGCTCTTCCTCGGCGACCGCGTCTACCGGCGCGTCTCCGGGGAGGGCGGAACCGGCTGGGAGCCGATCACGCCCGTCGACCCGCAGTGGCTCGATCTGGCCCATGAAGATCGTGATTGGGTGACCTGGCTGGACGACGGCGAAGAGACCGCACCGAACCTGATCACCGGCGGGAGGCCGGTCGCCACCGCGGCCCAGCCCGGACTGACCGTCCACATGCTGGAGAGCCTCCGCGCCGGCGAGGGGCACAAGGTGCTGGAGATCGGCACCGGCATGGGCTACTCCACGGCGCTGCTGTGCGAGCTCGTCGGCTCGCACCTGGTCACCACCGTGGAGGTCGACCCCAACGTGGCCGGCCGGGCCGAGCAGGCGCTCCACCGCGCGGGCTATGAGCCCACCATCCTGGTCAGGGACGGCCTCACCGGCCACGCCGAGGGCGCGCCGTACGACCGGATCCTGGCGAAGTTCCCGGTCCGGCGCATCCCGTCCCTGTGGCTGGAGCAGACCCGGCGTGGCGGGGTCCTCGTGGCCGTCCTCTCGGGGTGGCTCGGCGGTCCCGCGCTCACCCGCATCACCCTCACCGGCCCGGACACGGCCGAGGGTGAGTTCTTCAGCGACGCGCTCCCGTACCTGGCGGCGCGGCCGCAGATCAGCCCGCCGCCGATCGGGGAGCTGCCCTCTCGCGACACCGGGGAGCAGCGCGACGCCCAGTACGGCGCGGAGGTCTTCGACGACCCGATGACGCGCTGGCTCGTCCAGCTCGCCGCCCCCAACGCCCGGCACGTCGCCACGGAGGGCCCGGCGGCCGGCCACTGCCTCGTGGACCAGGAGACCGGGTCGTGGGCGTGGCTGATCCGCGAGGACGACCGGTGGATCGTCCGCCAGGGCGGTGACCAGCGGCTCTGGGATCGGGTGGAGGAGACCCTCACCCTGTGGCGTCGGGCGGGGCGGCCGGGGCAGCACGTGTTCCGGCTGCGGATCACCCGGGGTGAGCAGCTCGTCTTCCTGCCCGGGCTGCCCTCGATGCGCTGGGCTCTCCCGAAGTGACGACCGATCGATGACAGGGCAAGGGCGGTCAGCACCGGTCGATCCACCGATCGCCCGGGTGCGCGCCGGCCGTACGGCGCTCGTATGCGACGCCCGCGGTGCCAGGCCCGCCCTTGCCGATCGTCCCGGCCGCCGGGACGCCGCGGGGGACCCACCCCGCCGCCCGGAGCGGCCGATCGTTCTCACTCTTCCACTGGTTCCGGCTTCGGTTCCGGCTTGCCCGAGTCCCGCTTCGGCTCCCGCCCCGCATGCTTGAGCGCGAGGCGCAGGCAGTACTCGATCTGAGCGTTGACACTGCGCAGATCGTCGGCCGCCCACTTGGCGACCGCCTCGTAGACGGCCGGGTCGAGGCGGAGCAGCAGCTTTTTCCGCTCGGGCATGGTCAGGCATAGAGGCTGCCGGCATTGACGACCGGCTGGGTCGCCCGGTCGCCGCAGAGCACGACCAGCAGATTGGACACCATCTGGGCCTTGCGCTCCTCGTCCAGCTCGACCACTCCTCGCTCGGCCAGGCGGTCCAAGGCAAGGCCCACCATACCCACCGCGCCCTCGACGATCTGGGCGCGCGCGGCGACCACCTGCGCGGCCTGCTGCCGGACCAGCATGACCTGGGCGATCTCCGGTGCGTAGGCCAGGTGGGTGAGCCGGGCCTCCAGCACCTCCACGCCGGCGAGGGCGGTGCGCTCGCGCAGCTCGGCGGTGAGCTCCTCGGCCACGTTCTGGTTGTCGCGCAGGCTCGGCCGGCCCTCGGTGTGCGAGTCGTACGGGTGGCTGGTGGCGAGGTGACGGACGGCGGCCTCGGCCTGGATGGACACGTACTCCTCGTAGTCGTCGACCGCGAACACCGCCTTCGCCGTGTCGGTGACCTTGTACACCACCACCGCGGCGATCTCCACGGGGTTCCCGTCGGCGTCGTTGACCTTGAGCTTGGCGGTCTCGAAGTTCCGCACCCGCAGCGTCACCCGGCTCTTGGTGGTGAGCGGGAGCACCCACCGGAAGCCCGGCTCGCTCACCGAGCCGATGTACCGGCCGAGGAACTGCACCACCTTGGCCTCGTTCGGGTTGATGATCGTGAAGCCGGTGACGGCGACCCCGGCGATCAGCGCCCACACGAGCGTCGCCCCGAGCAGGAACCCGAGGCCGTCCGGCATCCCGCCGTCCGGGGGCGTCTCGAGGTCGGCCCCGAGCCAGGCCGGGATGAACGCCAGGGTGACCACGACCAGCACGAGCAGCACCGCGAAGCCGTTCAACTGCAACGCCCGTCGCTCCATCGACCCTCCTGTGCTATCGATGTGATATCACCACGATAGCGCAGGTCGAGCAAGGGTGTGCGATTCGTGTGGTCGTGGTCAGGTGAGGATCGGGTACGGCTCGCGCAGGTCACGCCGACTTCTCCGGAAGGTCAAACTGGGCACCGGCGTTGGCCGGCGTCACCCGGCAGGGCCGGTCAGGGTCCGGACCGGGCAGGTGCAGCCGCTCAGGAACCGCATGGGCCGATGCACCGATCAGGACCTCGGCGGATCACCGGACGCGGGTGGCCCGGGGGCGCCGGCGGATGCGGACGCGCCGGTGGAAGCGGAAACGGCGGGGCCGGTTCGAGCGGCCGCGGACGGATCCGTGGAAGCCGGCATCGGCGCATCACCGGGCGCGGGCCCGGCGGCCTCCTCCTCGGGGACGAACTCCGCGCGCACGCCGAGCAGCCGCACCGGGCGCCGCTCGGTGAACCGGTCGAGGGCGGCGAGCGCGGCCCGCTCGATCGCCTCGGCCCGGCGGGCCGGCCGTACCAGCCGCTGACCATGGGTCCGGGTGGTGAACGGCGCGTACCGGACCTTCACCACCACGCGCCCGACGGGCCGGTCATCGGCCGCGACCTCGTCCGCGACCTGGCGGGCCAGGGCGCCCACCTCGCGGCGCACCCGGTCCCAGCCGGCGAGGTCCTCCTGGTAGGTGATCTCCCGGCCCCGGGAGCGGGCCCGGTACGGCTCGGCGACCACCGGTGAAGGATCCCGGCCGCGGGCGAGCCGCACCAGCCACGGGCCGATCGTCGGCCCGAACCGGCGGGCGAGCTCACGCGGATCCGCGGCGGCGAGCTGGGCGACGGTGCGGATGCCCAGCTCGCCGAGGCGCTTGGCGGTCTTCGGCCCGATGCCCCACAGCACGTCGGCCGGGCGGTCGCCGAGCACCTCCGGCCACGTCCGATCCGTCAGCCGGAACACACCCGCGGGCTTGCCGAAGGCGGTGGCGAGCTTGGCCTGCAGCTTGTTCTGCCCGATGCCGACCGTGCAGTCCAGGGCGGTCGCCTCGCGCACGCGCCGCTGGATCAGCCGGGCCACCGCCTCCGGGTCGCCGGTGTCGACGGCGAGGAACGCCTCGTCCCAGCCGATCACCTCGACCACGTCGCACAGCTCCCGGAGCGTGGCCATCACCGTGTCCGAGGCCGCCTCGTAGGCGGCACGGTCCACGGGCAGGAACACCGCCTCGGGACAGCGCCGCGCCGCCGTGCGCAGCGGAAGCCCGGAGCGCACCCCGTACCGGCGGGCCTCGTAGGAGGCCGTGCTGACCACGCCGCGCCGGCTCGGGTCGCCCGTGCCGCCCACGACCACCGGCCGGCCGCGCAGCTCCGGACGGCGCAGCAGCTCGACCGCCGCGACGAACTGGTCGAGATCGGCGTGCAGCACCCAGCGGGCCACACCGCGTTCCTGCCCGTTCCAGCGGGATCGGCACGTCGCCGGCGGATATCACCGCTGGTGCAGCTCGTGGAAGAGGTTGATCCACTGGTCCGGGTGGACGAAGGAGACCACCGCGTCCAGCGGGATCGCGGCCCGGGCGAACGCCCGCCGTAGCCGCTGCCGCGGGTGGTGGGGGCGCAGGGACGCGTACAGGCTGCCCCCGCGGCCCCGGAAGCCCAGCTCGACCATGGCCCGGTACTCGCGCAGGGCGGAAACGGGAACGAGCGGGGCCGGACGGCGTTCGATCCGCAGGATCGCCGCATCGATCGACGGCATCGGCCGGAAGGCCGACCGGTCGATCCGCCCGGCGATGCGCCAGATGAACCCGGGCCAGGTGCGCACCGTCACCAGGCTCCAGCGGCCGTAACCGCCCGTGCGCTTGCGGGCGTACTCCGCCTGGGTGACCAGGGTGGCCGCCGACAGGGCCGGGGCGCGCAGGCACCAGTCCACGATCGGCGAGGTGAGGTGGTAGGGGATGTTCCCGACCACGGCGAACGGCTCCCGCGGTGGCCGGGCCCTAAGGACGTCGCCGGCGACCACGTGAACCGCCGGATCGCCCCGGGTGCACGCGGCGAGCCGGCCCGCCGCCACGGGGTCGATCTCATAGGCGATCACGCGACGGCAGGTCCGGGCGAGCGCCAGGGTGAGCGCGCCGTACCCTGCCCCGGGCTCGACCACCAGGTCATCGGGGCTCAGGCGGGCCGCGTCGACCACCCGCGCGACGGCACGCGGGTCGATCATGAAGTTCTGCGACAGCGCGCGGCGCCGCAGGTTGTGGTTCTTGGAGAGCGCGAAGGCCGGTTTTCCGGCAGGCCAACGGCGATGGTCGGTGATGAACCGCGCCACGGAAGACGCCCTTTCGGCTCCGAGAAACGGACGGGATCTCGGAGGCCCCGGGCACGCGTCATGGGCGCGTCAGCACAGGTGTGGTGAGGCTCCAGCGCGCGAACGCAATTGAGACACCAGCGAAGGAAAGTGCAGCGGGAAAAGCGCGGCTGAGCCTCAGGCAGACCGGAACGCGTCCCAGCGGGCCGGGGCCCGCCGGACGCGCGGACGCGCGGCGATCGACCGCCCGCATCCGAGCAGGGCGGCAAGCGCGGGGACGTTCATGCGGACGACGCTACGACCTCCGCGAACGCGTCCGCAAATGGTTTTCCGGGCAGCCTACGCCCAAGTGACCTGGGTGCAATGCGGGCTCGAGCACGTGCAGGTTCGCCCAGGCTGCGGACCGGGCGGCCTGTCTGCTGCCCCAAATTTCATTACCGGCCAGTTTATCCAGGCCGGAAACCGGCATGGCCATGGCTCGCCTGCACGACCAGCCAATCAGTCACGACCTTCCCAATGATTGAACGGCAAGCTGTATCGTCACTCAGAGGATGAGGACGCCCAGGGACGATCAGGACGGACGTGTCTGACGCCAAGCGAGAACAGGCTCGCAAGCGCGCCTACGAGCGGCGGATTTATCCCCCCGCACAGAACGAAGGCCGCTCGGCGAACATGCGGGCGATCCGCAGAGCCGACACCAAACCTGAGGTTGCCCTACGCAGCCAGCTGCACCGGCTTGGCTACCGGTTCCGCAAGGACTACCGGATCGATCTGGGTGACCTCAAAGTGCGGCCGGACATCGTCTTCACCGCCCGCAAGGTCGCGGTCTTCGTCGACGGGTGCTTCTGGCATGTCTGCCCGCAGCATGGACGCGAGCCGACCGTCAACGAGTGGTACTGGGCACCTAAGCTCCGGCGGAACATGGAAAGGGACCGCCAGGTCAACAATGCCCTGCGCGAAGCAGGCTGGCGGGTCGTCCGTCTCTGGGAGCACGAGCCCTTGGCTTCTGCGGTCGAGGCGGTCGTGGCTGCGCTGCAGGGCGAGGAGATCACAAAGCCGGACGGCACCAGCGCCAGCGGGGACACGGTAGCGGCACCAGATCCGGAGAGCGAACCTGCCCCCAGCTAAACGCACGGAGGCATACAGCGCTTCGTCGCGTACTCCGGCCGGCAGGTAGGCAACCAGCCCGCCAAGAAGGTCCGGCAATCCGGGATAAACCGGGGACTAGCAGCATAACCGTTTAGCGCGCCAGCCTGCCATATCAGCAAAGGCGTGCGGCTCCCCGCAGCGAGGCATAGCGGATGTATCCATCACTTAGCAGGCGATCCGCTCGTCAGTTAAAGTCAGCGCATGTTCGGCGATCCCCTGCCTGGAATGACTCCTCCCGACCCCGAGCTCGACAAGGTCTATGACCACATCCTTTCGCTTGATCCGACGGGTGAGCGCATTGGAAAAGTTATCCGGCGGACCTTCGACATGCTGTACGACGGGAAAAACACTGGCCGCTACCGATGGGAGCAGCTGCATAAGACTGAGAAGACACACTGCGGCACGCTGATTGAGATCAACCTGCAGCGCGAGTTTAAATTCCCCGATGGGAACATCCTGGACTACAGGATCTGCGGGATCGAAGTTGACTGCAAGTTTTCCCAAAAGCTCGCCGATTGGATGATCCCACCAGAGGCGGAAGGGCACATCCTCCTTGGCCTCTGGGCCAATGACAAGCTGGGCCGCTGGTCTGCCGGCCTGGTGCGCGCTGACCCGAGCTATCTCCAGCGATCCCACGGGAACCGTGACAAGAAGCGGCAGCTGAGCAGCACTGGTAGGGGAATGGTCAGATGGCTATTCCGTAACGCGAAACTCAAGGACAATGTGCTGCTACGGCTACCTGAAAAAGACGTTAAGGCGATCTTTTCCCATTCAAGCGGCCAGCAACGGGTGAATGAGCTATTCCGGCGGGCTCAGCGCCACTTGATATCACGAACCGTGGTCGCAACAGTAGCCCAGCAAGAAGACTACATGGCAAGAGTGCGGGGAAGCAAAAATGGCGCTCGCACTCATCTCCGCCCAGAAGGAATCGTCATCTTCGGGCAGTATAAGAATCACGCGCAGGATGCGGAAAAGCTCGGGCTACCGGTACCCGGACCAGGCGAGTTTGTCAGCGTACGCCTAGCGCGCAAGCGCAGCCATCATGGAAATGCGCCATCGATCGTATTAGATGGCGTCGAATGGGTGGTCGCTGAGGAAAGTGATCCCGTGGAACCTGCTCCGCTTCTCCGCAATATAGGACGGCTCGAGGAGTAGCTGAGGCACACTGCATGGAGGCTGGCACACAGATCTTTTGGATGCGGGCGAATCAACCTGCCTGCCGATCATTGCCCCTCATATGACCCTAGGTACAGGGCGCTCACCGTATCTTTGCGGCCTCCTGCTCTGCTGGGCCTCAACGGCGCGAGCCTGCCACTGACGGACTATTCAGACGCGCACACCTGTAGAGAAGCCCACGTGGCAAAGCCAGATAATTGGCCTGAAAACGGGACCCACAGTACAGGACCTCGGCTAGGCTGAGGCAAACTCCCGTTCCGCAATATCAATTGATTCCTGAATATATGCCACCCGGCGTCTCTTGGGAGCTATCCCTTTATCGCATGGCCCGCCTAGCCCATCAGCACAGCGCAGCGCGTTAAAGATCACTCTTCCCATTGCCTCAGCTACGGGTGGAGGGAAGGCATTGCCGACCTGGCGGTATGCAGCGGTCTTCCTGCCAGCAAACTCCCAGTCCTCAGGAAACCCCTGGATAATTGCGGCTTGCCTGACGGTGAGCTTGATGCCACGCTCACCAAACAAATCGCGATTCTTGTCTTTTACAGGATCGTCTGCGACACCATGCGCGTCGATCCCAAGCGCTTCCCAAGCCTTCTTTGCACGCGATGGACCGAGATCAGCTCCTCCGTGCTTTTTAGAACCCCCTACAAGGGTCGGGGCAACTGTGCCCTTCCGCGCCTTCTGAAGCCACCACTCAAATCGCCTGATACCTTCATCGCCGAAGGGCTCTAGACGTTGCCACATCGACTCTTTGAGCGCATCTGCTACGGATACAAATCGCCGAGGATCACCCTGAGGAAGCTCATCTGGAAGGTATTGTGCATATGGCTCTCTTAACGCGATGAGAATTGCACGTGGGCGCAGCTGCGGGACGCCGAAGTTGCGCGCTTCCACAAGAGTCCATTCACTCGGTATGTATCCGAGATCAATCAGACGCTTTCTGATGGACTCACGATATGCCGCGAACTTATTCCGTGGCACCATGAGGCCTCGGACATTTTCAATCAGCACAGCCCGCGGCTTGAGCGCCTCAACCATGTCGAGCATCACGGGGAAAAGGTCGCGCTCATCACGTTCCCCGAGCTGCTTTCCGGCGAGCGAGAATGGCGGACAGGGAACTCCTCCCGCCAGTAGATCAATCTCGCCGGGATGCAAGCCAAGATCGTATATATCAAAATGATCTTCTTGCGTCTTGGGGCCCTTAGTGAACTTTTTCAGGTCCCACTCATAGACCTGGCAATCAGCCTGACCGCGAAGCCTATGGAGGTTCGCGCGGAGTGTCGCGCAGGCGTCCTTGTCGATCTCAATGAGTGCTCTATGCCGGAACCCTGCCATGTGCAGACCGAGGGCCTGCCCGCCGGCACCAGCGCAGATCTCAACCGACGTGTACTCTCGGTGTTGCTCCGGCATCCGCACCTCCCAGCCCAGCGTGCGCCCACGGGCGGTCCAGCGCCGCACCAGCTTGCCTGACGTGTTCGAACAAGGGAACGACCACTATATACGGCGATTGCACCGGCAGCATCAACGTGCGCCAAAACCACAGGAGCTTCGGTGTGCACAAGTGCACATGAAGCTGGCTGGGGAGATCGCGAACACGTGGGCTTCTGGGAACTGGCCTGTGCCAAGGCAAGGTTGGCAGGGAGACACCTCAGCGCTGCTGAACTAGGGCTCACACCAGAGAGGATGTGCAAAGCTTAGAGGCTTCGGCTTCTTAATGAACTGCGATGTGCATAACAAGAAGAGGCAAAAGGCAAGCTGCCCAGCAATTATTGGGCTGGGCAGCCCCAATAATTTGCAGCGGTTAGACCCGTTTTTTTGCGCAAGGTACGCGCTGCTAAGCCATGTTCCGTTTGCCGGTTTCTCACTTGTCCCAGCGAGCTCGCAGATGAGCGCCGACGCCCTACCGGGGCCACGCATCGCGTCTTCCTTCGCAGGGCTAATCCCGGGAAAGGTGCATAAGCCCGGCATCAGCTCGGCTTCACGGTATTGATGTGACCGAGCAGCGCTTGAATGTCGGCCATGTCCATCCCTCCAGCGAGGGACGGTTCCTCTTCTAGATCAGCGAGCTGCTGGACATCCGGGTCATCAAGAATGCCGGCTAGGAACTGGAGCTTCTCCTCCAGCCTGACGGCAACGACCTCGTCGATCGTCCGCCGCGCTGCTATGACCGTAACCCTGGTCTCGGCATCTTGTGGCAGGCCGAGCCGGTGAATCCGGTCGAGGCTCTGCAGGAACCGGCCGGCCATGAAGTCCCGATCAATGTACACCGCATCGTGGCAGACGTGGTGAAGACTGATTCCCTCGCCGAGGGTACCCGGATTAGATAGAAGCACCATGCAATCCGGGTCTTCCCGGAATCTCCGGATCCGTTCCTCCCGGTCCTGGGTACCCCCGTGCACCGCGACAGCACCGTAATGAGCGAGCATCTGCTCCAAGGTGCTAAGGCTTCTGACAAAGTTTGACCACACCAAGGTCTTCCGCCCTTCAGCGGCGTTCTCTGCGACCAGAGCGAGTGCCTCCTGGTATTTCGGGGAAAATTCGTGGCTGGGCAGCTTGCGGAGCACGTCGTAGAGCGAATCCTGAGGATTTACTGGCAGTGGCGGCACGCTATAGGTGAGTGGTTCGTAACGGCTGCCGGTACCTTCCACTAGTAGTGCCGGGCTTATCGCGGCGATCAGGAGCCGCAGCATTGCTCTGCCCAAGGCGTCAAAGTCATCACGCGATAGCTCCGCCCGGGCTGAGTATCGCCCGATCAGGGCGTCGTAGATCTCCCGGTGGAGCGGAGGGAGATCGACATAGCGAATCTTTATATCGACCGGGGGCAACCCGAGCTCCCGTTTCGTTGTCCGGGTAAAGAGCGGGCGCAGCACGGCGCTGGCGCGCGCGAGATTGCCGCCGCCAACCGCATCGATGACCACCTGACGACCCCGGCCCGGCCAGACGAAGGACAGCAGATTTTCCAGATCCCGCGCTCCATTGGGAGCGGGGGTGCCAGTGAGGATGAGCCGGCGTCGCGCGATAGGCCCAAGCGCAAGACACGCGGAACCGTAGGTGCCCTTGGCTCCTAGCTTCATGCGGTGCGCCTCGTCGAGAATCATCATCGAGGGGACCGCCCGCAGCCAGCTGGCGAGATTCACGAGCGATCGATCGAGCCGCTCATAGTTGACGAGCAAGAGATCAGCTTCGACGTCGGGCACCTTGTCCAGAATGCGAACCCGCAGTGGTTCCTTAAAGCACACAGTGCCCTCGTATTGCCACGACTCAAATGCAGACTTGGGGCTGACTACCAGCGCCCGCTGCACCTCCCCTCGCTCCCGCGTGGCCGCGAACACCGCAAGGGCTACCCGGGTCTTCCCAGCGCCTGGGACGCTGAAGTTGGCGCCATGACGCAGCGAGAGCAAGCGGGCGATATCCCGGCGCTGAAAGTCAGTCAGCGGAGCATTCCAGTCCTGACCAAGGAGGAGGTCAACGTCCTCGGGCTGTACTTCGCTAGCCGTGATGCCCTGTTCGTGGAGCCGTTGCTCGGCTGCATCAGCGTCGTCCAGAACATCGTTCACTAGCGTGGCCAGCGACTCGTCCCATTCCACGCTCGGGCTAGGCCAGCGGCTGAGTTCGCTAATGCCGGCTAAGAAGTCGTCGAGGTCAATCTCAGCGCTGACCGGGCCGCGCATCGTGCCGACGGGAAAGCTCGTCACCAATCGAGCGAGATCTTGCTGGTAGTCAGGGTGTGCCTGAAGGACCACTTTGGTCCTGGTTACGTCGAAGCCGACTTTCAGAGAAGGCGAATCCGTGGTCATCAGGACTCCTCGCTCACGATCTTCAGCAGCCAGGTGATGCCGTCGCCGGGGGCCTTGACGGAGCGCGCTGTCTCAACCGCGAGCTTGGCCAGCACGTCGTGCAGCCTGAGGAGTGCTTCGTCCAAGCCTTCCTCGTCTAAGGTGTTCGACGACCGAGCCAGCACCACGTCGGTGATGCACTGCTCGATGTCGTCGCAAGCGTCGTTGATACGGTCAGCTGCCGCCCGCCGACGTTTGCGAAGACGGGCATCCTTTCCGGCATAAGCCAATGCCTCATTAAAGGCCTTCTTAGCCGCGGCAATTGTCTGGCGTGCCTCTGTAACCTGGGCCACAGTCGAGTGCTGCCCAGCAGCCTCGACGGCCTTCGCACGCAGAATGCGGTCAGTGAGCTCCCTTGCTTCTGCAACCTGCGATCCCCCGGTCTTCACCATCCGGTTGAGCCCGGGAATCGCAGCCACCTGCTCGGCTGCTTTGCTCTGTGTCCTAAGGGATTCAGGAAGCAGACGATCGAGGTACCTGACGCGGAAGTCTGACTCGACGAGCCGGACGTCAGTCTTAGAGAAGTTGAGCGCGATAGCTGCTAGCCTGATTTCCTTCAGCAGCTCCGCATTTTCGCGATTTGTGCGCACTGCATTCATATAAGCACGATGCAGCTCGCGCAGCTTCTCCTGGTGCTCTTCAAAGTCCATCAGCCGCAACGCCACGCCACCGTGGCGGCTCCGGTCGATGAGATCACGCAGAGTCTTCAAAATCCAGAGATCCTGGTGGCAGGTTGCTACCCGGATCCGGAACTCGCGGGCTATGTCTTCAATTGGGCGGCCGAGTGCTACCTGCTCCTCAATCGCCAGCAGGCGATTAATATAGGAGTACTCGCGCTTATGTTCCTTGCGCAGCTGGAGGGACAGCTCCACGGCGCTGACGTCTGCCCAGGTGCACGACTCGGGCAGGACGCCGACTCGGATGTAGGCGACGCCAAGCTCCTTCAGCGCAGCGCGCCTGGTATTCCCGTCGACGAGAACGCCCTCGTGCGTGATGAGCCCAGGGTTGTTCTGCTTGAAATCCCGGATGCTTTCCTTAAGCACCTCGAAGTCGGGATCACGCCTGCTGGGATCAGCCGGAAGAGACTTGAGCAGGTAGTCGATGTAGCTCTGGCTGGTTTCGCTCCACGGGTCACTCTTCAGGGCATCATCCCGGACTGGGTCGTAGCTCCGCTGAGCGCGGATGCGGCGCGTACCAGGGTTGTAGTAGGTCATGTCGATCGGCATGTCGATGACATCGCAGTGCAACCGCTGGCCACGCCACTCCACCGTTACCGTCTCCCGGGTTCCCCCGAGCTCACGGACCTCCTTAAGCCGTTGCGCCACGAGTGCGCGGATCTCATCTGCCCGAGGCGGGCTACCAAAGGTCTGCATATGTAAGACTCCTTCTTGGCGACTGCTTCGACCGATAAATCTGCGCTATCCCCATTCACTTGCCGGTGATGGCTAGGACTTCGCGAACCTTAGCCCGCGACTCTGCCGGCAGGGTGCGGTAGAGCGCCCAGAGGCTTTCCAGCTCACTAAACGACCTCCTGTCCTTGGCGATCCAGCCGGCGAGAATCTGACGCTCGAACTGCGAAAGCCGACTGACCCGCTGCAGGAAGCCGCCGAGATCAGCGGTAACTTCGCGCCCGCCCACGCGGCATCGGTTGCACTCAATGACCAGCTGGGTTGTTACAGTGCCGTCTGGCTGCCGGACATCGCGGCGCGCCACATCGAGCTGCGCTGTCTCGAGGGTTCCGCTGTAGGGCTCGCCGGCTGCAATCCCACACGATCGGCACAAGTACCCATCGGCTGCGAGGAGCTGGCGGCGCTGGACCGCTGTGATTGAGACTGACGTCCGCTTGGTGCCTTTGCCAGGCTCCCAAACCGGCTCCCCCATTGCCACGAACCGCTGCTCGTTGCTCCCAAGGGTGGGGTCCTCGCGAGCGGTATCGATTTTCCAGCCGAAGTCCCTGAGGTCACGTAGCCGGCGATCGATCTGGGCGACACCTGGGAAGGCGTCCCGGAGTTGCTCCTTCGTGAAGCTGTTCCCTTCCCCAACGACCTGGACCAGCCATAAAGCTGCCCGCCGCATCGTGCCGAGCCTCGCGTCCTGCCACGACGGAAGCTGCATGCCACGCCCCTTCTTCTGCTGCTGCGATGCCGAGTCCATGCTCCTGACCGCGACGCCGGTGCCTCGGCAGCGTCGCCCCCTATTTGACACCAGTTAGCCGCCGGCACGAAACCGCTTCCGGATATTCGCGCCAAACCGCGAAAATCGTACTTTTAGAACTTTGTTGCATGACGTCCAGCTTCGTGGATTATTGGACTGTGGGCCGTCTCTGAACAGCGATGTCGTCATTCCTGAACGTGCATAGGCGCACTTCGAGGACGCGCCGCACGCAGCTACGGCCACCTGAGAGGAAGGTCACACAGTGCCTAGACCCGGCCAGATCACCGGCAAGATCCGGGACAAGTCGAGTGCGCAGCAGGACTTCGCGCGGATGCTCCGTGAGCTTGTCAAGATCATCGGCTTACCCAGTTGTGAGATCGCGGATCAGCTTCATGTGGCACGTTCCACGCTGTCTGGCTACCTCAGCGCTTATCGATTACCTGACCTGAAGCTGGCGGTGAGCCTCTACCAGGCCGCCGAGAGCGCAGCGGCATCAAACGGCGGAGTCATGCCATTCACCAGGGAAGCGTTGGAGGCGCAGTACCGGCTCGCGCAGATCAAACTGTGTGCTAAGTGCCCAGCTTGGGAGGGTGCCCTGCCCGGCTATGACACCCCCGCTTCGTCCCAGGGGGGTTCGTTGAACGGGCCGGCTGCTCTCGCTGCAGGCTTTCCAGCACCGCTTAGTTCTGAACAGACCCCCCCGGAGCTATCGCAGGCACCGGCTGACCTGCCGGTCCTCCATGTTGGGGGGGACCGGCAGGTTAAGAACAGGCGGCAGCACAAAGCTGCCCGCGAACTCGTACAGCATCTCTATGCTGGCAACCTGGACAGCGCACGCGTGCTCCTGCACCATGCCGGCACCAGCATGCCTATTGAAGAGATTCCGGAACTTGTCAGGTGGTGCCGGGCGTTGGGGCACGACGAAGCAGCGAACACCTTGCTCTTCCACGCAGCAAGGCGGGTAATGGAGGACGTGCTGCGCCTGTCGCGCTCCTTGCTTGCTGCCGGCTACTACGGGGACGCAAGGTTGCTGCTCGAAGCTTGTCCTCTATGATCACGCCACCAAGGGCGTTTTGCAGGAGGTACAGGACATCACCACAAGTGCGATAACCGTCCGTCGCGTCGGTCCTGACGAGTGGGCCGTGTGGCGGGAGCTCCGGTTGGCCGCCCTCGCCGACGCCCCGGACGCGTTCGGCTCCTCGCTCGCCGCCGAGCAGGACTACGACGAGGCCACGTGGCGCGACCTGCTGCACCCCGGACGCGGGCTGCGCGCGGTGGCCTTCGCCCCGGACCCGGTCGGCATCGTCGGGGCGCACCACTCGACCGAGGTCTCGGGCATGGTGAAGCTCACCGGCATGTGGGTGCGCCCCACCGCCAGGGGGACCGGGGTGAGACCGGGACACTGGGTAGCGAACCGGGCACGCTCGGCCACACCCGAGTCACGCTCTAGTCGCCAGAGCCGCTAGAGTCTCGCCAAGCACAGGTATCGCGCCGGTGTGCCACCGGCACACCTTCCCCATGCGGCGCGTTCCTCCGCGGGCACCGTCGCCGGTACGGCCGGCCACCGCGCCAAATCGGAACTATCCGTAAAAGTGGAATCGTTCGCCTTTTACCTAATTGAAGATCTATAACGGAAATGTGAGGTTGGCGGCGAGAGTACCGTCATTCCGACCGCGTGGCATTACCGGCACATGACCCCGCTTGGAGTAGCGTCGTTCTCGACAGGATGCCCCGAAACGGATGAAGGCTCGTATATGACTACGCCACTCGAGATTTCTGTCAGCGAGCACAAGACGGTCACCGTGATCACGCTGGCAGGCGAGCTCGACATCGCGACCGGGGATATGGTCCGCAGTGTCGTCAAGGAGCTCGTCGGCGAGGGCCGCACGAGAGTGGTGATCGATGCGTCCCCGCTGCGGTTCTGCGACGCCTCGGGTCTCGAGGCGCTGCTGGACAGTCGCGCGTACATCCTCAGCGTCGGCGGATCGCTGCGCCTCGCGGGCGTGCACGGGGTCTTGGCGCTGGTGCTCGACGTGACCGGCCTGCGTGACCTGTTCGTCATCAACAAGACCCCCGCCGAGAGCGTGACCGCGCTCTCGGTGACCCGTCAGCTTTCCGTGGTCTGATCGATCAAGCCACTTCGCCGGTGCCGAGCACTCCGGGGACGGCGACGGTCTGCTCGACGAGCATCGCGGCCACATCGGGCACGTGGAGCCTCTGCCAGTACGCGGCCCGCTGCCGCGCGGTCCCCGAACCGCGACGCCGGAGCCTCCTGAGCGCGGGCGCGACGATCGCCCAGTCCCCGCTCTCCTCCAGGCTCGGCCGTACGTGATCCACCAAGCGCCGGACGAGGTGCCACGCCGGGACGCGGCGGTTGGTGAACAGGTCCATGGCCTCGCCCTCCAGGCCGTCCCGGGCCGAGAGCCAGCAGGCGGCGCGCAGCAGCGTGTGATCGATCTGCGGGGCGGGCACGCCGGCCCGCACGTCACGCAACGCGGTCGCCGCCAGCGCCCGCACCAGACCGGCGAACATGGCGGTCTCCTCAACCGTCGCGCAGACGTCGGCGGTGCGGAACTCCAGGGTCGGCAGGTGGTGGGAGAGCCGGACGAGCCAGTAGATCATGCCGTGGTCCATGGCCGCGCCGCTGGTGAGCAGGCCCGCCACCAGGCGGTCGTAGTGCTCGGCGGAGTCGAAGTACGGCGGCGGCTCCGCGGTGGGCCAGCGCGACATGAGGATCGCGCGCCAGCTCGCGTACCCGGTGTCCCCGCCGTCGCTGATCGGGGAGTTGGCGGTGATCGCCTGCAGCACGGGCAGCCAGGGCCGGACGTGGTTGCTGACCTGGATGGCCTCCTCCCGGTCGGGGATCCCGATGTGGACGTGGCAGCCGCACACGCCCTGGCCGCGCATCACGGCCCGGAACTCGTCGTACATCGCCCGGTACCGCCGGCCGTTCACCAGCGGCGGGATGTCGGCGTTGCCGCATAACGCGGTCCCGCAGGCGGCGAGCCTGACCCCGGCGCGCCCGGCCGCCGCCGCGGCGGTCGTCCGGATCTCCAGCAGGTCGCGCTGCAGCCGGGTGAGGTCGGTGTGCACGGCGCTGTTCGCCTCGAGCTGGAACCGGGCCATCTCGAAGACGACCCGCGAGGCCGCCGGGCCCTCCAGCTGGTCGCGGACCGCCTCGGCCGCGGGCACGACGCTCCCGGAGGCGGGATCCAGGAGCAGGAACTCCTCCTCCACGCCGATGGTGAGCGGCTGCGATAACGCCGTTTCCGTCGTACCGGTGAGGTAAAGGTCGCGGGTGAATGCCTCTGACGTCAACTCTTTCATCCGGTCTCGCCGATCAACATTTGGCCAACCCACAGTGTGACAAAAGAAGAATCTCTCCGGCAATATCGGCAATCGCGATTCATCTCGACCGGCGGTGCACGTGCATGCGACATCACCACTTCCCCAGAAATACGGTTTCACCTCTGGCGGCCGCAAGCGCCTCCCATGGCGGCGATCCAGGAGCCCCCCAAGCGCCCACGTCCCGGGGCTTTGGCCATGATTTCGCAGGTCAGCGCCCGGATGCGCCGGCACGCGAGATTGGGCTCGCCCAGCCCATATCCACGGCGCGATTAACAATTCGTGAAATCCCGTAACGGTCGGCCAAAATCTCGTGAAACATTCGGCAACCCAGCCCCGCCCATCAATCTGATACCGAGCCGTGGGCCACACCGGTGAACAGAAGGACGGCGCGCCCGTGTCCCGCACCGCCCGCCGCCCGCGTACGGCATGCCCGGGTACGGCACCGCCACGATGACACGCGGAACGGCGGGGTCTTTCGCGGCGCGGCCGGGCCGGGAAACCGGCGCACGGAATTTCGTTGCACCAAGGGCCTGGCGAATGGCGGCCGGAGAATGACCCCAAGGGATCCCGGCGGAAAATGAGCCGCCGGGCTGGGATAGCCACCGCCGTTGCCCGGCCGGCGGCGTGAGCCCGGGACATCCCAGGTTCCCGGCCCACAGGTGCCGGATCACGGCACCAGGGTCACGAGTGCCGGACCGGGGCACCGGGGTCATGGCCCCTCGTGGAGCGTCCGGGCCCACTGGGCCCGGCGGGTGGCCGGGTCGAGCAGGACGCAGTCGCCGCACTTGCCCGCGCCGGGGATGCGGTAGTAGAGGCAGCAGCTCGTCCGGGTGAAGAACGGCCGGCCCGGCGCGGGCTCGGTGAAGTGGCCCGTGCCGCGCAGGTGCCCGAGACCGAGGAGCCGGGCACCGAGGGTCAGGGCGTCGGCGGCGTGCTCAGGACGGGCGCGGGCCAGCGCCTGGACGGCACCGCCCAGCGCGGAGGCGGCGTTGCCCCACAACAGCCGCGGCGCGAGCTTGACCTGGCTGAGGACCAGGCCGGCCAGCCGCTCGAGCAGGACGGAGACCGACCGGTAGAGGGGTTCGGCGGCCTGGTCCGGGCCGGAGACCGGCCGGCCCGCGGGCGCGGGCAGCCGCAACGGCAGCGGACCACCCGGGACGTCCTGCACCTCCACGGCGTCGGCCGTCCAGTCCAGAAGCACGCGGTGGACGACGGCCGCGCCGAGCACGGGCGACCAAAGCCGGGCCGCGATGCCGAGGTGGAGCACGGAGGCGGCGACCCTGCGCTCGGCGGTGCCGAGCCGGTCGCAGGCGGCGGAGATGCGCGCGCCGAACGCGGCGGAATCCGCGAGCAGCCGGGAGAGCGGCCGCCACGGGCCGGGCGGGGCGCCGGCACCGTGCAGGTGGAAGTAGCCGCCGATCGCGGACACGTCGGCGATCACGTCATCGAGGTCGCGCTCGGTCATCTCCCTCTCCGGGCCGTCTCATGGATCTGCTCGCCCCGCCGATCCGGCTCCCGGCCTGGTGCGCGGTGCCCACCCGGCGCACCCTGCCGGGCATGCCCGCCCCGCCGGCATGGCTCACCCTCCCGGTCCGCCGCACCCTGCCGGGCGCGGTCCCGCGCCCACGCGGTGAGGGCCTCGATGTCCGGGAAGCGGTGCCGCTCCCCACGGTGCCCGGCCAAGTAGCCGCCCTCGGTGACGGTGATCTCCAGGTCCGCGGGGCCGGTCGCCACGGCCCGCCAGGAGTAGCGGGCGAGGGCCCGCTCAAGCAGGTACCGGTGCGGGTCGCCCGCGGTGACGCGCACGGTCCCGCTCGCCCGGGGCCGCGGGACGAACACCCCGGCCGCGGGGTCGAAGGCCAGGTCGTCGCCGTCGAAGACGGCGCTGAGCGAGCCGTCCATGGTGAGCCGCTCAGGGGTGCCGGTGCGCAGCCGCCCGTCGGCGCCGATCAGCCAGACGTGGTCGGCGATGCGCAGGGCGAGCTCCAGGTCGTGGGTGGAGGCGATGACGGTGAGGGAGCGTTCCCGGGCCAGGCGGCGCAGCAGCCCCATGATGGTGACCCGCGACCCGACGTCGAGGAACGCGGTCGGCTCGTCGAGGACGATCGCGGTGGGCTCCTGGGCGAGGGCCCGGGCGACCATGACGCGCTGGCGCTCCCCGTCGGACAGCTCGGTCGCCTGCCGGTCGGCGAGGTGGAGCGCGCCGGCCGACTCCAGCGCCCAGGCGACCGCGGCCTCGTCGGCCTCGGTGAGACGGCCGGTGAAGCCGGTGTGCTGGTAGCGGCCCAGCCCGGCCACCTCCCAGGCGGTGAGCAGCGGCGGCAGGTCGCGCTCGGTGAGCACGACGGCGAGGCGGCGGGCGCGTTCCGCCGCGGTCAGCGCCCTGATGTCGGTCCCGTCCAGGAGGACCGTGCCCGCGAGCGGCGGCTGCAGTCCGGTGAGGGTCCGCAGCAGGGTGGACTTCCCCGCCCCGTTCGGGCCGATGAGCACGGTCAGGTCGCCTGGGGCGGCCGCGGCGTTGAGCCCGGTCAGCACCCGGTGCTCGGGCCGGCCGCGGCGGGCGGGGTAGCCCACGGCGAGGTCGTGGAGCGCGAATCCGGTGGTACATCCGGTCATACGGCGACTCCGATCCGGGCGGCGCGGCTGCGGAGCAGCACGGTGATGACCACGGGGGTGCCGATCAGGGTGGTGATGGCGTTGAGCGGCAGGACGGCGCCAGCCCCGGGCGCCTGGGTCGCCACACAGCACAGCAGTGCCGTACCGGAGCCGAGCAGCATGACCGTGGGCATGAGCACGCGGTGGTCGGCGGTGCCGATCAGCAGCCGCGCGATGTGCGGTACGGCCATGCCGAGGAAGGCGATCGGGCCGCAGCAGGCGGTGACCGCCCCGGCCAGCACCGAGGCCACCAGGATGGTGACGGTGCGGGTGCGGCGCACGTTGACGCCCATGGTCCGGGCGTACCGCTCACCCAGGAGCAGGGCGTTCAAGGGCTTCACCCCGGCCAGCGCGGCGGCGAGCGCCCCGGCGCAGACGGGCACGAACACCGCCAGGTCGTCCCAGGTGGTACCGGCGAACGAGCCCAGTCCCCAGGCGAGGTACTGCTGGGCGAGCCGGGGGTCGGTGTAGGTCAGCATCAGGCTGATCAGCGAGACCGTGGCCGCGCCGATCAGCACCCCGATGACCAGGAGGGTGGAGAGCGAGCGGACCCGCCGCGAGAGCAACAGGACGAGCACGAGCACCGCCGCCGCGCCCGCGGTGGCGGCGAGCACGATCCCGATCCGCCCGAACCCCGCCACGCCCGCGGTGAACATCCCGCCCGCGCCGCCCACACCGGTGACGACCAGTGCGACGCCCAGGCTCGCGCCGGAGCTCACGCCGAGGATGTACGGCTCGGCGAGCGGATTGCGGAACAGCGTCTGCATCTGCAGGCCGGCCGCGCCGAGCGCGGCGCCGGCCACGAGCGCGGTGACCGCCCGGGGCAGCCGGACGGTCCACACGATCGTCTCGACGCCGGGGTCTCCGTCGCGGGCCAGGGCCGCGGCCACCGCGCCGAGCGGCAGCGGGGTCGAGCCGACCGTGACGGCGAGCCCGAGGCCCGCCGCGGTGAGGACGGCCAGGGCGATGAGCACGCCCGCCCGGCGGCGGGCGGCCGCGGCCCGGGTGTCCAGCGGGCCGTTCACTTGGTGAGCCGCCGGTAGAACGTGAACTCGTGACCGGGGGCCAGCTCGGGGTGGAGGATCGCGATCAGGTCGGCGAGGATGAGATCGGGCCGGGCCACCCCGCGCTCGTAGTAGTCGTTGCCGCCGCCGGGGCCGAGCACCTTGTTGGCGGACCACACGTTCCCGTCCTGGACCGCGGTGAGCTTCGCGTACCGCGGGTCGGCCTGCTCCACATCGGCGAGGGTCCGCCACGTGTTCTCGATGACCAGCCACGTCGGGGCGTGCCCGGCCTTGGCGAGGACCGTCTCCAGGTCGAGGGAGATGCTGCCGGTCCCCTCGGTGCCGGCCCAGGCGTAGGTCCCGCCCGCGTCCTTCAGCAGGGTGGCGGCGTAGCTGCCGCCGGCGGGCATGTACCACTGGCCGGAGTACATCGTGCCGAGGAGCACGGTGGCGGGCTTGACCCCCTTGGCCTTCTCGGCCAGCGCGGTGTACTCGCGCTCGACCTTGCCGAAGATCTCGGCGGCCTTCGCCTCGGTCCCGGTGAGCGCGGCGAAGAACTTGATCCATTCGGCGCGGCCCAGCGGGGTGGACTCCAGCCACTCGGCGTTCTCCAGGATCTTGATCCCGGCGTCGCGCAGCGGGCCGTACGCCTGCTTCTCCATGCCGTCGCCGACCAGCACGTCGGGCCGGGCGCCGATCACCTTCTCGACGTCGATCTCCTCACCGGAGGCGTACTCGATGATCGAGCCGGACCGGACCCGCTGCCACACCTCCGGTGAGGTGACGTACCGGACGGTGGGAATGCCCTTCAGCAGGTCGAGCGCGCCGAGGTCGGCGAGGAACGGCAGGTGCGTGGTCGAGGCGGCGAAGAGCGACCGCACCGGTACCTCGACCATGACCGCGCCGGCGAGGTCTCCGGTCGGCCGGGGCGCGGGCGTCCCGCACCGCACCAGCACGTACTTCTCGGGCTTCGCCCCCGGAGAGGGTTGCTTGACGGTGATGACCTGGTAGTTCTTCGCGTAAGTGATCGTGAAGTTCGTCGCGTGCCTCAGCGTCTGCTTCACCGGGAAGTAGTCGGTGTTCGCGTCGTAGTGCGACACGCACCGGCCGGTGTCCGTGGACGCGGCGACCGGGTCGCCGGAACGCTCCGAGCCGCACGCGGCCAGGCCGACGAGCAGGGATACCGCAAAGGACAGGACGAACGTCTTACGAGGGGAACGCATCGTTCTTCTCCCGGGGGTGACGTGCCCGGCGCTCCGCGACACCGGACACGGGACGAAGGGACGGTGATCCCCCGGAGAGAAATGATCTTGGAAAGCGTGAACCGCACGCCGAAGGCCGCGTGCCGCGCGCAGGCGCGCACCGTGAAGCCCAAGGCCGCGACATGGCCGCCACCATCCTCTCTCGGGGAGATCCGCCCCGATTTCCGCGAGGAGGCGAACAGGTGAGTCTCCTGGCTGACGGCTCAAGCGCCTCCCCCGGCCTTCCCACCCGTGTCGGGCAGTGGCGTATTCGGGATCGGCTCGCCGATCACAGTGGCGGGACCGCACCGGATTCACACCGGTTTCCTCGGCCCTGCTCGCCTTTGCGCCTATGATGCCACGCCGTTCTTGCGCCGGGTGGGCGGCCGCGCGCGGCGGGACGGGGACGGCCGGCCGGTCCTGGGCGCTCGGCCGGCGGCCGGGCACGCCGTCCGGATGGGCAGACCGCCCGGAAGGCGGGCGCGCAACGCCTGCGGCTCTTGTGACGCGCCACCGGTTCTCGCCGGTGCGGAGACGGGTCGCCATGCGCCCGCGGCCGGTGGGACGGCCGTGCTCTTCCCGGCCGTCGCGCTCCCTCACCCGGGTCGCGGGATGGCGCCGGGCGGAACCTCGCGCACGCCCGGCCGGCGCGTCGAGCCCGCAGACAGGCGACCGGCACCCGTGATTTCCGGGCACGGTCAATAAATAAGGGGTACGGCCGACGAAACCGGCGAGCGGCGTGCAGCCGTGCGCACGGATTGACCCTCGTTATCGTCCCGATCGCGTAAACCGGGTTCGCCGGGCGCACCGCCTGACATAGTGTGTGGTCGCGGAGTGTTCCGCGACCACAGGTGTGTTGCCAGCATTTACCTGAGGTATGCCCATGACGCGGCGGCGATCGCGATCAGAAGGCAGAGGCGAATGGTCCGGGGGGTGCTGTCCACAACGTCCCGGACCATTCGTGCCACCTCGGCGATCCACGAGCCGAACTCCGGGTCACGGACTTCCTGACGGCGTCCCCCGCGTCCGCGGGGCCTGACGGTTGTCATGGCGGCCCCCTTTTTTTCCATCGCTGCGCTCAGCTCTATGACGCTCCCGGTTCGACCTGCCGGCTGAATTCCGCGCCGTGGCGCGACGCGGAACCCGGAACCGATATGCCGATCTGGCGGGGGATTATTTCGGCCCGGGGCTTCATGGTCACAGGTGCCCGTCACCCACGCAATGTATTCCGGCCGGGATTCTGCAATCCCTACGAAGAGTGACCGCTGAATCACAGCCAGCTATGGCAATTGATTCTGATATGTGCCAATAAGGGCGTTTTATTGTCTGAAATGTCCGCTGGCTCTTTCCGAAGATTTTGCCGGGCACGCGACACGCCGTCATCGTCCCGCGCGGGGATCACCGCGCCGGTCCACCGGCCGGGCCGTACTCGAAGGCTCACGGCCGGGCCGTACCCGGAGCCGCCGCCGCGCCCACCAGGCCGGAAAGCCGCGCCGTACGCCAGCTCGAGGGCCGCCGTACGCCGGGCCGGGAGCCGGGCGGTACGCCGGGCCGGGACGGACGGGTCAGGACCGCCCGGCGGACGCGCGGGCGATGAGCACGCCGGCCACGATCAGCGCCGCGCCGAAGACGAGGAAGCCGATGTCATAGCCGAGCTGATGGGGGCCCGGGCGGACGTGGTGCACCCCGAGGATCTGGTGGTCGACCAGGCCTTCGACCACGTTGAACAACCCCCACCCGATGATCATCCAGCCGAACAGCTCCCCGAGGCGGTGCGGCGCGGCCCGGGAGAGCATCGCGACGCCGGCGATCACCAGGACGAGGCACAGCGCGTGGAACGCGCCGTCCCCGATCATGTTGAGCCGCAGGTCGTCCGGGTACCAGCCGCTGAGCATGTGGTGCCAGCCCAGCAGCTGGTGCAGCACGATGCCGTCGATGAAGCCGCCGATGCCGAGGCCGAGCACCAGTCCGGCGGGGCGCACGGATGCCATGACGGCTCGTAATCATATCGATACATTCGGTGAGCGCCGCGCATTCCCGCGCCGTCGGCGGCGTCCCGGTCCCGCCGCGCGCCGACGGTCCCGCCGGGCACCGGCGATCCCGCCGCGCCCTGTGGCCACCCGCCACCGGCCCGGCTCCCC
>Ga0207871_100048_pt1 | contig 74302 bp, 97 predicted proteins | sample Passage260A_FD_187371 | JGI IMG/M metagenome (GOLD analysis project Ga0207871, IMG submission 187371) | Cellulose adapted compost microbial communities from Newby Island Compost Facility, Milpitas, CA, USA - Passage2 60A (SPAdes) (version 2) ...
CGCTCGTCGAGAATGTCCAGATGATTGTAGATTTTGCTTTTTTCGATTTTCAGCTCCACCTTGTCCGCCACTTCGTCGCTGTCCGAGCCAAGAATGTCGATGAGTGTTATTTCGTTTACATCATTATCATAGACAAACTTTCAATTTCTTCAAAAATGATATTACCCCCGTAGCGGTGCTTCCGCATACGGGGGACAGTATCATCATATCACACACCGACGATGTCCCTCGGTCAGCTTGTTCGGTCTCACGCAGGCCTCACCGCCGTCTGGAACGCCAGGATCGCGTCCGCCCGAAACGTCCGCGGCGCCTGGGACGTCGTACAGTACGCCTGAATGATGCCATTGCGGACCGAATGCACGAAGATGGTCCGCTGCGTGAGGCGGCCGTCGGCGGACATGTAGATGATCTCTACGTAGCGACCGGCGTATTTGGCGATCATGTAACACGCCTCCCGAATGTGTGTTCGTGTGATTAGATTATAATGGGAACGTTTGTTCGGTGTAAAGGGGATAAATGAAGCCGCTTGCAAAGCGGCTTACACTCGGCATTAAAAAGTGCGACCCAGCGGCCGCACTCAATGCGTGAATTCTTTTGAAACCGCGTCATAGTCGACCGTGAACGGGATCTGACTGCGCATTATGGATTTATTTTTCTTTGTAAAGTCCATAATGATTGCTCCTATAACTTCATCAGAATCCTCGTCCTTGCGTAAAAAGATTCCGGGGTACACTTCATCTTCATAGCCATACCGTGGTGGCCCTAAGAAGATGTATAACACATCATGTTCGGCATCGTATTTAACTTTTCTTTCGTTCATATATGATTCCTCTTTCTCCAGTTTCACGCATTCTGGATTGAGCAAATACCGTGCAAACGTCCCCGGTTGAGTTCGCGTGGTCGACTACCACCATGACAGTTTTGAATTTATTTATGCTGCCAAGATACACCAAATCGTAATATCTTTCTCGCGTATCATAATCGACGTCAGGAACAATAAATGCTGGACTTGCGATTATTCCCTCAACGACTTTCTCCTGTCCAATCAGTTCTTTTCGTTGGTGATCTCCGCCAGTCACATGCATTTCCCATGTGCTCTGTTTAAGTTGCACGGTTCTTCCCAGAGGGTCTGTTGTCTTAAATATTAGCGGAGTTTCTGGGGTTTGGGTGCTTATTTCTAGGTTACCCGATAAAGTGGTTTGTAATTCATCTCTTGCTTCAAATGTCATTTTTTCGTCACCATTGCTATTACACCTTTACTTTTAAGCTCCTCGACCTTATCTTTATTCGGTTCCAAGTTAATTGTACCAAATAACTCTTCGTAAGTCCTTAGGTTTTCAGTCATAATATTGACAAGCACTTTAAAATGCTGTGGACTCATATGTACTTGGGCAACGGGGGTAATACCTTCTGGATTACTAACACCGAGGATTATTTTGAAATCATATAATGACAGTTCCACATTCGCCGCATTGGTATAAATGATTGGCAAGTTCACTGGCCCTTGCATTTCCATTCCTCCAAAATTTATATGCTGTAATTGCCACTATCTTACATCAAATTTATCGGTTTGAGAATATGGTTTTTAAACAATGTGAAGAGGCTGGCGCCTGAATGATCAGCCCTACATTCTGCAGAATCAAAACAAAATCCCCCGCCCAGCCACACGGCCAGGCGGGGTTTCGTCATTGTAACGGCAGTCCGGCCACCTTACGGATCTCGTTTGCGAGCCGGCGAAATTCCGTGATTTGGTTGGCAACCTTCGTTCCGGCCAGCTCGGCCACCACACCGTAGTGAGCTTGCAGGATTTTGATGATCTTCTCAGCGTCCTTCTGGTCCATTTTCGGTTTCGCCTCCTTGGTTCCGTATGCCATTACCTGAGCCACAAACCATGCCTTATTAATCCCCGACCCAGGACACGTCTTTTGGTTCGTAAATTCCCGGTGAAACCTGATCTTCTCCGGCCCAAGGTTCCACATCGTCATGATCGCCCGGCACAAACCCGCCGCCGTCTCAAGCTGCGCCCCCTCCAGCTTTTCTTGTCCTACGTCGAAGTTCCCGATCATCTCAAACATGAACGGGTGCACGCCGTCCGGATCGCTGTCGTTATAGCCTGTCGCCGAAGCCGGTGGAACGAGAAGCGATCGCCCCTCCCAAATGTATCCGTCCGGGTCGATGGTGGCGTGTTGGGCGATGTCGCTCCATCCCTGCGTCCCCGTGTGGAACCGCCACATTGCCTGCACGAGTTTCAGTCCGCCGTCGCGCCGAAAATCAGCTATGGTCGGTTTCCACGTTCCGTGCACATGGATTTCGGAGAAGCGTACTTTGCCGACGACGGGCCGAAGCATCTGGTCGATGTATTCCTGGAGCGTGAAGCGGCGGAAGGTTTTACGTGTTGCCGCCATCCTTGTCATCTCCTTTGCCAGCACCTGGCGGGTTCAGCACTTTGGAATGCATCTGGCCGGCTGCAGCGGCCACCAGGAAACCGTTGGCCAGCGCCAAGACATACACCCGCCAATCAGACGGATTAGCCCCTGTAGCGATCTGGGCGAGCGTCAGGATGGAAAAGCCGATGATGACAGCATAAAGGTCCGTCGGCACCGTTCCGCGCGTCAGACGGTCAACCAGCGTCTTCGTATACTGCACAACGAGGAACGTAAGCAAAGAGGCGCCGGCCATTGTGCCAAGCGCCTCCCAGGTGAAAAGCTGTCCGGTTTCCACCGTTTCATTCACTCCCTTCCGTTTTCAATCCGATCAATCCTCTGATGCGCCTGCTTCGCGCTTTCTTCCACCCGCGTCACACGCTCGGCCAGCATGTCATAGCGCTGCCCTTGCGCCCGGAGTTCGTACCGCAGGTCATCGACTCCCTGCCGGATATAGTTCACACTGGCCCTCAGCTCTCCGTCTGCCGCCCCGTCCTGACGCACGGTCCGCGACCGCCCGAGCCAGCCGAGCACGATGCCGCTGATGGCCGCGGCGGCCGCGATTACAGCGGTCCAGTCCATCGCAACGGCTCCTTTCCAAGCAAAATAAAAACCGCCTCATTCGGCGGTATCCCCATCCAGCATGGCCTGCACCTCGGCACGCCACCGAAGCGGTACGTCGTCGATGGTGCGCAGTCCCTTTTTGATCAAATCGTAGTAGATTTTTGCCACGTCACTCGTCACCTCCCGCGATTATCTCGGCCAGCTCGGCGAGGGCGAGATGGATGGCGGTCTTGTCTGCTTCGATTGCTTCCGCGAGCTCGGCCACTGCCAGCTGCAACTGGGTTATGGGGTCGGAGAGCGGATCGGATTCCGGCATCGGCGGGATTCCCTCGTCAAGGCATTCTTTGATATAAAGGCCTGTTTCCGAATCTTCAGTCACACGATACTGCTTCCCGTTTTCTTCGATAATTTTGGTCGTGACTGCCATACCCTTCCCCTCCGTCATGGTCATGGTGTGCCCGCGGCGAGCCTGTAGCGTATCGTCGCACTAAGCCGGGCGCCTGTTTTCTTGATCTCGACTTTTACCGAATTTTGAAAATAAATAGGATCTGAGACGTCGCCGACTAGGTTGCTGGAGCTTCCTCCATATGGACGAACCAAGTAATCAAGAAACAAGGTCGACGTCGTGGTGGATTGAACAGAAATTTCGTCCGATTTTCCGTCGACCGTGACCCTCATGTAAAAGACATGGCCGGGGCCGTTGTTCGAGACTTGGGCCCGTACAAATTCGAGGCGCCCACTGACCCCCGAAATATCGAGAACCGTATAATATGCATTGTTTTGTTCATCGGTTAGGCTCAAAGTCGCCGAGCGTGGCTGACCGACCGGGAAAACCGCTGCCACCGGCTCCCACCCCCCTTTCTGCTGATTCCATCTTTCCACGGTCCCATTGTGATCCCGAAGCGTAAGGCCGTTTTGTAACCTGGTATCCACGTACTGCTTCGTCCTCAGCGGCGTCATCAGCGTCGCATTATCGGCTCCGGCTTCTGCCTGCGCTTGCGATGCGGCTGGATAGTTCGGCACGTTGCCGAGTCCGACTTGCGCTTTCGTCACGCCGTGCGGATTGTCTGTGCGGGAAGCGTGTGCATCCACTTCCGCCTTCCGCGCCACATCGTCAGCCGCCGCCGGAGCCGCCGCTTTGATTCTGCCTTGCGCGTCACGCTGAACAATCGTATTCGGCGTGGCCGCGGACGTGGCGCCGTGGACGCCGGTGGTGGCGGCTGTGTGATTGGTCAGGTTGGTCTGCACCGCATCCACTGTGTCCTTTCGCGCGATGTCGTCAGCAGCCGCCGGCGCCGCTACCTTCGCTCTGCCGGCAGAGTCACGCTGGATGATCGTGTTCGGCGTGGCCGTGCTCGTGGCGCCGTGGACGCCGGTGGTGGCGGCGGTGTGGGCGGCGAGATTGTCCCGGTTCTGATTGATCTCCTGCCCGATTTGGTTCAGATCATCCGGCAGCACCGTATCCCCCATCTGCCAGTCCGTTTTTGCCATCATTCATCACCTTCCTTGACTGTGAGCGATTGGATCATGAGATGATCCGCCGTGATCGGGATGTTGACGTTGTTCGTGCTGATCACGTTGTCCGCAGCGTCTCTCAGCTCGATCGTCGTGATCAGCGACACTTCGGCGGCAGGTACGAGGTACTTCAGCGCCAGCACGCTTCCCGTGACCTCCTTGACCTCAAAATCTGTGATGGCATATGTTCCGTTGAGCACTACTTTCGCGACGCGGCCATCCACATACCGAGCCACGTCCTGCAAGAACGCAGTATCAATCATGTCACAGGCACCTCCGGTCCCAATGTTGCGAACGGCGCGGCGCCGAGCTGCCACGAGCCGAGCACGTAATTCCATGTCACTTCATGCATGACGATCGTCTCTACGAGCTCCAGATCATCATTCAGCGCCGTATTCTGCTGATACACGATGTTGGCCGGCTTAATCGTCTTGACGGTATGCTCGACTTCCCGAAAGACCTCAGCATCGTCAATGGCAGCCGTGATGATCAGCAGATAGTTCTCCGGCTCCACCTCAACCAGCGTGCGGCCCGGACCGACGAGTCGATCAAGCTGCTCCTGCAGGAAGCGCACCGTAAACGGCGGTTTCATGGAGTAGCGGTTGATGATCCGGGCGCGCCGGAAGGCAATGGACTCGTTGGCCGGATCAGCCTGGATGCCCAGCATCTTCTCCCGGCGCTTGATGCCGGCGGCGCTGGCCGTCGTCACGAACTGGTCATTGAGCAATTGCCGGACCGCTGACTCCATAGCATCCAGCTCGGCACTCTCCATCTTGTCGAGCTCTACGAAGTCCTTGATCTCGCGGTAAAAATCGGGTAGGTATTGCAGAATCCGCTCACTCATGGACGATCACCGTCCCGAGCACCGGGATCTCCTCCGCGTCCAGCGTCACATTCGCTGCCGAGCCGTTCAACTTCGTTCCGGTAACGTCGATAACTCCCGGGACGGTGAGGATCGCCGCCTCAATTTGCGAGATCCGGACGACGAGTTGCGACTGATCCGCCCATTCCTTTCGCAAATTGAGCAGATAGACCTCGATGACTTCCTCGATTGGCCCCTGCACCTGACCGACGTTCACACCGTTTGCCAATGTCACCGTCGTCTCCACATTGATCGTCACCGGCTGGACGCCGGCGATCGTCACCTGATGGCCAATGGGAGCCAGACCATACCCTTTCCCTTGCGGCGGGGGATCGATTGCTTCCTGCACCTCGGACACCAGCGTCGGCGCCGGCGCACTCCAATCGGAGGCGATGATCGTGCATTTCACCGTCCCGCCGCCCTGCCAGACCGGAAACACCTTCACGCCGCCAACGCCCTCCATGACGCCGATCTTTTGCTTATAGTCGGCGACATTCCCGCCGAACGCCGGCTCATTGATGGCCGCATAGTAGCGCTGCCGGAGCGACTCGTCGTCTTCCTCATCCTCCCCGGGAACAAGCACCGCGCCGAGCTCCGCCCGCACAAGACCGGCAACATATTCGATCGGCAGCAGGGCGCCGAAAGGCTGATTTCCGACCGTGCCGGACGTTTCGCACTCGAGCACATAGACACCGACGCTGACCTTGCTAATCGCTGCATAGATCAGCCCGTCGATGCCGAACCGACTGCCGATCGGCACGTCCATCGGGACGTCGCCAGAAGCGTAGAACATCCCCTGCCGACGCGCTTTGGTGGCTGGGCGTCGGATCACGCCGAACTCGGCTGCGCGCCTGCTCAGATATTCTCCGCTGGCTGTGTCTGCGAAGGACAAATTGAGATTGATGTCCAGCTCCGCATACAGCTGTGCAAGCTCGGCGGCTGCCGGCGCCAGCGCATCATAGATCACGCTGCCGGGGCGCTTGTCGATGTCTGCCGGCACGCGATCCAGCATGCGCTGCAGGATGGCTTCGTAGGTCTGATGTTCATACACGCGCCGTCACCTCCTGTTGGAATGTTCCGAACGACGACACGACGGTGAACCGGACCGTAGCCGTATCCCCGACGATATCGATCTGAAAATCCGTGACGCCCTCAATCCGATCGTCCTGCGTGAGCGCCTCGGTGATCCGCCGGCGCAGCTCGGACTGGACGAATACCGGATCGCGGCCGACCAGGTTGGCAAGCTCCACGCCGTAGTCGGCGTCATAGATCATGTGCCGGAACCGTTCCGTCTGCAGCGCCTTGAGCACTGCCTGCCGGACCGCATCCAGCCCGTCTATCATTCCGACCGCCCGGCCACGTTCAAAATCGAGCCGCCACGTCCGGGACGGCTGCGCAGCGGTTTCCGTGTTCTGCGTGTCGATGCTTCCGCCTGTCGGGATCATCCGCCCACCACCTTGTCGAGAATCAGGTATTTTTGGCCACCCTGGACCCGGAGCAGCACCACCCGGTCACCGGCCTGCAGACCGGGGCGGATGACAACCGGCTCCGTCAACGCGTCATCCGTCGTGCCGCCGGGTGCGATGTGCACGTGCCGCATGTCGATCTCCAGCCGGGTCAGGGACTCGGGCACAATCAAAAAATCCGCGTCGAGCGTGAACCTCTGATCGACGTTCACCTCGAGCGGATCTGCGCGTGTTACCGTCCCAAACATCACGGCTACCGGGCCGGTGGCCTCCATAGCTGTCAGGGCGGCCTGTCGAATGGCATTCAGCATGTCAGATCACCTTCAACGTGATGGACATCGTATGATCGGCACCGGCGAACCGGTGCGTCACCTCGTCCACCATCATCGGCTGGTTGATACCGAGCGACTCGATGACGACCGGCAGGTACATGCCGGCACGTACCCGGATGTCGCCGACAGCTTCCAGCTTCAGCGTGCGCTGTTCGCGGTTTTTGAGCGCCGTGAGCCGGTTCAGTAGTTCATTGATCTGAGCAGCGTTCATCTCCTCATCCACGGCCTCGTACAGCTGGAGCACGCCCCAGCGGGCGATGTTCGCGCTGTCCTGCACCATGTAGACCTCGCGCTTGCCAGTCTTCTGGTTGTCCCGGTACAGCTTGATCCGGTTGTACGTGTCCGAATCAATGTCCCGGGAATGCTCGAACCCGGTCATCAGGCTGCCGTCGCCGATGTAAAAACCGGCCTCGAACGCTCGAACGTCCCTGAGCGAGAGCGCGCCGAAGTCGTCGAAGAACACGAAAAACCGCCCCGTGGCCGACAGGGTGAGGGTGTTCGCCTTCTCGATGATGTCGAGCAGCGTTTGGCCGTCTTCGACCATAAACGGGATCCGGTAGCCGGTGTCGTCGATGCGGCCGACTTTCAGGTTAAAGTCGCCGGCAATCCGCCGGATGACGTCGCCGGTGGTGACGTTTTTGAACACGTAGGTGTCTTTGTTGAGCAGATACCGGACCTGATCGTATGCCTTGACACTGATCTCTGCGCCCCGGTTCTGCTTGATGTTGAACGCGTATCCGTAGAACACATTCGAGCCGTCTTTCCGCACCCGGACGATGTCACCGTTCTGGACCGTAAATGCCCGGTCCTGGTAGATGCCACTACCAATGAGCGTAAAGTCGACGCTCGCCGGCCGGCCGACGCGGGTGGTCGTCCAAGTCAGGTCCTTCGCGATCTCGGAGACATCCCAGACACGACCGTTTTTGTTGTCGACGAGGATTTCAAGCAACGCCCCCGCCTCCCGTGGGCAGCTTCAGCACCGTCCCCACCGGCAGGGACTTAAGCTGCGCATCGGTCAAGCCGTTCAGGCGCTGGATCTCGCGCCACCTGCTGCCGTCACCAAGCACCTTCTGCGCCACCTTCCACAGGCTGTCCCCCGCCGCCAGCGTGTACGTCTTGGGCGGTACGCGTTCATCCGGGCGCTTCGGTTTCGGCTTCTGAACGGTCGTCCCGCCGCCGGACCGCTGCACCACCTGGACCCGCCGGGCGGCATAAAACCGGTACTCTTTCAGCCGAAGCGAAAAAGAAATGTCGCCGGGGCTACCGGCGACTTCCTTCCACTCAAAACCTTCGATACTGGCCGGTGTGTTGATCTCCATGGTGGCCGTCACGGCCGTGAAACGGATCGGACGTTTCGACTCCCACCATTTCATGATGTAGTCGATATATGCCCGCGGTTCCAGCACGATCGACGCCGTAATGAACGGATACGGCTGCGCCGGGAACAGGCTTTCGATCGTGTACTCGGCGAGCTCCCGGTCCTTGATGACGTTGATTTTACCGAGGCCAGCCACATCATGCCCGGCGCCGTCCCCGCGAATGGCCGGGCCGATCTCGCTGGGCAGGACGGGCAGCTCAAACCCTTCCTCCTGGTTGTTCCAGCTGAGCCAGATGCCATACCGCTTAGCCAACCCCGTACACCCCCTGCGCCGAGCTCGCGATCCGCTCGGTCAGCTTCTCTTCAATCCGCGCGATCATCGTTTCGATGTCCACCTCTTTGCTGATCGGTCCGGTTTGTACCCGGACCGACGGCCGCAGCGTCACGAAGTTCTGGATCGACTTCATTTCGGCCAGTTCGCGCATCAGCTTCAAGTCCTCGCTGGAAACGTCCACCGTGTCCTCGATTTTTCCGACCTTCCCGACTTTATCAAGGCCGTTTTTGTCAATATTGGCGAGATACTTACTGATGTCATCCATTGCATCAGCACCGCCGCCGAACATCCTCGTCAAGTTCTGAACCTTGTCAAAAGCGCCCTGCACTTTGTCTGCTACGAAGCCGCCTGCGGCCTCGCCCCACTCCCGGCCAATGTTGAACGCTTCGGTGTAATCCATCGCCTCGAATCGCATCAGCTCGACAACATCGGCCTCGGTTTGCAGGCTGTCGCGGGCTGACTCCAGCTTGTTCAGCAAGTTCTCGATCCCGGACGTAATGTCCACGTTCAGACCGGGAATCTTGTTGATGATGTTTTCGATGCCGGAAGCCAGCTTCTGAAGCTGTTTCAAAACAATAATCACCAAATCGTAGAACAGCTTTTTGACCGCATACACAGGATCGCGCCAGACGTTGGCGAAGAACTCGGCCACGGACAGCACGAAATTGGCGACCCAGACGAATTGGTTATAGACGAACGCGATCAGCGTGCCGATGATTCCGCCGATAAATCCAATGACCTTCGCCGCAATGTCACCCCATTTGTTGAAGACGTAAATCAGCAGACCGATAGCGGCGCCGATCAGCAGGATCGGCCAGTTCATCGCCAGCCACGCGGCGGCTTGCGCCAGAAGCGGCGGCACCATCGCCCACGCCGCGGCGACCATTCGCCACAATTGCTGAATCATCAGTGCCAGCAGAGCGCTCGCCACCACCGTCAGGATCGGCTCGATGATCGACCAGTTATTCGCAATCGTGTCACCGATCCACGTCAAGACGTTCAGCAGACCACTCGCCGCGCCTGCGGCCAGATAAATCGCGTTCGTGATAGCGTTCATCATCGCCGCACCACGCTCCGAATTGAGCCAGTCACTCATCTGCTGGAATACCGGAGCGAACGCCTTGAACGCCTCATTCTTGACATTTTGAAACGCCGCGCCGAACGTCATAGGCATTTCTGCGAATTTAGCGTTAATGTCATCCGCCGCCGAGAACAGAGCGGCCTTGATTACATCAGCCGTCAGCGCCCCCTCGGACGCCAAGTCACGCAATTCGCCCTTCGATACACCGAGATACCGGGCAATCGCATCAGCCACCATCGACGCATTCTCCATGATCGCCCGGAACTCGTCACCTTGCAGTCGTCCGGACGCCATCGCTTGCGACAATTGGTACATAGCGGAAGCTTGTTCCTGCGCCCCGGCGCCGCTGATAGTGAACGCCTTCTGCAACGTCTCGACGAACGCGACGATCTCACCGCTCGAACTAAACGCATCGCCAGCCAGCAACCCAAGACGCGCCACATTATCCGCCATGGCGATAAAATCGCCTCGCGCCCGTTGTGCGGCGGCATGAATCCGTGCCTGCAAGTCATCCACGGACTGTCCTTCATCAACGATCAAATCCAAACGAGCACGAGCGGAAATGTATGTGTCTGCCGATTCTAAAGCGTTCTGTATCCCTTTAACCGACAAATATGCGGTAGCAAGACTGGCCGCCCACTTCTTAATCGACGATGCAAGATTATCTGCAGACGATTTCGACTGCTTCACGGACTGCGTAAACCGGTCCTGCGCCCGCTTCGCGGCGTCGATGCTTTGCTTAATCCCCGCCTCGGCCGCCGCCAGTTGTTTTTTCGCCGCGATCAACGTGCGGTCAACCGTAAGATTTCGGTTGGCCGAACGCTGCATCTGCTCCATAGCCCGAATCATCAGGTTCATGCTGTTCGTAATCTGCTGGAGCGGCTTCGTCATCGCGTCGAACATTTTCAGTGTTGCAGTTACCGTTGGCACGTCCTCACCGCCTTTCAAGCAAATAAAAACGTTCTCCTGTTCTGGAGAACGTTTTGTTGTCATATGTCATTTTACGCTATCAAATATCTCTGCGGCTTTCTCGTTATCAGTTTCCAAAAGGAATTTTCCGTTTGACTTCCATGTTTTGATTAGATTGTTGGAAGCCTTCGCTTTCTCTAATTCTTTTTCGGATTCATACTCATAAATAGCTACTTTGGAGCCATCCTGATAAAAAATGACTCCGTTTATCGCTCCAACCATTGTGAAAATCGGTTTTTCTTCTGGGTCAACCTCTACACCCGCATCTTGATAGGCCTTGATAAAAGTGTCTAAACTCCGAGTATCTCCGGACGAACAACCGACAGCAACGAGCAATAATACGCATACAAGTAAAATTTTTTTCATAAAACCAGCCCTCCAAACGCATTTTTTCAGCATTTTACCATATTACCGCCTGCGTTTGGAGGGCTTTTTTGCGCCCGCCTTTCGCTCTGCTTCTTTTTCCGCTTTGATCCGCTCATCAATCATTGCAAAAAGCGCTGCTTTCTGCTCGACCGTATATTCCGCAAGTTCCCACGGCTTGATCCCTAGTTTGTGGAGGGCGTAGTAAGCGTAATTCCACTCACTATCGCCCTCCCGAATCAGTTTTTTACCTCATCGATCAGCTCGTTTACATCGCGGTCGAATCCGTTAACCTCCTGCACCTTCTGCACAAGCCGCGCATACTCGCCAGGTAACAGCATCTTTTTCAAAAGTTCTTCTGCTCCCATCACACCGTATGATTGCTGCAGCTCGGCATCCTTCAGATCGGGAAAAACGACGCTGGCAACCGTGACTTTCGCCAGATATGTGTCTGGCTGAATCTCGGGCGCATCGCCTCTTTTTCTTGGCGGTTGCATGGACGCTCGACGAAGCTGTTCATTTTCCGCCTCAGTCAGTGCACGGACTTTCCAAGGGATCGGCTTACCGTCCTCTCCGATGAACCGATCAGACACTACGACTTCTTCAACAGTTGCCGGCCGGACATTTTGAGAGAAAAACGCTTTGAGACTGCTCATGATTTACCCTCCTGAAAAATAGGGCGCCCGAAGATCAGGCGCCCGTGATGGTGTTGAAGGATTCGAGGACCTCGTAATCGTTGAACGTAAACGGCATTTCTTCTTCCAGCCGGTCGTCGCTGGTGGCGTCGAACTGCGCCGCCGACACGCTGTCCAGGTTGCAGCCTTTCAGTACCACCCGCTGCCGGCCAGCTGCGGATTGTGGATCCTCGTTGACGATCATGAGGTCGAACCAGAAGTCGCGGCCGGTTTTCACGTACTCCTGCATCAGCTGGCGGAACAGCGACGTTACGTAATACACGGTCAGCGTGCCACTGCCGCTCCAACCGGACGAAACCTGCGGCGTATTCGTCCGGCCGAGTACCGGCACGTCGACTTTGTTTTTCTCGATCGTGGCCTCGATGGACTTGGCGTAGAAGAGCTCTTCCACGCGGCCGTTGATCGTGATATACGCCTTCGCCATCTTGCCGCTGATGGCATCTTGCTCGCGCATGAACGGCATCCGCTATCACCTCACCGTCACGGTCATGTAAATTTTCTCGATCGAATCGACCGGCTGGACCCACTGATTCACGACGACAGCGTCCGAATCCGCACCGGGCTGCACGTCCAGATCGGCCTGCGGGTCGAAATTCTGGACGGCGCCGATGTTCGCGTACTGGTTCGTGATGTTGATGATCTCCGATTTAAACAGCGCGCGCCCGTCGTCGTTGTTCGGCACCTTGCCAATGTACGACTGTGAGAAGACCCGCTTGTAGTCGTTGGCCAGGCCGTCCAGGACCCGGAGAACCCGGTTTTTGCTGAACGCCTTTCCCTTCTCAACCGTAAACGTGTTCAGCGTGTTGATGTCCTGCTCCACGACCGCGCGGCCGTCCAACGGGATAAACACGAATTCGCCATTCTGCAGCGCGGCGATGATCTGGCTGTTCGTGTATCGCGGCGAGACATCGACAGCGCCGTCATACGCCTGGTAGGTCAGCGACTGGTTGGCCGCCGCCCCGGCCGTCGCCCCCGCCACCCAAGCGACCGCCTGCGCCGCTGTGAGCGTCGTTCCGTCGGCGAGCACAACGCCGTTCTTCACCGAGATAACGCCCTCGTAGTCGGCTTCCGGGTAATTCTCCAGGACGACCTGGATCTTCTTGCCCTCGTCCTCCCGGAGCCGCTTCACGAACGAAACGAACACTTCTTTCGTCGCCGTATCCGTCGCCGTGAGGCCGATCGTATTGAAGTCGTAGACCTCGATCGCGGCCAAATAGTCCAGGTAGTCCTGTGCGGTCACAGTGCCGTCCGCTCCGCCCGTCAGCGGTGTGCCGGCCGTCGGCGTGACCTCGCCGGTTCCGGTGAAGTTGACCCACGCGTTACCGGCCAGCTCGTCAAGCGTGGCAACGGTCTGCGAGTCGACTTCTTGACCGGAGACGAGCGTCTTCACGTCGAACTTGGCCGGGTCGTCGATGTTCGCCTGGATGATGATGCTGATGTCGTTGCCGCGGGTGCCACCATACTTCGCCGTCACGGTCAGACCGCCAACCGTGGCTGACGCCTGCGTGCCGGTGTTGAGCCGGTACAGGAGCAACGTCCAGGCCCGTTTCAGCGCCTCTCGAACCAGCAGCAGCTGCGGCGCCGTGATCGGATAGCCGAGCGCCTCGAATGTGTCCGCGCCAGCCTCAACCGCAGTCACTTGTTTAGCCGGACCCCACGGGAGCGCCAGCGGCAAGCTCACGATGCCACGCTCACCCAGCGTCCCAAGCGTCTGCTGCTCGCTCCGGAAATTGATATAGACGCCGGGGCGTGTCTTACTTTGAGTCGTCCAGGTTCCTCCGGGCATGTCACGTCACCTTCCTTTTCGCGAAATCGTCGATCAGCTTCTGCGCCTGATCGACGGTGTAGGTCTCGCCGTCCTTCAAGAGTGCGCGCAACACGTCTTTTTGGACGGCGGTGAATTGCTTCGACGCCAAAAACTGCTCTTTTGTGTAAGCAGCCAGTGGGGCTGCCGCCGCTTTCTTTTGGCTCACTTCAACCCCTCCTGCACGTCCAGGCTGCCCATCGCCGGATCGTCCGGCCGCGGCGCCCAGACGTGGAAATCATAGTTCACGAAAAAGTGCAGCACGTCGTCCACGATCTCAAACCGCATTCCCGTCCCGCGGACCGGTCGGCCGACCACCTGGATCTGTTGGAGCGCCTCCGTCAGCCGTTCCGCCATCTCGTACATGGCGGTGTTGGACCGGTCTTGGGCGAAATACCGAACCACGAACGGGTGGTACCGGAAAAACCTCCGTCCAAGTTCCTGCGTGTGCTCGGGCTCCAGTAACTTCACGAAAAAGCAGGGCGGTTTAAGGTTCTGCGGGATCTCCTCGTCATGGATCGGAATGTCCGGGAACGCGGCGTCAAGCGCGGCGTGAACGGCATAGCGGACGTCGTTGAATGTGAGCGGTTGACTCATACACGCTCCACCAACCGATCCATGTTCGCTTCGACGACCGCGTACATCACGTCAATTTGAAGGTGAGCTGTCAGCTCGTTCCGCTCGCCGACGTCGACGTTCGCCCAGCTGGTTGCGATATTGCCGTCTGGGCACTTGGCGGCAAAGACGAAACCAGTAAATTCTCCGTCACGTGCCCGTTCGAGCAGTGTCTCCAGTGCTTCCACTACATCGTCTTGCGGTGTTTTGAGCCGGATAATCTTCGCCATCCCATCACCCCTTCCTCGGCGGCCGGCCGTTCATGAGATCGTTGAGCAGCTGCGTCACACGCTTTTCCAAGTACCGCGGCAGCTCGCGTTCGATTTCCTGCATGGAAATGGTCATCATGAACCGGCCCTCGACCCACTGGGTCAGGTCCTTGCCAGTGCGGTGGCCATACTCAACGAACTGGGCATAGTGCGTATTGTTGTAAATTTCGACCTGGTACGCATCGCCCCGGCGCTCGACCCGGCCGACCTTCCAATTCCGGCGCAACTCCCCGGTATCGACAGGCGTCCGCTTTTTGATTTTCCTTTCGGCACGGTAGGCCATCTCAAGCAGGAAGTCCTGTATGAACCGCTCGATGACACGCTCGTCCAGCGCCTTCTTGAACGTCTTGGCCAGCCGCTCGAATTCGGAGAAGTCGAACTTTCCCCACTTGGGCATGTCATCACGCCCAGTCTTCCCGCTGGATCGACACTTCCTGGTGCGTCGAATACGGGAACGGTTCCCCGGCGGTGTACCGGCGCGTCACCGTGCCGCGTGTAACCTCAATCAAATCCCCCTGCCGGATCTCCAGTTCCGGCGCGATGAACAGCTTCGTTTCATACCGGATTTCATTCTGCGCTTCGGTCTGGTTGTTCTGGCCGAGTGCGCGCTGCGAGATCCGGCAGGGTTGATCCGCATAAACCGGCTGCGGGACGAGCTTCGTCGTTTTCGTTTCCGGATCTTTCACCGGCTGGTGCCGGTAGATCGTCGCCCGGTCCGTGTATAGGCGTTCAATCGCCCGGCGGTGCCGCGTAAGGTTCATCGTCACCACCTCAACCTGCGATACCGGTTGAGATCGACCCGGTAATTCAGCACGACCTCGTCGATCACCGACTTGGCCGTGTTGGTCAGGCCGGCAGTTTTGGCCGGCGCCGTGGACGTGTCGCCGACCGTGACGGACTCGCCCCCGCCGGTCGTTTCGGCGATCCCCGGCAGGTTCGACTGCTCGATCCGGAGCGCGTCAATGACCATCGAAGCCCAGGTGTGTTCCAGAGTGGCCGGGATCTCGGACAGATTCGTGTAATGCAGAATGCGCTGACCAATCTCCTGCACGTAGGAGTCGATCAGCGCATCATGCGAGTCGTCCAGCCCCAGCCGGAGCTTGATCGCGGCCAGAACCTCAGTCGCCGGCATCGCGGTCGCCGCCTTTAGGGCGTTTGGGCTTCACCGGCTTGCCGGCGCCTTCAGGGGCATCGGAAACGTCAGGCGTCTCCGTCTTGACCGATGCAGCCTCCCCCCGGATCTTTGCCATGAGCTCACGACGGCGCCGGTTGAACGCTGTAACGCTCATGCCGGTTCACCTCACGCGATCTTGTGTACGAACTTCACGATCCGAATGGCTTTCGGTTCGTACACACGATTCCAGTTAGCCGCCGTTGCCAGTTCATTATTGGTCGGCGACACGCCGGCCACCTGCGCCGACGTAAACCGGACGCCGCGCGGGTGCAGGATGAACGTACGGCGGTTGATGAGGTAATCCTCACCCGCCAGCGTATCGCGGTCCGTTTCCGTCGGAACGAATCCGACCGGATTACCTTCGCCGTATGCGATTGCCCCAGGACCGAACAAATACGTCGTGTACGTACCAGTAGCCGAGTCGAACGGTACGCCGTCGTCGACGATGACGCGCTTGCCGAGGAAGGTCGGAACTTCGATGGAGCCCGTAGACGGCTTCACGTATTCGATCAAATCCTGCTTGGCCAGTGCCGCCTCGGTCGCGCTGTGCATGACGATGGCCGTCAGCTGCGACTTGGCATCACCGAGTTTCTGGGCAGCGTCGACTGTCGTCTTGGCGCTGATAACAGCAGCATCGCCGGTTTGGCCGCTGATATCGTGCACCAACTCAGCCATGCTCGGCGAAGCGAACACACCTTGGAGCGTCGAAATCAGCGCCGCCTGATACCGACGCGCCCAGTAAGCGGCCACCAGATCAGCGATCGCCCGCATCGGATCATCACCGGCCAAGTTGGCGGCCAGGTCGTTCGCACCCCACGCGCGGCCGCGGCGCAGGATAACGGCTTCGTCCTGACTCGCTTGAATTTTTCCGGGCGTCAAAGCGCCATTATCGGAGAGGACTTCATCTTCCCCGGTCAGGTCGCCCCAGAACGGCATATTCACCGTCTTGGCGGCTTGGCTGGCCAGCCTGTCGAATTCCTGTGTCCGCTGCGCAATGCCGGACTGGAAGATCGCGGACAGTTCCATCGTCCGCTGAATGACGTACGGGTTAAACACCTCGGGAACAATGACGTCAGCGATTCGAGTCGTCACGAATCATCAGCCTCCTGCAATGGATTGAAGTTGTTTAGCAAGCTCCGGATTCTCGCGAAGTATCCGGGCCTGCTCGGTCAGGTTAAAATGCTCCTTGCTCCAGGGGTTTTTGATCCCAACAGCCCCCTGATCGCGGCCATCCGCCGGCGTGGTGCCCCTGAATTGCGGTCCCTTGTCCTCTTTCTGGACGAACAAAAAAGCCTTGCTTTCGCGCAGGGCCTTCACTTGCTCATCGAGACCGGATTTGATGTTCCCGGCGTCGTCGAGCTCGATTTTCGATTTGTCCAGGAGACCGGCCACCAGATCCGGATCGTGGACCTGGCCGGCAATCGCCAGCTTGATGGCCGTCGTCACGCGAAGATCCTTCAATTCCGCCCCGTATTTCTCCTTGGCGGCTTTGTTTTCAGCCTGGAGCGCCTCAATCTGCTTTCTCAGTTCCTCGTTGTCGCCCGCAGATTTTTTCAGGCTCTCCAGCTGTTTGTCCCTTTCAGCCAGCGCCTCCTCGGCCTTCCTTCTGGCTTCGGAAACGTCGTTGTATTGGCTTTTGGGGACAAAGTGTTTCGGCAACTCCTTCCGGACCTCGGCATCAACCTTTTCGATGGTCTCATCCGAAATTCCGGCGTTTTTCAGAATTTCTTTCAACCAATCCACTGTGACCACCCTCCGAATTTGTATAGCGGTTCGAGCCGCTGCTGGTGTCCGGCCGATATACCCCGGCCGTGGGGTACAAATTTGGGCCCCGGAAGTCTCATCCGGAGCCCACGGGTTCATATTCCGCTTCGAAATCCGCCTGTTTCACCGTTTCCAGCTTTCCGTCCGCGTGCTTCACGATGTAATCGCTTGTGTAGGCGACAACCACATCGAGGGCACCGCGGATCACGCGCAGCTTGATCCTGCCGTCTTTCTCGTAGTCGATCGAGATCGGCAGGCCGACGAAATCAATGATTTCCTGCACGTGCGCCGGGTCGGCCGACGTGAACTGGATCGCCTGGCAGTACGAGCTGCGTTTATATTGGCCAACAGGCAACAGGATCACCTCGCTTTCAGCCAAAACAAAAGCACCCTCGATTTTAGTTCGAGAGTGCTCCTTATTTCATTCGCAGCATATCGTCCTGCCCTTTTCGCAAGTCGGCTTTCAGCTTTTCAAATAACGGTTTTACTTCATCCGGCGCGCCATCTTTTAACTTCACGGTGCCATTTCCAAATTCGATCCATGGCGCCAACTTCGGCGGTATGAATGGTATCAAAGCAATCCGACCTCCTTCAATTTCTCCCGGAGAATCCGAATCACCTCAACGGCGAGCCTCCGGGGTTTTGGTGTGCCTTCTGCTTCCGCAAAGGACTCCGCCAAAAATTCCTTACTGTTCAAATTGGCGTAATTGCTCAGTTCGTTTTTGACGTTCTCAGGTGTATCTGTGATCCCAAGGTTTTTAAGCGCCTGCTCTCGAATTTCTTTGGATAATATACCTTGTTCGATGCTCGACCAGGCGATTTGCAGATCATCAAAAGATGAAATATCTCCAACCCACAAGCCGCGCGCTTTCAACCCATAAGCGTACTCAAGCAGATGACCAAATTCGTGGATGAAGATCGATTTTGGATTTGATCCTTCAGGCCAATGTTTGGCATCCACAGACGCTTTAATTATATCATCGATTTGAGCAGATTGGAAATATTTTGTCGATACCTTCAATCCTGCCGATACCTGCCCGCCTGCATATTGCAATACCGCTTGTGCCACAAATTTATCTGTGTCCACCGCTTCAATCTCGCTTGCAAAACCTTTAATTTTTGGATAGCGATCAAAGACCTTCTGCATCACACTGTTCAGCGTATTGACGCTTACCAAGTCCAAACCGTCATATTTTACCGACGTGAAGCCAAGTTCCTTGATCGCAAAGTTCTCGGCTTCTTTGATCGATTGGGCGGGCTTGAATGTGTCTTTGCTACGAGGCGATCCGCCGCTGTCATTGTTCTGATTCTGCACGTATTTTTCGTACCATTGCTGATATGAAATATCGCCGGGCACGTAATACGTCTGCCCATCCTCATCCCGCGCAATCCGCTCACCCGGGTCGATCTCGTCGTCGAAGTACGGCACGACAGTGGAGCGGCAGCGCGCATGCAGCGGTGGGTAGTTCACCCCGACCTCGCGCTCGGACAGCGCGAACACACGGCCGTCCATGCTGCGGCAGACTTCGGACGTCCGGCTGTCCAGCGTGGCGAGGAACTCGTACTTGTGCACGACGCCGCTGGCCTTGTATCCGGCGGCGGTCGCCTCCCCGACGAAAAACGCCGTCTCCGTCTGCACCAGGCGCTCGGCGTTCGACAGCGACACGCGCATCCGGTCCGCCAGCTCGCGCGCCGTTCGGTCCGCGGACTCGCCGCGGATGAACGCCTGTGCCAGCCGCGTGCGCAGCTCGCCGATCAGCTTGTCCCGGTCCCCCCAGATCCGCTTGGACCAGTTGGACCCGGCAAACTGCGTCCCGAGGACTGTCTCCAACGCGTCCCGGTCGATCTTCGCAAACGTGATACCGAACCCGGTCCCGCGCTGGATCTCGTAGATCGTCCGGTAGTAGGTGTCCTCGTAGATGTCACCGAGGAGCTCCCCGGTGCGGCGCTGCCGGCTGCCGGCAAGCAGCTCGACCACCTGCCGGATCTCGGTGAGCAGCGCCTCGTAGCGGCTCACGCGGACCCGATAGTAGACTTCATTCAGCTGCTTCGTCCAGCGACCATCAGCGTTGTTTTTGGCCTTGGCCGTGAACTCCTCCAATGTCATCTTGAACTGGTGCAGCTCGCTGCCGGACAGCTGCCGACGCGCCTCCGCCATGCTGACTTCGCCGTTGATCGCATAGCGCTGATAGAACACCTCGATGGCCCGGCGAATCTCCTCCGTCGCCCGGGTATACTCCCGCGCCAGCTCTTTCTGATAGGCGTCGGCCTTCGCATACTGCCGGGCGGCGACCTCCTCGCTGCGGCGACGCCAGTATTCGGCCGGTTTCATGCGAACTCACCGGTGTCTTTCGGTTGTTGTTCGCCGGGCTGATCGTAGCCGTCAGGCAGCTGCAGCGCGGCAGCTCGTTCCTGCCGGATCCGGTCCAGCTCCTCCCGCACGTCCGTCACCCACGGATGCTGGGCGACCAGCGTTTCATCGGACAGGATGCCCACGCTGTTGCGGATGTTCGTGATCGCGTCGGTCTCGTTGATCAGGATGTCACGGTTGAAAACGAACTCGACTTTCTCATCCGAGAAGTCGCCGGCGCCCGTGTTGATCAGATGGGCATTGACAAACCACATGAGTTGCTCCAGCGACGCCTGAAACTCCGTCTCGATGATATTGGCGTCCATATCCAAGTCCGCGTACAGAAACTTGAGTGCCACGCCCGAACGGTCGCCTCCGAACCGCTCCGACTGCGTGTCCACCCCGCGGCCGAACTCGTAAATGTCTTTCCGAAGTCGATCCAGATGCTTCTCGGTCGCTTCGGTGTCAATTTTGAGATCGAGCGTATCGACGCCACCCTCGTCCCTCACCTTCACGGCCCGATAAAGGGACATGTTGCGGCGGAACTCGCCTAGATCCTGCCCATCATAGTTCTTCAACACGTAGATGCTGTTGGGCAGATCCTCCAGGTTGTTGGAATGGTCGGACGTTCTGGCATCGTATTCGTCGACCAGCGACTTCACAGCCCGGATCAAGGGGAGCTCTTCGTCGTTGTACTTGAAACACACAAACGGGACGCGCTGCCAATTCATCCCTTGCTCTTGGCCATTCTGAACGACGACGAAATGGCCGCCGGCCTCACCAGCTTCCACATCCGGGATCAGACCTTCATTGTCGAGCTCGTACCGACGCACACCGGTTGTGTCCCAAAATTCGACCTTTGTGATGATCCTTTTCCGTTTTCCCTCATACGCCTCAATCTCGTACACCCGGATGACTGCGTCCAGCTGCGTATGGTCCGCGTCGCGCCAAAGCGGAATGATTTCCTCGGACGGGATCTTTTTGAACGACAGCCGGCCCTCCTCGTCGTAGTAGACGTGCAGCCAGGCCCTTCCCTTGTTCACGGCTTCCTTCCCGAGGTTCTTCAGCAGACGCAAAAAAGACCTGTCGAAAATTTCGTTCAACAGGTCCAAATATTGCTGGTTTTCAGTTTGGATGCTCAGCGGCTTCCCGAGAAGGTAGCCGATTTTTTGGTCGACGAGCTTACGCACAAACGCGTGAACCAATTTGTTGTTGGCCAGGTTCTGAACCTCGATCAGCTCGCCGTTCTCACCGATCGCCATGCGCTTGCGCTGCAGGATGTCCTGATCGCCGACATAATACCGCTGTCCGGTCAGCATCCACCTACGTTCCGACGACGCCATCCAGTCATGTACTTCCTGCCGGATGATCTCATCCAGCGTCATCGCGGCTGCAGCACCTGCCTCGAGGATCGATGTAATGCGTTGCATTTCTGGCGTCACGTGGTCACCTCCTGTCACTTGAAGCTGATGGCCGGACCGCGAATCTCGCTTTCCAGCGCATACCGCACCGCGTCGATGCTGTGGTTGTCCCGGTCCGGGAAACCTTCCTTCCAGCCGCCGTTCCCGTCCGGCTCGAGCTCGTACCCTTCGAACTCGCGCGCCGTATTCGGACAGCGGACCGGGTCGATGATAATCTCCTCCAGGTCCTGCAGGAACTTGATCCCGTATTCCACGCTGTCGGGGCCTTTCTTCGCCCCGACGATGTTTACGCCGAGATTTCGTAACTCGTTGATTGTCCGCGGTTCGGCGCTGTCAGCCGTCACGCGGGCGTTTGACTTGTTCTCGGTTTTGATTGCTTCCGCCAGCGCTCGGTTTGACATCCCCACCTTGTGCAGTTCGTGGAAGATGTAAAGCCGGCGCCGCGTGGCGTCGAAGTGCATGACCGCGTAGTGCGTCGGGTGTGAGGCAAAACCAAAGTCAAGACCCCGCTTGATCCGATCAAACCTGGCGATCTCTTCGTCACTGATCCGGCGCAGCGTGAGATTGCGGAATACCTCACCGCCGGTGCCGACGTCCTCGCCCAGGTACTCATGTCGGTAGGCCAGTTCGTTACGCTGCCGCAGCGTCTCCGCCTCGATGAAAAACTGTTCGCCGAGCCATTCCCGCGGCACACCCAAGTAGGTGCTGTGATGGACGAACCATCCGGCCGGCGGATTGTTTTTTTGCTCATGCACCCAACTTTTCCGGCTCTTCGGCGGGTTGTACGTGTAAAAAACGCGGAAGCTGTCGCCGCCGCGCATGAATGTCTGGTTGATTGTCCGTATGTCTTCGATCGAGAACTCGTCGGCTTCCTCGTACCAGATGAACTTCACGTAACCATGACGCAGCTTCCCGGACTTGACCTTCCGCGGATTATCCGCCCCTCGGAAAATAACAGTCTGACCCGTGGGCAGATATGTCAACCGCATAGGCGACACGCTCGTCCGCCACAAGTGCATGACGCCGAGCTTCTCGATCGCCCACAGCAGCTGCTCATAGACGCTCTCCCGAATCGTGTCCTTGACCTTCCGCAGCGCGACCGCGTTTGCCTGGGGATCGCGCATCATGCCGAAGATGATCTCAACCGCCGCAAACGAAGATTTCGTGCTGCCGCGGCCTCCGGAAAGCAGGAAGTGTGTTGCGTCGCCGTTTTTGATCGCGTGATGCACGCCGAAGAACGATGGCGCTATTAAATTAGTCAGCCGAACCGTCGTCATTTTTGATCACGCGGCACATCGTCGACAATCTGCACGGTGCCCTGTACTTCCACCTGCTGGCGGTCAATGAACATGCCGAAGCGTTTGCCGAGCAGCTCCAGAGCTTTGATTTTGTCGTGGAATCGTATCTCGCGTTCGACGCCATAACCTTCCTGGGTCGGGATCGTCTTCACTTTCACGCCGGCGATTGCCGCTTTGTCATCTTCTGAAGCATTCTTGAGCAGTTCGGCCTTCTCCATATCGACGACCTGCGTCGGATCCAGAAAGGCAATGCGCGCCAGCTCGCGGATGATGCGCTCCTGGGTGACGCCAGTGCGCCGCGAAAGTTCGGCCATGCGTTGGTCTATGTGCGCGCGGACCTTCGCATTGCTCAACAACCTGCTTCCCTGCTGCTCAGCCGACTTTGGGCTGTACCCGGCCCGAATCGCCGCCTGTGTAGCGTTCAGGTCAATCAGGTATTCGTCAGCGAAGCGTTGCTGTTTTGGTGTCAAACTCACATTGACCACCACCTCACAATGAAAATGGGAAAATAAAAACACCCTAAATCGGGTGTTAATTTTAAGTGTTTTTTATTTCTAGCTCGCCAAACGCAAAACCATCAATCGATCTTATCCTGCCCCTCCAAAATTTCAGATCAATCAAACTGGATCCAAATTGTATTTTGGCATCTTTAAGATGTATCATCTCATATTCTGTTGCTTCTTTTGCAATATCTCCATACCATTTGTCCCCGAATTTTCTTAGTAATTTCGCAAAACTAGGTATAATAGAGTCATACAATTTTGCGTTTTCTTCCGACCATTCCTTTCCTGAAATAAGTTTGCCCGAAATAATGGTTCCACCAACTACTAAAGTTACTTGTAGCGGAAAACTTTCTGTCACGTTCACAGTTTTAACTAAAGTTTCAATAAAAACATCTTTTGGATTGTGATCAATTCTTCGTGTTTTTGACATATTACCGCCTCCCACCACCATCATACATCATCTTCCATTTCTCGCCAATCCATGATATAATGGGAGGCAAATCCGGAAGCACCGGTCGAAAGCCGCGGGTTTCGCCCGCGGTTTTTCGTTTTAGGTAAAAGAAAAAGCACTGGTTAGGGTGCCTGACTATTCCTTATTTTAGGGAAGTAGTGCCTCATGTAATATTGAACGTCATATAAGAACGAATACGTATTTTGAAAGGTCATTTGTCCCGAAATAGAAGCATATGCTTCGTGGACAGCTGCCCTATAATTTATAAAATTCCTGTCCTCACCATAGATTTTTTCGATTCGTCCTAAATCATTGTTTTTGTACTCTTCACGCAATGAATTTCTCAAAGCTCTCGCTAAGTCCAGTGCAATTTTTTTATCTCCCTTGTTCCAATAATCCATCGCCTGACCGGCTTGATTGTAAAAATCCCTCACTTTTTCAAAGACTTCTTCCTCCGAAACTTCGCGCCTTCCGTCGTACAGCGCCATCCTCATCATCCCCTCCCTTACGTCATACTTCGACAAGCGGAAGGGTTTCCCTTCTTTCTGTCGAACCAGTGTGGGAGGTGTTTCCGATGTACAAACGCGGAACCGTTCTTCGCACCGACGCCGACTTCGACCACGCTGTTTGGTTCGGCTGGGACGTCGAAGTCTGGCAGGACGGCGAAATCCTCGATCCCGGCGGCTGCATCGAGCTCATAACGGCCAATGCTGTCAAAATCAACGGCGCCTACTACATGCGGCGAAATTGCGAATTCCGCGTGCGTGGTTAGCGCACGCACGCCTGCCGGCTGCAATACTGCACTCTTCCCTCCCAGCGGCCCCATACACAGCCCTGGCACTTCGCCGGTTGCTTCGGCCGCTGCTGCTCAGCTCGCTTTAGCGCGGCGTAATTTTTCAGTGCATACATTGACATTCCCCCAACAAAAAAAGAGCCGCATAAATGCGACCCTAACAAAGTATCTTGTTTCCCATATCACAATAGACCATTGAGATCTGCGCAAAAGAGCTATTGAAACATGTCCAAACAGTATGAATGGTTAAGTAATGTTTTTTTCATAATGCCAAAGGAAATATGGTGCGGAATTCTCGTTCCAATATTCACACCGATTACCGATGATTTTTTGTATGTACTGTTCAACTGGAAGAGTTGTTTTTGTGGCCTTTGTTCTTACAACCTTACCATCTTTTACAGCAATTTCTCCTTTTTCATACAATTCATCACATCCAAACTTGCACATCGGCATGACTATATTTTTGTAATCCAACTTCTCTTCATTAGTACATTCCGAACGTTTTTTGATATGAGCCGCCCACAAATACTGCACAGGGTACTCTTGATTACAAATTCCACACCTTCCAACCTTTTTACGTCCAAAAAGATGTTTTCGTAAAAAAGATTGTTCACTTCGTACTATTCCTACACTCCGTTTATCCAAATTATCTTTAGTGTTAAATTTTGAAATAATTTCTGAATACTCTTCTTCCGTTACATCCGGTAGATAAACATCACTCATCAAGTTGAATGCAGACAGAACTTGTTCACTTTTCTTTTCATCCAAAACATTGAACGATTGAACTACATAGTTATCCTTATACCCTGCTACCCTGTTAAAATTTATGTAAGGTATTGAAAGCTTTTTAATCTCATCTAAGAAGTATATGTACTCCCAAGTCTGTCCCTTTGCATCATTTCCCCATAACTGATTCGCTAAATCACGATTTTGAATCTTATATGTAACAACTCCTGAAGCAAAAATTTCACCTTTTGCTGTAAAAAGTGTAACATCACCAACTCGAATGCGACCCCACTTATTTACATTAACGTTCGATTCTCCAGGAGTTACCCCCCAAGTAGGAATTTTTGAATTTTTTCCATAAATATCCACCAAGGTTTGATACTCTAACTCTTCCACAAAGTTTTTTATAACTTCAAGATCCACAGGATTTTCAATGGTATTCTTAAAATGTTCTTGGGCATCTTTACTGCTTGCTGGTTGCAATATGACTCTATTCATTCTATCACCCTACAACTCAGTATATTTCTTTTTTGAACCATATGCTTTATCTACAGGGTATTTCTTTTCATTTTTTTCCATTTTTTGAATTAGTGCTTCCTTTAAATCAATATTCAAATCATGGCTTAGCAAAAGCGTGTAATAAAAAATATCTGCTAGTTCTTCTTTAATGCGTTCTATATCTTCAAGAGCTTCCTCACTCGATTTCCATTGAAACAGTTCAAGCAGTTCACTTGCCTCCAAACTTAAGGATATTGCTAGATCTTTAGGATTATGGAATTTCTTCCAATCCCGTGCATTCCTAAAATTTTCTATAAGATTAATTAGCTCATTCACTACATACCACACCCTAAATAATTGGCTGAGACGCTCATAAAACCGAATTTAAAAAATTGAAAGCTCGAATTAATTTAATTGTATACTTCGACAAAAGGGGAGATTTTCCTGTTTAAAACGCCCTACCATGTTGCCGTTCCTGTCGATTTCTCGGTGACATTGCCGCGAATTGCTTTAATATTTCATTGTTGACATCTGATAAGCTCTTAGGACGAAAAATAAAAAAGAGCCGCATTTCTGCGACTCCGTTCGGTATATCTGATTTTCCACGCTACCATCATAACACGTTCTGCTCCAAACGGCCTGCCATTTTCCTGCCAAAAGTCTGCCTTTTTTCTGCCACTTTTCTGCCACGTTTTCAAGCCGGGCGTTCCTCTTTGGGTTCCACGAATGCTTCCAACCGCAACATGAACGCCAGCTTGTAGATAGCCTTCGATTTCATCCTGTAGTATTTGCGCTCGCTCATGTGCAGCTCGGTGTATACGTGGTAGTCGTACACGTCCTCGGCTTCCAGGTAGCGCTTTTCAATGATCTGCCGCTCCAACTTCCCCAAACGGCTGACGGCCTTCTCCACCCGTTCAGTGATCTCTTTCATCCGCTGCTCGGTGTCCACATTCCAGGCCGCGGTCTCCTCGGCCGGCTTACCGACGGCGTTGGTCGGTCCGTGATAACGCGGCTCAGGAGATGCCGTGACTTTCATTTCCCGGCGGACGAACCCGATCTGGCGGTACACTCTGGCCGTCTCCAGGTGTTCCTCGACACGCTGCCGGGTGGTTTCTCTATCAATTTCCCACGGGAACACAACCTGCTCGATTTTTTTCGCCAATTCCCCTACACCTCACTCATGTGATATCATTGGTGTAGGAACATTCTTTCGACTTTTCCCTGCAGCCGCGAACTGCAGGGGATTTTTTCTAGATCAATCCTTCTTCAAAGGCATATTCTGTCTGTTCGATCTGACAATCCAAGCACAGCCCGCCGCCAACCTCGAAATCCCCACATATTGGGCATTTCCAGTCTTCTGGCGGTTCCCAATTCCATAGACCCTGCTGCCCCTTTGCCGGGATCGGCTCGGGCAGCCGGCGGATGTTTGAAAGTCCGTCTTTGGCAACGCGGTGCACTATGCCTATTCCGCCGTATTTCGTTGTGACCCAATCTGCGCGTTTAACCAGCGTCATCGGTCGGTTCCTCCAATCCGGCCAACTCTTGCAAAGTTTTTTCGTGCATCGCAGCCAAATAGTAATCGCATATTTGCAGCGCAGCCCTGTGATTGTCTCTGGCTGATTGCCACTCCAAAACCTTCCGCACGATTTCTTTCCGCTCTTCCTGCACAATCCGAGTGACATACGATGTCGTGACTGCAGCTTTGGCTTCGGGGATTTCTTCTTCGCGATAATCCATTACTTCGATGATGTGATCAGGATTCACGTTCCATGGTTCTCCACTGGTCAATGTCAATTCGATCATGCTTGATCCTCCTTCGCGTTCGTACTTTCAAACCAAAACACTACAGGTTGTTGCGTTTCCTGAATAAGTCCGAATCGTTTTGCCACGGCATATTGGGTATGGTAGAGATTGAGACTTTTGATAAACCCAGCGATTTTTTCGCGGAACCTTTCGACATTCAATGATCCTTTTTGGATATTGCAAGAGGCACAGCACGGGACTAAGTTGTCTGATTGGTCGCGTTCTGGATGAAGACATGTATCCGTCCACCAATTACGTCTAACGGGTTGGAAATGATCCGCGTGCCATCCCTTTTCCGGCAGGATCATTCGACACGCGTTCATCTGTACTCATTGCCCTTCTCCTTTAAGTGTTCGTCTTTGAGCTTCCGGTAAGAACAGTCGAAACAATACTTGCTGCCCCGGATCCAAAGTACGGTTCCAAATATGTCTGATGCGGCGGCATGTGCGAAATGATCCAGTCGGCCAGCGACCATTTGGATCCGGGATAGTGCAATATGCGTGGTGCGGTCATGGTGTCACCTCACCCACAAAGCCCATACATGCTAGAGCACGTCGGCGGTTCTTCAAGCTCGATCATTTTCAGCAAGTCAATTTGGCGGCCTCCGCGAGATGTTTTTGACCACTCAACCCAGTCCCAGATGTTCTTTTTGTCGTCCCCATCCAGCGCCGGAAGGAATGACGAGTCACCGCGCCGCGAAACCTTTGCCACGAGTTTTTCCCATTCGGCGATCCGCTCGATTTCCTCAGGGAATCGCCGGTAGATTTCGAATAGTTCCTCTTTTTTGACAAAGATGCATGGCATACACCCAACACGCGTCATGCCCAACTTGTAAAGCGGATTCGGTTCAATCCCGTGTTTCTTGTGCATGTCGAACACGTCACGCGCGGTCATTTCAGAATCGGCCTGTACACCTCGTAACCTTCCGGCGTCATTTCCCTTTCCGGCATCTTGGCGCGTTTTTCACTCTCCGCGGCCCGTATGCCTTGCCAACTGACGATGTGGTATCCCTCATCCCACAGCGGAAAGTAGACTTGTTCAGCAATGGGGATGACTTTCAGATATTGAGTGCAGAACCTAGCCTGTGACGACGGGAACCGGCCCTTCCACATGCACAAGTCCAGAAACGGGTTTCCCGTCGGGTGAAGGTGTTTCAGCGTGCGCTCGACGATGTATTCCGCTTCCTCTTTCGTCTTTCCGGCCTTCATGAGTTTGTCCGGCCACTCGTTCGCAACGTTTTCCCGTTTCTTTGCGATCTGCTCCGAGAAGTCCGCCTTCACCCGCCTGACCGGACCCAGCTTCGATTCGAGGTAGTCGATGTATTCGTAGGTCAGCGGGTGTTCGTTCCCCGTGTCCGCGAAAACCGGGATTACTTCGACGCCCATTTCTTTCACGGCCCAAATCCACATGGCCGTACTGTCTTTGCCGCCGCTGATTGACAGAACGTTTGCGATTTTCATACGGCTCATTCCAACCACTTCACCGGCGGCGCGTAATAGTCGCAGCCATTCCCAGATGTGCGCGGGACCGCGACCAAAGCCCGGCGGCTCATGCTGTAGCGATCAGCTTTCAGCCTCGAGCTCGGCAGGCCGGGCGGCAGGTATGGCATCAGGTCCTCCTTCGGCTCAACGATCGCCACAACCATTCCGGACTTTTCTTTCACCACGCCCTGGCTTTGGCTTGTCCATTTCACAGTCCGGCCGACCAGGTTTTCATCCGTCTCTCTCTCTCCAGCTTGTAGGGCTTCATCCGCGATTTTCCATACCGGCGTCTTCTTCATTTTGGTCATCATTTCATAGCGTCGGATCCGATCAAGCGCTTCCCGAAGACGCTGGATTTCGCTGTCCACTTCCGTCGCATCGAATGTACCGGATTCAAAAATCTCAATCCCTGATTCAATGAATTCCGAAACCGCCGCATTGTGGCTGTATTCCAGGTGCATAAGACCAAACCACTCCAACACCGCTTTCTTGTTCAGGTATTCACTCATGCGTGTTCGCTCCTTTCATATCACACCGCCCGCCCCGGCAGTCGTTGCCGTAGGCGGTGGATTCGTCCATGATCCACTTCCCTTGCGTCTTTCCGCTCGGACTCACCACATAACCGCCGCATTCGCAGAGATACGGACGCTGATTCAGCGGTACATCGGAATATTCTTTGCCGCAGTTCCAGCACACCAGCACGAATTGCACCGTCAACCCCTCCCTATCAGTTTCAGGAACGTGTCCAGCGGCATCGCCACCAACCACGGTTTCCGATCGGCTCTGAATGCCACCAGGTCCGGGAGTTCGCGGTCGTCCTCGAGCCAATCGTAAAGAACCTTGAATCCGCTCTTCCGCCGCTTCACTTCCGCGAGAAGATAGCCAATAGGCGTTGGCACGAGCACGTCATTCTCGAACCCACGCTGTGCACCGCTGAGAGGCACCCGCCGACCGCCGACCAGTTCGGCGAATTCGCGTTCCCCGCGGAGGCCCTTGTCACGGCTTGTCCTACCGGGCATACTCGCTCAACACCTTTTTCAGCTCTTCGATCGCATGTTCAAGCGCTGTGCACTCCGCGTCGATGGTAGGAATGTCACGATAATGCTCATACTTCTTCACATGAGCCTCGAAATCGCCGATGACCTTTTCGATCGCTTTAACCGGTATCACGCCCATCGCCTCCTCGGATCAGGCTCCCGCCGCTGGACCGTCTCTTCGTGTCCGCGATCCAGCAAAACAAACTTGTTGTAATTCTTCAGAAACACCAGTTCGACCGTCCCGACCGGGCCGTTTCGCTGCTTGGCGATGATGATCTCGATGATGTTCTTTTTCTCCGACTCTTTGTTGTAGTAGTCGTCCCTGTACAGGAACGCCACGATGTCGGCGTCTTGTTCGATTGCACCAGATTCGCGCAGGTCCGAGAGCATCGGCCGCTTGTCCTGCCGTTGCTCGACGCTTCGGGACAGCTGGGACAGGGCGATGACCGGGACCTCGAGTTCCTTCGCGATCTGCTTCAAAGCACGACTGATCTCCGACACTTCAACCTGCCGGTTCTCCCGCCGGCGCGCCCCCGGGTGGATGAGCTGGAGGTAATCCACGATGACGAGATCGAGACCGCGCTCACGCTTCAACCGCCGGCACTTGGCTCGGATTTCCGACGTGGTGATGACTGCGCTGTCGTCGATATAGATCCGTCGTTCATCCAGCGCCGCCATGGCGGTCGTCAGCTTCTCCCAATCGTCGCCCGCCAGGAATCCCGTCCGCATCCGGCCGGCGTCGATATTCGCCTCCGCGCACAGCATCCGCTGCACGAGTTGTTGCGCCGGCATTTCGAGGCTGAAAAGCGCCACCGTCTTCCCTTCCCGCCCGGCGTTCTGCGCCACATTCAGGGCGAAAGCCGTTTTCCCGACCGACGGGCGGGCTGCCACGATGATGAGGTCGCCTGGCTGGAAGCCGGCCGTCAACCGGTCCAGATCGGGATAGCCCGACGCAAGGCCGGTGATACCGCGGGCGTCCGGGTTGGCGGCCATCTGTTCGATCCGCTCGTAGGCTTCGCGTACTGCGGTGCCGATCGGCACGAAATCCTTCGGCGGTGCCACCTCATCCTCCAGCGCCGCGACGACCAGCTGCATCTTCTGCACCAACTCGGCGCCGGTCTCGGTCTTTCCGGCGGCCGCTGCCAATCCGCGCACCTGTTCGAGCGCCCTCCGGTGGATGGCGTGATCCTTCACGATCCGGACGTGGTGCATCACATTCGCCGCAGTCGGTGTAGCAGAAACCAATTCGGTCAGATATCCGATTCCACCAACCTCGTCCAGCAGCCCCTCGGCTCGGAGCCGGTTCGATACGGTCACTAGGTCGATCGGTTCACCGTCATCGTATGCCGCAGTCATCGCCTCGTAGATGCGGCGATGTTTTTCCAGGAAGAACTCATCACCTCGGAGCTCCTCGGAAACCCGCTCGAACACTTCGCTTTCCAACAGGATGGCTCCGAGCACCGCTGTCTCTGCCTCGAGGCTGTGCGGCATCGGCATGTCCCCCGGCGGCGCCGGAGGAACCGGAAATTCATACACGTTTCGCATAGCGTCTCAGCTCCTCCCGCAGACGCGCCGGCGGCGGGACAGCTCGTTCGCGGAGCCGGTCCAGTTCGGCGAGGTAGCGCCGCGTCTCCTCGACGCCGGGGACGGTTGAGCGCTCTTCGCTGTATCCGCGGCGGATGTCGGCGGGCGTCGGTGGGAATGTACTTTCCTTGGCATGTTCCTCCAGACTTTCGCAGGCCGCGTCAAAAGGGACATCTCGCAGTACACGCTGCCACGCTGCGGCTTTGTCATCATCTGCCATGAAAGCTGGGTAAAAGTGTGCGATCCGTTCAAAGAGCATCCAAACTTCGTCCAGCCTCACGTTCTCTTGCCTCCTTCGCCTTCTGCCGGAAGTATTCAGCCTTGCTCAGTTTCTTTGGCGGCGAGCCAAGGGCGACCGGGGGGAGTGGCACCCCCTCGGGGACTGGCACCCCTTCGGTTATGGCTTTCTCTGCCGCCCATGCTTCGAGGATCGCGTTCTTGTAATAGGCGAAGCTCGAAATCCTGGCGCCCTGCGCCGTGCGCTCCTCGTGGACGGTCCGCATGACTTTGATTATTAGCGCCGCCGGGATCCCGCGGGCAATCAGCTCTGTCATGAGCGTGATGTCCAGCGGCTTCACGTGGATGTCGAGCTTCTTGTGAATCTCGCAGAACGCGGCGAACACTTTTTCGAACTCGACCCTCTCATCATCAGCAGTAGTAGTAGCAGTAATATCACTTGATATATCTTTTTTAGAGTGGACATTTTTGTCCGGGTGATCGGACATTTCTGTCCACTCTCTCGGTTCTGATCGGGCAAATTTGTCCGGTCTCTCACTTTCGGATTGGACATTTTTGTCCGTTCTGTCTTTTGGAGAATGGACATTTATGTCCGATCTCTCGAATTTAGAGTGGACATTTTTGTCCAGTCTCCTTTTTGAGTTTCGGACTTCAAGAATGATGCCGTATGGCGCCCGAGAAACGCGAATGTATCCGTTATGCTCCAGAGACTTAATCCACCGTCGGATCGTCTTCTCGTCCACGCCAAACGGTTCAGCCAATTCCGACAGCTTCAAAGGCTTTTTCCCATGCACGAGCCCCCAGGTTACCCCTTCCTCGTCCACGACCTCTTTCGTCGTTGCGCTGATGCACCAGGAGAAGAACCACAGGGCCGTGCCTATTTGCTTGTAATGCTTCGGTTCGAAAATTCCCGAATACATAGGGAAGGGGTAGCTGCCGTTCATGGGTTCATCCCCTTGCTGTTGATTGCCTCGAGGCCACATAAACCGGTTTCCCGGTCACTTCCTGCACCCGGCGGCGGATGCAATCAGTTCGCAAAATCCAGTTCACCCTGGCTGCCTTCTTCCCGCTTCTCGTCATTTCCCTGCTGTTCTTCCGCGGGATCGGAAGCGGCTTCCACCGCCGTGATGTCGATGACGCTCGGGGCTTCGGCCGGATCCTCACCGTACTCCAGCTTCGTGTCGACGTCCTGCGAATACGCCATGCGCATTTCGACAGAGAGGATGCCCCACTTCGAGAGCATGTTCCGGATGACGGTTTTGAGAGCCATTCCTTCGAACTTCTCGGGATCCTGCCACGGACTTGTTTCCTTGTGAAAACTCTTGGAGTATTTCTTGGCATGAGAGATGATCTGATCTCTGGTCCAGTACACGGTTTTCCTGAACCCGTTCACCAACTCGAAGTACCCGGCGTACCCAATCACCGCGTCCGATTTTCGTTTTTCAAAGTCGATTTCCAATTCTTCCGTCAGGGGATTCCATTTGACCAACTCGCCCTCGTACACCGGAATCGCATTAATCGCTTTGTAGACAGCCGTTCGCAGCGCCAGCTGAATGTAGCCTTTATACCCCATCTGCGGTTGCGCGATCATTTTTCCGGTCTTGTTGTCCTTGTATGGGACCACCCACATGTAGCCCAAGTTTTTGTCAACCGGGAGGTCGAGCGACGCCGCGACCATGCAGGAAGAAATGATCGACATGGGATCGCATTGCTGAAGATTTTTGTCCGAGCTGACGAGATTGATGATGCTGGTCATGAATTGAGGAGCCCGCTTGCCCAGCACCTCATCGAATCGTTTTTTGATCGCCGGGCTGTTCAGAAGGTTTTTGACGCCGGCGATCGGGCTTAGCTGAGCTCCGTTTCCTTCGCTGCTTGTTACGTTCGCCCTGGCACTCAGGGCCGCGCTCAGGTTTTGTTTTGCCATGGTTCATCATGCCTCCATCCGTTTGATTTCGAAGCGCCGGTATGTCGTTTGGGTCGTGTATTTCGCATAAACGTCCGGCATTTCCGCTTTCATCCGTTTCGTGTCCAATCGGGACGAATGGGTCGTCTTCCACGTAATCCGCCAGTCCTTGAATCGTCCAGCCTCGTACTCACCGAGCAGCATCTTGATGTTGTTCGCGGCTTCCTCCTTGCGCTCGATGGCCAGCTTTTCTTCTTCCGCGGCCCGCTCGTACTGCTGAATCCATCGTTCCACTGCGGAAGGCAAGTCCACTTCGAAGCCGTTCGAATCCGGATAGAGTTGCTTCACCAGCTCCGTTGATGCCGGTGAACCATCCGGATCCGGCGGAATCTGCTTCAACACGTGGTTCTGCCAGAAGTCGCTCTCGATCTTGATCAGGTTTGCGATGATCTCCTCATCGCGCTCGATTCGCTTGTAAACGAACCGGTTTCCGCCGATAAGGACTGCGATCCACCAGGCGGAGTAACCGGTCACAGCCATGTAGTGATGGCACTGGATCGCGTATTCCCAAGGGATTTCGTCGCCTTCCCATTCGCCGGCCTTGTATGCGCCGGCGGTCTTGCATTCCAGCCCCTCGTTCCGGCCGACGATGAGCCGGTCGACATTCGCAAGCATAAACGGATGTTCCGGATGCCGGAGTATGGCGTTGCGGCGCCGAACTTTCAACCCGGTCCGGAGCGAAAACTCCTCTGCCACAAGGTCCTCCAGCTTCTTCCCCCAGTACATGGCCTCGTTTTCCTCGGGTGGTTCGATCAGCCCGAGTTTTTCCATGTACACCTGGATGGGCGTCCTATATCTGGAGAGACCGGCGACAGCGGCTGCGTCGCTGCCACCGATCCCCTTCCGTCGTTCTTCCAGCCACTCTTCGCGGGTCATTTCCCGCGTTCTGGCCGCGATGACCGTGGCCACTATCAGCTCGCCTCCGCGCAGCGCCACTGGGCGCCGAGAAATTTCATGATGCACTCGTAGTCGGCGAACCAGTCTCCGTCGTACTCGATGTATTCGTAGCCTTCGACGATTTCTTCCCCGCATCCGCACGCGCATTTGGTGATGACTTTAGGCTCGCGTGCTTGCGAGTCCGGAAGACCATATGCGAACCTATCTAACGATACGGAATAAGCCACGCCGTCACGCTCCTTTCTTCTTCCGCAGTTCTTCAACCACCCGGCACAGGCGGGCGAACGTTCCGTCCGCTATCGCTTCCGGGTGGACGCAATGCCGGCCGTTCGCCAACGTCTCCCTGACCGCGTCCTCAACCGTCATCCCACGGCACATCACCCGCGCGTAGGCCATTGTGATGGCCGCCTTCTCAGCCTTCTTCGATAGCCAGCGAAACTTCATGACGGCCAACCTATGCCCCGACGGCAGTCACAGCGCACGGACGGCAGATCAACTTTCCGCGGACATGCCGCAGCTCGTCCAAACTGCCACAAATGATACAGCCAGGTGCGTACTTGCGAAGGATGATCCGGTCGCCGTCGACGAAGATTTCGAGCGCGCCATTCTCGTCGATCCCGAGCGTGCGGCGCAGTTCCATCGGGAGAACGATGCGTCCGAGATGGTCAACTTTCCGAACGATACCCGTCGCTTTCACGCTTCCCTCCCCCTCCGGATGCGTGGTATAATGGAAAAGAGCATATTTCCCAAACGCACCAACCGAGACGTCCGGCCTGCCCGCCGGGCGTTTCGCTTTTCTTCGCGCGCGAAACGGATCAGTTTCCGCAGGTACGCTTCCATGTCCGCGCGTTTCGCAGGGTCGATCCTATCCGGATGCTTCCGGATCCATTCGAGATTGTGCCGCGCCCGCCGAGCTGCAGCGGCTGCTTCGTGTGCCAGTACATGCCTGTCCAAATGACATTCCTCCTTTCGAATGCTTGTCCACCATTACGCAGCCCCGACCATGCCCAAGATGCTCTGCATGATCTGTAGCCCATCCATTCCGCAGAAGTATGCGACCGCAACCTCCATTGCATTCGTCTCCTGGAACCACCGGAACAGTATTGAGGCCGTCGGCTCTTTATGTCCGCCTTCGATTTTCGAGATGTCAGACTGGTTGTAGTTGAGCCGTGCCGCGAGCTCTTCTTGGCTGAGCTTCGCGCGAACCCTGGCAGCTCTCATGATTGCCCCGAAGTCGAATGCCTTCACAACCTCACCTCCCTTCGATATTCCGCATTGGAATAGCGCAGGAGGTTTGACATGCTTTATTCTCTTAGTTGCACCCCCCCTGCACTTCACGCCGCCGGCGGCGGGGTTTCGTCGGCGGCCACCGCCTTTTCACGCAGCTGGCGGAACGCATGGATCATGTTGAGAGCGCTGTCCGCCCGTTCGGTCGGCGGCATGGTGCTTTTCAGAATCGCTTCCACCGCGCCGATGAGGCCGGCGTATGAGACAGGCGCTGAGATCAGATCTTCCATTTCCAGCAGGAGATCGCGGCACGTTTCGATTGTCCACATTGCCATCACCACCTTTCACATGGCGATCTCGAGCTGCTCGGGCTTGTCCAATTGCTGGCGGAGTCGCTCAAGCATCGCATCAGCACTTCGCCGAATGATGGCTCGCTCGGCTTCGCTGACTTGGGTGTGGCCGTTGGCCAGCGCGATGTCGACCGCTTCATCCAGTGGGATCCGCCACAGCCAGGCGCGGGTGGCAGCAGCGGAAGCGACAGCTTTGCGGCGGGCGTCATTCATCGCTGGCCTCCTCGGCGTCAGCCAAACATGCGTATGCGGCCGTCGCGATCTCGGCGTCCACTGTTTCCCGTTCCTCAGGCGTCTTCGAGATGAAAGCATCGTTGATGCGGACTACAGTGTTGCCGAACTGGTACTCCGCCACGATCATCCCGGCATTCCCCCTTGGTGTATGGGTATGCCGATCGTCGCCAGGGACGGCCCTCATAACGAATCACCTCTCAGGCTGTTTCTGCAGCTCGCGATTTCGCTTGATTACTTCCGCACATTTCGTGCGGTTCAGGATCAAAAAAAATCTCCTGCACGGTTTTGTTGTAATAAGTTGCGAGTTTGAGCTTGATGTCATCGCGAGGAATCCGATGACCATTCTCGTACATTTGCAAAGCACTAACGCTGATCCCTACACTTCTAGCCACTTCTTCCCGGGGGGTCGAACCGCGCAGCTTGATAAGCCTTTCAGCGATCAATTGTCTCATCTGATCACTCCTTTCCCGCACGATTTGTGTTGTTGTATTTAATATATCACCGCACATTTCGTGTTGTCAACACATTTCGTGCTCTTTTATTTTGAATCACACGTTACGTGTTATAATTGAAAAAGGTGATCTTTATGGTGTTTGGTCAAAGACTTCGATATCTCCGAGAAAGCAAAAAAATGACCCAAAAGGAATTGGCAAAAGCTCTCAATTCGAGTGAAAGCACAATAGGAATGTACGAACGTGGAGAGCGGGAACCGAATTTTGAAACAGTGGGAAAAATTGCAAGTTATTTCGGTGTTTCAGTCGACTTTCTCCTCGGACACACGAATGATTCAACTCAAACGCAGCGAATTGTGCAGGATTATTCCCCGTTCCTCAAAGCAATAAAAGAAAAATATCCGGGCGTCGACATTGACGACCCGGAAGTTCAACGGAAGCTCATGAAGGCTGTCGATCTGGTTCTGGAGGATTATCTTGAGAAGCAACAAAAACGTCAACAATGAGTTCGTAGAACTCAGCAGCATCAGCATCCTGCAGTTCAACGATCCCGTTCAAAATTTTGCGAATTTTACCCATCCGTGACCTCCAGATATTTTGAACGGAACACCAACGACGATAGTGGCAAGTTCATTTTACGAACAGATGTTCGTATTTTCAAGTCAAATTGTTCGACAGAATTCAACAAAAAAGCAAGTCCCCGATCCGATCGGGAATAGGTGAGGAGATTCAGTGAATGAACGATCTGCCTATTACCGAACAAATGGTTGCTTCAATAATGCATGCCCCGAAAGCCATAACTGAAGAAATTAAATGGTCTGCCAAAAGGGACCGTGATCATGTGCTCGAATTCATTGTGCCAATCGAGACATCAGATCCAAACATCAAGCTGCAGCTTGTAGCAAACATGAACACGAAAATAAGAAAATTTTCGCTCACGATTGTGTATAATGGGATTGCACGTATAAAATCATTAGACATTGGGAAAGGGCATAAAAATCCCCCCGACAGAAGGGTAAACGTCGGAAAAAAGCATAAGCACACATGGACCGATGCGTGGAAAGATCAGTGGGCCTATAAGCCGGATGACATTACAGACGGGGCTCCGTTTGAGCAAGTGTTTTGGGAATTCCTAAAGGAATGTAACATTACTTTCGAAGGAAATTTGCCACCTGTTCCTCATATCCAAGAGGAGTTGACCTTTCATGTTGACCTGCAAGGAGATCAAGGAGTATATTGACCGTTCCGCAAATTCGATGTTCCGTTGCGAACAGCAAGATTCTCTTCTTTCGGTCACCACACCTTTCACTTATCCCGATGGTGATGACATCGAATTGTTTTTGGAAAATCGGAACAACACCTTGATCCTCAGTGATATGGGCGAAACGTTGAGATACTTGGATACGTACATGTTGGATGTAACCTCAACCAGCAAAAGAAAAAGCATTATCAATGATGTCGTAAAAAGCCACAATCTATTATTCGAACGTGGTGAAATTTTTGCAGTCATCAAAACAGAAAGCCGCTTGCTTGACGCGATTATCAATATGAGCCAAGCAATCATAAGAATTTCGGACTTGTTATACACGACAAGAAGCCAATCGTTGGCTGCTTTTGAAGAGGAATTCAAATCGTTTCTTGATGAACACAGGTTCAACTATGAAGAGAATTTTGTGGTTGACACAACATCCTACCAGTACACATTTGAATTTGCTATTATTCAAAACAACCGTATTGGCTTGGTGAAATTATTAAATGCGCCAAGGAAGTTGAGCCAAAGACCCAATATTAGCCGGTTAGTTCAGGCATGGTTCGAAATTTCGACTTATGAATCGAACAAATACCCGCTGAAGAATAGAATTACGGTTTTGGATGATTCAATCTATCCTTGGAAGCATGACGACTACAAGTTACTTGAAACGCTTAGTGTCGTGAATTTTTGGAGCAATAAAGATCGAATTGTCCAAACGCTTAGAAATATCGCCTAGGTCGATAAAAGGCCCTCCTTTTCTTTTTTTATGCCTGAAAATGTCATACGGGTGATTCGATGCTCAACCGTATCAATCTCGAACAAGGCGAATACTGGATGTACCTCCGCAAATCCCGCGCCGACATCGAAGCTGAAGCCCGCGGCGAAGGCGAGACGCTCAAGAAACATGAGCAGCTCCTGTACAAGCTCGCGAAGAGCCACGGAATCCTCATCACAGAAACGTTCCGGGAAATCGTGTCCGGTGAAAGCATCTACCACCGGCCGGAAATGTTGCGAATGATGGCTTTGATGGAAGAACGGCGCCCGAAGGGCGTCCTTGTTGTTGATATGGACCGCCTGGGACGTGGCGACATGCAGGAGCAGGGGCTCATTCTGGGCACGTTTCGACGTCTCGGTGTCAAAATCATCACGCCGCGCAAAATTTATGACCTGAACGATGAATTCGACGAGGAATATTCGGAGTTCGAGGCGTTCATGGCGCGGAAGGAACTGAAGATCATTACCCGCCGGCTGCAGCGGGGCCGGGCTCTGTCCGTGGAAGCCGGAAACTATATCGCCACACGGCCGCCGTATGGTTATGAAATCATGGAACTCCCGGACGGCAGCCGAACGCTCCGGCCGCACCCGGGACAGGCGGATGTCGTGCGGCAGATTTTCCGCTGGTACACCAAGGAACAGATGGGATCCAGCAAGATCGCCACGAAACTGAACGAGCTTGGCATCCCCTCCTACACCGGCCGCCACTGGACCCCTTCGGCTGTGATCACGATTCTGAAAAACGCAGTCTACGCCGGCCGGATCCAATGGAAGAAGAAAGAGCAGAAAAAAAGCCGAACGCCTGGCAAAAAGCGGGACACCCGGATGCGGGACCGGTCGGAGTGGATTGACGTGCCCGGAAAGCATGAGCCACTGGTCGACGAGGAGACGTTTCGCGCGGCTCAAGAGCGAATGAAAAGCCGTTATCACGTTCCTTACCAATTGGATGAAAACGGACAGCCGAAAATCACCACAGCGCTCGCCGGCCTTGTGAAGTGCGCCAAATGCGGGAAAACGATGGTTTACCGTCCGTATACGCATCAGAAGCCACATCTTCGATGCAATACACCTGGTTGTCCGACCCGGAGCACGCAATATGAACTGGTCGAACGGCGGTTGGTGGAAAGCTTGGAGAAATGGTTGGCATCATACCGGGTTCAATGGGGAAAACGAAAAAAAGAGGAGACGAGCCAAGCGATCGAATTCAAGGCATCGACACTCGCGGCCCTGGAGAGAGAGTTGAACGAGCTGGAGCACCAAAAAGGGAGACTGTTCGATTTCCTCGAAAGGGGAATTTACACCGAGGAAGTTTTTCTGGAACGTTCGCAGAACCTCTCTCAAAGGATCCAGCACACGCAAGAGGCCATCGAGCGAGTCAAGCAGGAGCTCGAGGAAGAGAAGCAACGGCAGCGGGCCCGGCAAAATATGATCCCGCTGGTCGAGAACGTCATCAAGACGTATTACAGAACCGGGGATCCGGTCAAACGAAATGCATTGCTGAAGTCCGTCCTGCACCATGCGGTGTACCATAAAGAAAAGAACCAGCGCGGAGACGATTTCACGCTGGAGCTCTTCCCCCGCGTGTGACGCGGGTTTTCTTTTCATGTCTATGATTTGAGCGTTAACTCGTTTCCCTCTTTATCCGTTCCGATCGGGTCGTGCAGGGAAACGTCTTTCCGCGTTTTTTTCAGCGAGCGGAGATGCATCAAAATTTCGTTCTCCACGCACCGGGAGGCGAAGGTGGCCAGCTTCGTTCCCTTGTCCGGCGAAAAGTTCTCGATCGCTTTGATCAAGCCGATGGTGCCGATGGAAATGAGGTCCTCCAGATCTTCGCCGGTGTTGTCGAATTTCTTGACGATGTGGGCCACCAGCCGAAGATTGTGTTCGATCAGCTTGTTGCGCGATTCCGTGTCCCCTTCCGCCATCCGCTTCAGATGATACTCCTCCTCCTCCTCGCTGAGCGGCTGCGGAAAGGCGTTGTTTTTGACATAGGAAACGAGCAGCATGAGCTCCTTGATGAACAACGCCAACGCGGCGATGAGACCAGGCACGGATCCGTGTCACCTCCATGGTGGATTGGAGAACGGGCGGCCGGCACCGCCCTGCCCTACCCAATATATGTGGGCGGCCGCCCACCCGTGCCTGTACGCGCCGCGGCCGTTCTGCGAGGCCCGCGCTCCCGTCCGGAACCGCCGCCAAACCTGCTGCCGGTTCCATGAACGCTTGTCTTCAGTTTCCGTAAAAGACGCCGTCGCAAATGAAAGCCGCCGGTCCGGTCATCAGGATGCGGCCGCTTTCGTCCCAGACAATCTCCAGGTCGCCGCCGGGCAGATGCACCGTCACGGGCGCGCCCCGGTCGAGATGGCCGCCAAGCACCCCCGCCGCCACGGCGGCGCACGCGCCGGTGCCGCAGGCCAGCGTGATCCCGGACCCCCGCTCCCAGACGCGGAAGTCGATTTCGCGGCGGTTGCGCACGGCGATGAACTCCACGTTGATCCGCTCGGGAAACACCGGGGCGTTTTCGATGATCGGCCCGACTTCCTCCAGCGGCACGGCGGCGGGATCGTCCACGATGATGACCGCGTGCGGGTTGCCCATCGACAGGACCGTCATGCGCCAGGGTTCCCCGTCCGGCCCCCGCGTGCCCGGAATGTCCACCGGTTCGCCGATCGTATGGCTGTCCGGGTCGCCGAGCATCGGCACGAACCGCTTCGCCAGCCGGGGTTCGCCCATGTCCACGCTGACCGCCTCCGTTTCGCCCGCCTGAATCCGGAGCTTGACGCGGACCACGCCGCCTCCCGTTTCCACCGCGAACGCCGTCTTGTCCGTCAGTCCCCGGTCATGGACGTATTTGGCCACGCAGCGGAGGCCGTTGCCGCAGCTTTGCCCTTCCGAACCGTCGCGGTTGAAAATGCGCATGCGGAAATCCGCCACCCGCGACGGCCCGATCGTGATCAGCCCGTCGGAACCGATGCCGTAATGGACGTCGGACACCCGCCGGGCGATGTCCGGCAGCGATTCTTCCGCGAGCGGTTCCTCGAACAGATTGACATAGACGTAGCAGTTGCCGAGCCCGTGCATTTTGGTGAATTTCACGGCGGTTCCCCCTTTTCAGAACACGAAGCGGACATCGGACAACCGCCGGACCAGTTCCTCCATCACCCGCCGCTCCTCCGCCTCGTCCGCCGCCTGGAACGTGACGGAAAAGCGGACGCAGCGGCCGGCGTCGTCCCACGGCACGGTGGAAATCAGTTTCTCGCGGATGAGGAACTGGCTGAACGCTTCCGCCGTGGCGAACTCGCGGCCGTCCGCGGTGCCCCGCGGCGCTTCCGTGTACAGGAAAAACGAGCCGCCCGGTTTTTTCACGTCGAAACCGAGGGAGCGGAGAGCGGCCACCAGCATGTCGTGGCGGCGCGAATATTTCTCGCAGGTCCGTTCGGTGATCTCCGGATGCTTCAGGGCATGGACGGCCGCCTTCTGGATCGGGATGAACTGCCCGGAATCGCAGTTGTCCTTCACCGCCGCGAACGCCTTGACCGCCAGCTCGTTGCCGGCCACGAATCCGATGCGCCAGCCGGTCATGTTGTGGGATTTGGACAGGGAAAACAGCTCGACCCCGACCTCTTTCGCGCCGGGCACCGACAGGAAGCTGAGCGGCTTGTTCCCGTCGAACACGAGGGCGGCGTAGGCGGCGTCGTGCACCACGAGGATATCGTGCTTCTTCGCGAAGGCGACCACTTTTTCGAAAAAGGCCCGGGTGGCCGTCGCGCCCGTCGGGTTGTTCGGATAGTTCAAATACAGCAGCTTGGCCCTGCGCAGCACGTCTTCGCCGAGGGAGTCCAGATCGGGAAGGAAGCCGTTCTCCTTCCCGATGGGCAGATGCACCACCGAACCGCCCAGATAGACGGTATGGGTGCCGAGCACCGGATAGTTCGGCGTCGGCATGATGGTGACGTCACCCGGATTGATGAAGGCGTAAGGCAGCATGGCCAGCGCGCTTTTGGAGCCGATGGCGTGGTTGATTTCCGTTTCCGGATCGAGGCCCGCCACGCCAAAGACGCGCTCGAGATAGTCCGCGGCGGCGTATTTGAATGCCGCGATGCCGTTGTCCGCATAGAAGCGGTTTTCCGGCTTGGCCGCCTCTTCCGCCAGCACGCGCACCACGTCCGGGTCCGCCATCGCGTCCGGCTCGCCGACGCCGAAATCGAGCAATTCCATGTCCGGATGGGCCGCCAGCGCTTCCCGCTTGGCCTGCTTGATTTTTTCGAACTTGTAGGTGCCGCCGGCGCGGCCGAACGATTCGCCGCCGATCCGGTCGGCCAAAAGGCGCCGCACGCGCTCTTCAACCTGCCGCATGCCGTTCATGCCCCCTGTCATCCGCGCGTTGATGGTTTCCTTGCGCCGCGTCCGCCCGGCCGCCCGCCGCCTGCCGCAGGCTGCCGCCGCCGGCCAGGTAACGGTCCACCGCTTTCGCCGCCCCGCGGCCTTCGTGGATCGCCCAGACGATCAGGCTCTGTCCGCGCCGGGCATCGCCCGCGGCGAACACGCCGTCCACGTTGGTGGCGTAGGAGCCGTATCCGGCGGCGATGTTGCTGCGGGCATCCACCGCGACGCCCAATTGCTTCGGCAGCTCCTGCTCCGGCCCGCTGAAACCGATGGCGATCAGCACCAGATCCGCCGGCCAGCGCCGCTCCGTGCCGGGGATTTCCTCGAAGACGTTGCGGCCGTTTTCCCTGCGGACGAGAAGGTCCACCGTCGTGACCGCCGCAAGCCGGCCGTTGCCGTCATCTTCGAATGATTTTGTGCCGACGGCGAAGGCGCGCGGATCCCGGCCGAACAGCGCCTTCGCTTCCTTCTGGCCGTAATCGAGCTTGTAGACGAGCGGCCATTCCGGCCACGGATTGCCGGCCGCCCGTTCGGCGGGCTTGCGCGGATACAGGTCGAACTGCACCACGCTGCGGCACCCCTGGCGGATCGCCGTCGCCACGCAGTCGGTGGCCGTGTCGCCGCCGCCGATGACGATGACGTTCTTGTCCCTGGCGGACAGCGCGCCGTCCGGTTCCGTCCCGCCGTCCAGAAGGCTTTTCGTGCTTGCCGCAAGATACTCCATGGCGAAGTGGACGCCGGCCAGCCCGCGGCCGGCGACGGCAAGATCGCGCGGTTTCGTGGCGCCGGTGCACAGGACGACGGCGTCGAACGCCCGTTTCAGTTCATCCACCGGCACCGTCTTGCCCACTTCGGCGCCCGTGACGAAACGGATGCCTTCGGCTTCCATGAGGCGGACGCGCCGGTCGACCACGTCCTGCTCGATTTTCATTTTGGGGATGCCGTACGTGAGCAGGCCGCCGATCCGGTCGTCGCGCTCGAACACGGTGACGGAATGACCCCGCTTGTTCAGTTCGTCCGCGGCGGCAAGGCCCGCCGGGCCGGATCCGACCACCGCGACGCGCTTGCCGGTCCGCTTCTCCGGCGGTTTCGGCGCCATCCAGCCTTCCTCGAATCCCCTGTCGATGATGGCCCGTTCGATCGTTTTGATGGCCACCGGTTCGTCGTACAGCGCCGCCACGCACGACCCTTCGCAGGGCGCGGGGCAGGCGCGGCCCGTAAATTCCGGAAAATTGTTGGTGGAAAGGAGCAAATCGAGCGCTTCCCGCCAGCGGCCGCGATAGACCAGGTCGTTCCACTCGGGGATCAGGTTGCGGACCGGGCAGCCCGCCGTCATGCCGCCGAAGACGTCCCCGGTCTGGCAGAACGGCACGGCGCAGTCCATGCAGCGGGCGCCCTGCGCCCGCAGTTCGTCTTCCGAAAGTGGCAAGTACAGGTCGCGCCAGTCGCGGATCCGTTCGGACGGACTCCGTTCAGCGGCCGATCGTCTGGCGTACTCCATGAAGCCGGTCGGCTTTCCCATCCGTCGATCCCTCCCTTTCCTCGGTCTTGCGGCTCCTCAGCGCCCCCGCCTTCAGGAAGGCGGCCATTTCCGCTTCGTCCTTCGTCAGGCCCGCCTTGCGGCCGCGGTCGATGAGCGACACGATGCGCATGTAGTCGACGGGCGCGATGCGGACGAGACGGCCGGCGGCGTCCGTCCAGTTTTGCAGCAGCCGCTCGGCCACGGGACTTTCCGTGAGAAGCGCGTGCTTTTCGATCATGGCGCGGACGGCCGCCAGTTCCTCCTCGTCTTCCGGGCGGCCGATCATCACGCGCCCGTTGTTGACGAGCCGTTTCACCGATTCCGGTTCGTCGGCCAGCACGTAGGCGATGCCGCCGGACATGCCGGCCGCGAAGTTCGGGCCGATGCGGCCGAGCACCACCACCCGGCCGCCCGTCATGTACTCGCAGCCGTGGTTGCCGACGCCCTCCACGACGACCCGGGCGCCGCTGTTGCGCACGCAGAACCGCTCGCCCGCTTCCCCGCGAATATAGGCTTCCCCGCCCGTCGCGCCGTAGAACGCCGTATTGCCGATGATGATGTTGTCTTCGGCGGCAAACCGCGAGCCTTTCGGCGGACGGATGGCGATCGTGCCGCCGGACAGCCCCTTGCCGACGTAGTCGTTGGCATCGCCTTCGAGCAGAAGCGTGATCCCCCGCGGCAGGAAGGCGCCGAAGCTTTGCCCGGCCGATCCGGCAAGGCGGATCCGGATCGTGTCGTCGGGCAGCCCGTCCGCCCCGTGCCGCTTCGTCACTTCAAACCCGAGCAGCGTGCCGACGGCGCGATCCTTGTTCGTGACGGAGAAGGCCGCTTCCGTCGGCCGGCCGGTCTCGATCGATTCCCGGACCGCCGGAATGATCACCCGCCGGTCGAGGGTGTCGTCGAGGAACCGCCGGTCCGGCACCGGAGCGCCATGGCGGGCGGCTTGCCAGTGTTCCGCGCCGGGAATCCTGTGCAGCAGGGCGGACAGGTCGAGGCCGGTCGCCTTGCCTTTGGCCTTGGAACGATCGAAGCGGAGCAGGTCGCTGCGCCCGACCGCTTCTTCCAGCCGGCGGAATCCGAGGCGCGCGAGGATTTCCCGCACTTCCTCGGCGATGAACCGCATGAACCGCTCCACGTGCTCCGGCTTGCCGGGAAACTTGGCGCGCAGTTCCGGGTTTTGCGTGGCGATGCCCACCGGGCACGTGTCCATATGGCACACCCGCATCATGACGCATCCGAGGGCGACGAGCGGCGCGGTGGCGAAGCCGAATTCTTCGGCCCCCAGCATCGCCGCGATGACGACGTCCCGCCCGGTCATCATTTTGCCGTCCGCCTCGAGGGCCACGCGGCCGCGCAGGCCGTTGAGCAGGAGCGTCTGGTGCGTTTCGGCCAGGCCGATTTCCCACGGCATGCCGGCGTGCTTGATGCTGGACCGGGCGGCCGCCCCCGTGCCGCCGTCGTACCCGCTGATCAGGATCACATCGGCACCGGCCTTGGCGACGCCCGCGGCGATGGTGCCGACGCCGGCTTCGGAGACGAGCTTGACGTTGATTCTCGCCCGCGGGTTGATGTTTTTCAGGTCATAGATGAGTTCCGCCAGATCCTCGATGGAATAGATGTCGTGGTGCGGCGGCGGCGAAATGAGCTCGACGCCCGGCGTCGATCCCCGCGCCCTCGCGATCCACGGATACACCTTGTGGCCGGGCAGCTGGCCGCCTTCGCCCGGCTTGGCGCCCTGGGCCATCTTGATCTGGATTTCGTCGGCGTTCAGCAAATAGTGGGCGGACACGCCGAACCGGCCGGACGCCACCTGCTTGATGGCGCTGTTGCGCCAGTCGCCGCTGGCGTCGCGGACAAACCGCTCCGGAATTTCGCCGCCCTCGCCGGAGTTGCTCTTGGCGCCAAGCCGGTTCATGGCGATGGCGAGCGCCTCGTGGGCTTCCTGGCTGATGGAACCGTAGCTCATGGCGCCGGACTTGAACCGCTTCACGATGGATTCGGCCGGCTCCACTTCGTCGAGCGGCACCGGCGGCCGGGACTCGTCGAAGGCGAGCAGGCCGCGCAGCGTCACGCCGGCGCCTGAGCCCGTTTCCTCCTGCAGCAGCGCGCTGTACCGTTTGTACAGGGCATAGTCGTTTTCCCGGACGGCGCGCTGCAGCAGGTGGATCGTGTGCGGATTGAACAGGTGGGCCTCCCCGTCCTTGCGCCACTGCAAATCGTCGCCGGACGGAAGCGGCGCCGCCCGCTCTTCGCCGAACCCGGCCCGGTGGCGCGCCAGCGTCTCTTCCGCAATGTCGGGCAGCCGGATGCCGCCCAGCCGCGAAGGCGTGTACGGAAACCAGGCGTCGATCACCTCGCCGTGGATGCCCACCGCTTCGAAAATTTGCGCGCCGATGTAGCTTTGCACCGTGGAAATGCCCATTTTGGACAAAATTTTCATCAAGCCCTTGGTCAAGCCTTTGACCGCCCGGCGGACCGCCTCTTCCGGCTCCATGTCCGCCGGTTCCAGCTTGCCGCCCGCGGCGGCGTCCGCCACCACGTCCAGCATGAGCCACGGGTTGACGGCGTTGGCCCCGAAGCCGAGCAGCGCCGCCACGTGGTGGGTCTCCCGCGCTTCGCCCGTTTCGACGGCGAGTCCTGCGGCGGTGCGCCGGCCGGTGCGGATCAGGTGATGATGAAGGGCGCTCGTGGCGAGAAGGGCCGGGATGGGCGCCGCCTCCGGCGACACGCCCCGGTCGGACAGCACCAGAATGGTCGCCCCTTCATCCAGCGCGCGGTCCGCTTCCTTGAGCAGCCGCTTCAGCCCGTTCTCAAGCCCGTCCGCGCCTTCGGACGCCGCGAACAGCATCGGCAGCACCCGCACCCGGATGCCCGGCCTGTCCGCGGCCTTGATCATCGCCATCTCCCCGTTGGTGACCACCGGCGTCTCCAGCCGGATGCGGCGGATCGCGCCGGGTTCGCCCAGCAGCGGGAATTCGGGCCCCAACAGGGAGATGGACGACGTGATCATCTCCTCCAGGGAGGCGTCGATCGGCGGGTTGGTCACCTGCGCGAACATCTGCTTGAAGTAGTTGTAGAGCAGCTGGGGCTTGCCGGACAAAACCGCCAGCGGCGCGTCATACCCCATGGAGCCGACGGGGTCCTCCGCCTTCTCGGCCAGCGGCTTGATCCCCTTTTCGATCTCTTCGCGGGTGTAGCCGAAGGCGCGCAGAACGTCCGCAGTGACGCCGGCCGCCTCCGGTTCGGCGACGGAAGCCTCCGCCCGGCCCGCCAGGCCGGATACGGTCACGATCCGCTCCGACACCATCCGGCGGTACGGTTTGGCCGACGCCATCCGTTCCTTGATCTCGGCGTCGGGAATGATGCGGCCTTCCCGCGTGTCCACCACCAGCATCTGCCCCGGGCGCAGCCGGTCTTTGCGGACGATGGCTTCCGGCGGCAGGTCGATGACGCCGACCTCGGAAGACAGGATGACCCGGCCGTCCGTCGTCACCACGTAACGGGACGGCCGGAGCCCGTTGCGGTCCAGGCTGGCGGCGACCATGTCGCCGTCGGTGAAAATGACGGCGGCCGGTCCGTCCCACGGCTCCAGGATGTTGGCGTGATATTCATAGAATGCCCGCTTGCCGTCACCCATGAGCGGGTCTTTCTGCCACGGTTCCGGAATCATCATCATGGCGGCATGGGGCAGGGTTCGGCCGGTCATGACGAGGAATTCCAGCACGTTGTCGAACATGGCCGAGTCGCTGCCGCCGGCGTCCACGATCGGCCGGACCGTTTCGACGCCCTCGAACGCGTCGGACGAAAGCGCCAGTTCCCTCGCCCGCATCCCGTTCACGTTGCCGCGGATCGTATTGATCTCGCCGTTGTGCACCATGTACCGGTACGGATGCGCGCGCGACCAGCTCGGAAACGTGTTGGTGCTGAACCGGGAATGGACGAGGGCGATGGCCGAGACGTAATCGTCTTCCGCCAGGTCCCGGTAGAAAACGGGAAGCTGCTCGGGCAGCAGCAGCCCTTTGTAAACGATGGTCCGATGGGAAAAGCTGGCGAAGTAGGCCGTTTCGTCGCCAAGCGGCATGGCGCCGAACGCCTTCTCCGCCCGCCGTCTGATCACGTACAGTTTGCGGGCCAGCCAGAGCGGGTCGCCGTCCGGCGCCGGGCCGCCGGGCGCGACGAACAGCTGCCGCATCGCCGGCATCGTCCGTCTCGCCGATTCGCCGAGCACGCTTTCGTCAAGCGGCACGTCCCGCCAGCCAAGCACCCGGAACCCTTCGTCGGCGACCGCCTTCGCGGCGGCCTCTTCGCAGGAAGCGCGCAGCGTTTCATTGCGGGGAAGAAACAGCATGGCCACCCCATAGGCGCCTTCCGGCGGCAGGGGGTTGCCCTGCCGCCGGAATTCCCGTTCGAACAGCCGGTGGGGAATCTGCGTCAAAATGCCGGCACCGTCACCGGCGGAAGGATCGGCGCCCTGCCCGCCGCGATGCTTGAGCCGGACCAGGGCCGACAGGGCGTCCGTCACGACCGCCCGCGATTTTTCGCCACGGATGTTTGCAATCATGCCGATGCCGCAGGCATCGTGTTCGAAGGCCGGATCATAGAGGCCCTGCTTCTCCGGCAGGCCGGAACGGGTCATGTGCTTTCACCTTCATTTCTGCTGGATTGTCGCATTACAACGTTTTCAGATACTGGTCCAGTTCCCACGGGTGAACCTGCGTTCTGTACAGGTCCCATTCAATTTCCTTGGCTTCCACGAAATGCGTGAGCACGTGCTCGCCGAGCGCCGCGCAGATGACTTCGTCGGCCTTCAGCTCCTCCAGGGCTTCCTTCAGGCTGGCCGGCAGGCTGACGATGCCGTGCGCCTTGCGCTCTTCTTCCGACATGATGAAGATGTTGGAGTTCACCGGTTTGCCCGGATCCAGGTTGTTGCGGATGCCGTCGAGGCCGGCGGCCAGCATGGCGGCCAGCGCCAGATACGGGTTCGACGACGGGTCGGGGCAGCGGACCTCGATCCGGGTGCTCAGCCCGCGGCTGGCCGGCACGCGGATGAGCGGGCTGCGGTTTTTCGCCGACCAGGCGATGTAGCAGGGCGCTTCGTATCCGGGCACGAGGCGCTTGTACGAGTTGACCGTCGGGTTCGTGATGGCCGCGAATCCGCGGGCGTGCTTCATGATGCCGGCCATGTAGCTCTTGGCCACGGAAGACAGGCCCAGTTCATCCGTTTCGTCATAGAAAGCGTTCTCGTTGCCGCGGAACAGCGACTGGTGGCAGTGCATGCCCGAACCGTTCACCCCGTGCAGCGGCTTCGGCATGAACGTCGCATGCAGGCCGTGCTGCTTCGCCACGTTCTTGACCACGTATTTGAACGTCTGGATGTTGTCCGCCGCTTCCACCGCGTTGGCATACTTGAAGTCGATCTCATGCTGGCCGGGCGCCACTTCGTGGTGGGAGGCCTCGATTTCGAAACCGAGGCTTTCAAGCGTCAGCACGATGTCCCGCCGGCAGTTTTCGCCGAGATCGACCGGCGCGAGGTCGAAATAGCCGCCCTGGTCGTTCAGCTCGAGGGTCGGATGGCCTTTCTCGTCGGTTTTGAACAGGAAAAATTCCGGTTCCGGACCGACGTTCATGGCGGTGAAGCCGAGCTTGGCCGCTTCGGCCAGCACCCGTTTCAGCACGCCCCGGCTGTCGCCGGCAAACGGCGTCCCGTCGGGCATGTACACGTCGCAGATGAGCCGCGCCACGCGGTGGTCGCCGGCCGTCCACGGGAACACGAGCCAGGTGGACAGGTCCGGATACAGGTACATGTCGGATTCTTCGATGCGGACAAACCCTTCGATGGACGAGCCGTCGAACATGATCTTGTTCTCCAGTGCCTTCTCCAGCTGGCTCACCGGAATTTCCACGTTTTTGATCATGCCGAGCAAGTCCGTGAACTGCAGCCGGATGTAGCCCACCTTTTCTTCCTTGGCGAACCCGAGAATGTCTTCTTTGGTCCAGTTGTGTTTCATGGATCCATCCTCCTGTCGGATGATTTGGTTTTCGGGATGGACACATTTTTTCATATTCCGCCGATGGCATCCATGAATTTGTCAGCATTATTTACATCCACAAATTTTATTGGCACGAAAAAAAAGTGTGTTCGGCCGTTCCGTTGGCAAAACACGGGTCGTTGTGTAAGATAAGATTACAAAAATTCGATTGCTCCCCTGATACCCGAACCGTGAGTCCGAACCGTGCGGGAGGAACGAAGCGAAGGAGGTCAGGCGTTCATGTCTTACAGAGACAAGAAAGTCATCTCGATCGGGACCGTCTGCGAGCTGACGGGTCTGACGGACCGGCAGATCCGGTATTACGAAGAGAGAAAATTGATCTTCCCCGCCCGTTCGAAGGGGGGAACCCGGTTGTACTCCTTCGCTGACGTGGAGCTGCTCATGGAAATCGCCGACAAGCTGGAAGACGGGCTGCACACCCACGAAATCCGCAAGCTGCATGAAAAGCGGGCCAAATCCGCGTTGGCGGACCGGGTGGCCAATTGAAAGGCGGCCGGATGCCCCGGGTCCGGGGATCTTGTTAGCGGCGGAGACGGTCTGAAATCCGGGACGCCGGACATGCCGCGGACGACCCGGATTCCGGGACACCGGGTCGCCGGAGACACCGGAAATGCCTGGAATAAAAAAGGAAGCTTCCGGCCATGCAGGCCTTGGCTTCCTTTCCTTTTGCGTATGATTGTGTGTTCGTAATGATTCGAGCATCCCGCGGCATCCGGCGCGCGTCAAGCGGCTTCCGGCGCCGCCCGCCGGTCCAGCGTCCGGAACCTGAACACGAAAAACACGGCGGCCAGGGCGATGAACGCGCCCGCCAAATAGGGCAGATGGATGTCCTTGTAAAACAGGGACGTCGCCAAAAGCGGGCCCGTGATGCGGCCGAGGCTGTCCATGGACGAACTGAGCCCGCTGGCCGTTCCCTGCTCGACGGGCGTTTTCTGGGAGATGAGGCTCGTCACGCACGGACGGACGAGCGCGTTGCCCGACGAGAACACGAGCAGGAACATGAGGGCGTTCCACAGGCTGCTGGACAGAAGCAGAAGCAGAAAACCGGCCGCCTGCAGCAGGAGCCCGGCCAGGACGTACCGGCTTTCCGTTCCGGGCTTCACGACCCGGCGCACGACGCCGCCCTGGATGAGCGCCCCGACCAACCCGCTGGCAAACAGCATGGCCCCCATCTGAAACGCGTTGATGCCGATTTTCTCCATCTGGAAATATTGCAGCGTCGCCTCCAGCCCGGCCAGCACGAACGAGGCGACGAAGACGAGGGCGTACAGATGCTTCATCCGGCCTTGAAGCGCGGCCAGCCGGGACGGGCGCGGCGCCCCCGCCTTCCGGCGCTTCTCCGGCGGCAGCGTCTCCCGCCACTTGGCCTGAACGACGGCCCACAGCATCAGCGACAGGCCGGCGGACACGGCAAACGGCAGCCGGTGCCCGAACACGCTCAGGAGACCCCCGACGCCCGGTCCGATGACGAATCCGAGGCCGATGGCCATGCCGACGAGCCCCATTCCCTTCGTCCGGTTTTCAGGGGTGGTGATGTCCGCCGCGGACGCCACGGCGCAGGATATGACCGCCCCGGAGAAAAAGCCGCCGAGAATGCGCGACAGATAGATCAGCCACAGGTGGTCGAGGGTGACGGCGATCAGCAGGAAGCTGACGAAATAGCCGAAAATGCCCGCGGCAATGACGGGCTTCCGGCCGATCCGGTCGCTCAGGCCGCCCCACAGCGGCGACATGACGAAGGAGACGGCGGAATACAGCGCGAGCATCATGCTCAGGTGAAAAGGCGTCATGACGTCCAGCTCCGGCATGATCGGAATGACGATGCCGAAGCCGACGAACGTGACGGTCAGCAGCATGAAAATCATGGCCATTTGGCTCCGTTGCATGGCTGGTCTCTCCCGAATCGCTTGATCCCAAAAAAACCGCTTTGCGCCTAATCGTACCACATCTGTTTTCCCCGCGAAATATCTGCTATACTCTTGACGTAATTTTATCAGCTAACGATTCCAGACAAGCGAGGAACGACCGGAGCCATGGACCAACGCGCGACGCCGCTTTTTGACGCCCTGAAACGACACGCCGCAAGACAGCCGCTGCAGTTCCACATCCCCGGACACAAACGGGGCCGCGGCATGGATCCCGAATTCCGCGGATTCATCGGCGACAATGCCCTGTCCATCGATCTGATCAACATCGCGCCCCTCGACGACCTGCACCGCCCCGTCGGCGTCATCCGCGAAGCGCAGGCGCTCGCCGCGGAAGCGTTCGGCGCCGACTACACCTTCTTTTCCGTGCAGGGCACCAGCGGGGCGATCATGACGATGATTTTGACGGTGTGCGCCCCCGGCGAAAAAATCATCGTGCCCCGCAACGTGCACAAGTCCATCATGTCCGCCATCATTTTCGCCGGCGCGCGGCCCATTTTCGTTTCCCCCGTCATGGACCATGAGCTCGGCATCGCCCACGGCGTCACGCCGCATTCGGTGGAGCGGGCGCTGAAGCGGCATCCGGACGCCAAGGCGGTCGTCGTCATCAACCCGACCTACTACGGCGTCAGCACCGACCTGAAGGCCATCGTGGATCTGGCCCATGGTCACGGCATTCCCGTGCTGGTGGACGAAGCCCACGGGGTGCACATTCACTTCCACGAAAAACTGCCGCTGTCGGCCATGCAGGCGGGCGCGGACATGGCCGCCACCAGCGTCCACAAGCTGGGCGGGTCCCTCACACAGAGCTCGGTGCTGAACGTCCGCGCCGGCCTCGTCAGCCCGGAGCGGGTGCAATCCATCATCAGCATGCTGACGACCACGTCGACCAGCTACCTGCTGCTGGCGTCCCTGGACTGCGCCCGGCGCCAGCTGGCCCTTCACGGGCGGGAAATGGCGGAACGGGTCATCCGGCTGTCGGACATCGCCCGCAGGCGCATCAACGGCATTCCGGGGCTGTATTGCTTCGGCGAGGAAATGCTGGGCCGGGAAGCGGTGTTCCAGCTCGATCCGAGCAAACTGACGATCCACGTTGCCAAGCTCGGCATCACCGGCTACGAGGCGGAAAACTGGCTGCGGGAACACGCCAACATCGAAGTGGAAATGAGCGACATGTACAACGTGCTGTGCGTCCTGTCCCCGGGGGACAGCGAGGAAACCGTCGACGCTCTCGTCCGCGCCCTCGAACGCATGTCCGGCGCCTACCTGCACAAAAACCACATCCGGGAAGTGGTCGTCAAGGTGCCGGAGATTCCCACCCTGTCGCTGTCGCCGCGGGACGCCTTCTACGCCGAGACGGAATCCGTCCCCCTCGTCGAGGCGGCCGGCCGGATCATCGCCGAATTCATTTTCGTCTATCCGCCCGGCATCCCGATCCTGCTGCCCGGCGAAGTCATTTCGGAAGAAAGCATCGAATACATCCTGGACCACCTGAAGGTCGGGCTGCCCGTCCAGGGACCGGAGGACAAGACGCTGACGAACGTGAAGGTGATCGTGGAGGAAAAGGCCATCTTCTGATCGGCCGCGGGGGATGAATGACGGGAAAAGCAAAAAAGAGGCCTTCGCCCGTTGCGGCAGCCTCTTTTTTTTACAGTTCGTCCCGGCAGCAATGTTCGGGCAGATGCATCGCCAGCACATCCGCCAGATGTTCCGCTTCCGACTTCTCTTCGAGGTTGTAGATGCGCATCAGCTGCTCCGACCGTCCCAGGTCTTCCCTGCCGAGCGCGGCGGAGCGGCCGGACTGCAGGCAGATCACGAGGGGTTTGCCGTAAAAATTGCCGGTATGCACGATGGCGAAATCGTATCGCCTGGCCTCCGTCATGAAGCCGACAAAGTTGAGGGGCGCCCGTTCCGTCACTTCATACAGATGCTCGATCATCTCCGTCCCTCCCGTTGTCTGACTTTTCAGAAATCGTGTTCCCATTGTATCACAAAACTTCCTTTATTGACTCTGGAGTCATGATCGTTCTTTTTTATCAGGGTGATCAACAAAACGATACTCCTCCATCCGCCCGCCATCCGGGACGCGTTGTTGTCAATCCCGTCGGCACATGCTATCATGAAGCGGGAAGGCGTTTTGAACGCCCGTTTTTTCAACATTCGGCTGACAGGGCAGGTGGAGAGGCGTTGGCTCAGGTGGCTGTGATCACCCTGGCGGAAGGATCCGCCGTTTCATCCGTCACGCTGGATGACGTGGCGGCGCAGCTGGAGCATTATCGCGAACAGTTGAGAAAAACCGGGGAACAGCTCGGGTGGCCGTACGAGCAGGCCGCTTTTCCGTATGTGGTGGAGAAGGACGGGGAAGGCCGATGGCTTTATCTGAAAGGAACCGGCAAATACGGCCGCATCGCCATCGCCGCAGGCAGCGAGCCGGCCGCCGGCGCGCCGGAAGCGGGCGGCAATGCGGAAGCGGAAGGCGAACCGGCGCCGAAAGCGCGGCACGTCGTGCATGTCGTGCTGCCGGACGACAGCACGTACGGCGACAAGAGCAAGGGAAACGAACTGTGCAAATATCTGGGCAAGACGTGGAAAGCGGAAGTGAAGCTTTTCAACGGAAGAACCATTTACTACAACGTGAAAAAATGAACCGGCGCGGGCCCGGTAACCGGAACGCCCCGGCCGCGTGCGGACGAAACGAACGAAAAACGCGTTCATGAGAAAAAAGGCCGGCGCTTGTTACGCCGGCCTTTTTTCACTTTCATCGGCTTTTCGATCCGGTCAGCGGTCCTCTTCCATCAGCCGGTTGTAGGCCGCTTCCACCCGTTCCCATTCTTCGTCGTCTTCGATATCCGCCAGATACGCGTCCTCGCTTTCGCTGTCTTCTTCGATGCGGAAAATGTAGCCGTCCGCATCCGGCTGGTTCCGGTCGATCAGCACCGCGTAGGTCCGGTCTCCGACGTCGAAGGCATGCACCATCACCAGTTCCAGTTCATTGCCGTTTTCATCGGTCACAAGGAAAATGTCGTCCTCGAAATCGCGGTCGTGATCGTGCTCATGGTCGTGGTCATGGCCGCAGCCTTCGTGATGGTGGTGGCGGTCTTCCCGTTCCCGCTCTTTGCCCGTCATGAAGATACCCTCATTTCTGAATGGAGATGAGAGTATCTTACCAGAATCACTCCACGGATTCAAACACGGTTTTGCCCACGCGGTAAAACCGCGTGTCGCCCTTCGGCCTGACGGAAAACTCGACGGTGTACAGCCCGGGCTTTTCGATGCGAAGCGGGAAATCCATGTTCAGCTGCGTGAAGGTGTTGGAGGCCAGGCTTTTCGGAATGTCGCTGTCGTCGATGCTGCGCAGAATTTCTTTGCCCGCCGGGTCCGTGATGGTCAGCTGCATCGCCTCGATCTCCTCGGTGACGTTGTCGGCGAAGACGGTGACCCGGATATCGTGCACCCAATTGTTTTTCAGCAGGTGCGAGTGGGTGTGGGTCTGGTCTTTCTTGTTCAGTTTCACGTTGACCGTCAACTGGACGTTCGGCTTGAAGACGTTGATCTGCCCGGTCTTTTCGTCGTAGCGCACATAGCCGTCAAGGGCGGCAAGCAGGCTCTCCGCGTCGAGAACCGGGACGGTCTTTTTGTTGACCTGGAGAAAATAGCCGTCCGCAGCGAGCTTCTTGCCGTTGAAGGTCACCGGCGCCTTCCTGGCCTTCACATATTCATAGACCGAATTGGCCAGCGCCGTTCCCGCGCCGGCAACGGTCAGCACCAGGATCAGGATCAGCATTCGTTTCAGGGATGCGTTCATGCCGAAACCTCCGTTGGTTTCAATTCGTGCTGACTTGTTATACTCCGGTCGCCGCTCCGAGTTGCGTTGGCCGGTCATTTTTTCTCCGCTTCCTTCCACTTTCCTGCCAGACGTGCTAAATTAAAATTGGTGATGCATATTGACGGAACATATGGCAACGGACCAAATCCGCCTTCGCATGGCCGGAACCGGAAACGCTTTCGCGAAACGGTTTTTCAACAACAACGCCATCATCGAGCGGCCCGGCTTCCGATTCATGATCGACTTCGGCGTCACGGCTCCGATGGCGCTCCACCGGATGGGGATCCCCCTCAACGCCGTCCAGGCGGTGCTCATTACCCATCTGCACGGCGATCATTACGGGGGCCTTGAAGAGCTGGCGTTCCAGTCCCTCTACCGATACGGCCATCGGAACGGCAAAATCCGGCTCTATCTGCCGGACGCGCTGGCCGGCACCCTCTGGGAGCACACCCTGAAGGGCGGTCTCCTGGATGAACGGAACGGGCTCGTATCCCTCGAGCATTATTTTGACGTCCGGTTGGTGCAGGAAGGCAAGCCGTGCCGAATTGCCGACGGTCTGGAGGTGGAACTGGTGTCCACGCTCCATGTTCCGGGCAAACCGAATTACGCCCTGTTCATCAACAACCGCGTGTTCTACTCGGGCGACACCGTCTTCAACCCTTCGCTGCTGGAACATGCCGCCAGGGACCGCGGATGCCGAACCATCCTGCATGAATGCCAGCTGGAAGGGAACCCCGTCGTCCATACGGGGCTCTCGGAACTGATGACGCTGCCCGAGGACATCCAGTCGATGATCTGGCTCATGCACTATGACGACACGATGCCGGACTACATCGGCAAAACCGGCCCGATGCGGTTTCTGGAGCAGCACAAGCCTTACGAATTCTGAATCTGAGACGAAGGACGGGATCCGTCATGCAGCAGCCGAAACCGCGCGTCGGCTTCATCGGCACCGGCGTCATGGGCGCCCCGATGGCCGGCCACCTGCTTCGCGCGGGATACCCTTTGACGGTTTTCAACCGGACGCGCGCCAAAGCCGAGCCGCTCGTCCGTCTGGGCGCCCGGTTTGCCGGACCGGCGGACATCGCCGCCGAATGCGATGTCATCATCACGATGGTGGGATTTCCCGAGGACGTGGAACAGCTTTATTTCGGCCGGGACGGCCTCATTGAGCGGGCCGCGCCCGGCTCTTTCTTGATCGACGCGACCACCTCGTCGCCGAAACTGGCCGTCCGCATCCATGAAGCGGCGAAGCGGCGCGGCGTCCGGGCCATGGATGCGCCCGTGTCCGGCGGCGACGTCGGCGCCCGGAACGCCACCCTGTCCATCATGGTGGGCGCGGATCCGGACGACTTCGACGCCGTGCTCCCCATCCTCCGGGTGATGGGCGCCACCGTGGAACGCCAGGGCGGCCCGGGCGCCGGACAGCACGCAAAAATGAGCAACCAGATCGCCATCGCCTCCGGCCTGCTGGGTGTCTGCGAGGCGATCGCCTACGCGGAGAAAGCCGGCCTCGATCCGCAGAAGCTGTTGGCCAGCATCGGTTCGGGCGCGGCCGGCAGCTGGTCCCTCTCGAACCTCGGGCCGCGCATCATCCGCCGTGATTTCGCGCCCGGCTTCTACGTCAAGCATTTCATCAAGGACATGCGCATCGCCCTCGCATCCGCGAAGCGGCTCGGCCTTCTGACGCCCGGGCTGGAACTGGTGCTCGGCATGTTCGAGGAACTGGCCCGGATGGGCGAAGGCGAAAGCGGCACCCACGCCCTGTACAAATGGCTGGAGGCTCACATGGCCTGAACGCCGTCCCAGATGAAGCGCAGGCCGATGGCCACCAGCATCAGGCGGAGAAGGAGCGTCAGCGTTCGCGTGCGGAGGCGAAGTGACAGCCAGGCGCCGAGCCGGCCGCCGGCCCAGGCGCCGGGCGCCAGGAGCGCCGCGTACAACCACAGAATGTGGCCGTAATGGGCATGCGTCATGCTGCCCGGGATGCTGGACAGAAAAATCATGAACATGCTCGTGGCCGCCGCCACCTGGACGGGGAAATGGAACAGGACGAGCATCACCGGCATCATGAGCGCCCCGCCTCCGACGCCGAACAGGCCGGCCACGAGGCCGGTGGCGAAGGAGACGGCCAGCGCCGCCCATGCCGTATATCCGTATTCAAAGGTTTCGCCGCTGGCCGGATCGGTATACGTCCGGTGCACCGTCCAGCGCACGGACCGCCGGCCGAGCCGGTCCCGGATCACGAGCAGGAACGACATCGCGATCAGAAAAACGCCGAATCCGGCCAGAAGCCCGCCGCCGGTCATGCGGGCGTTCAGGGCGGCGCCTGCCATCGCCCCCGGTCCGCTGCCGGCAAAAAACAGAAGCGCGCTTTTGGCATCCACCTTCTTTTGCCTGAAGTAGGCGATGCTCGACGACAGGGAGCTGACCGCGATGACGGCCAGCGACGTCCCGGTGGCTTCCTGCGGGCTGACCGCCAGCTGGTCGAACCAGCGGGAAAGGAAAACAAGCGCGGGAACGATGATCACGCCCCCGCCCAGTCCGACCAGGCTGCCGAAGGTGCCGGCGGCGAGTCCGACCAGCACGAGCGCCAACGCGATAATTGCCATGGGTACCTCCAATTCGGGCCGGAATCAATCCCGGATGACGTCCGGAAAAATTGTCCGGCGTTTGATGCAAATCCCCATTTGACAACCGACGTCATCCCTGCTATTATAACACTTGCGGTCAACGTGATCTCATAGCTCAGCTGGGAGAGCACCATCTTGACAGGGTGGGGGTCGCAGGTTCGAACCCTGCTGAGATCATATGCCGCAAGCCCTCGCGGAAGCGGGGGCTTTTGCTTTGGCCGCGTTCTCCGTTAGCCGTGCCGTGTCCGCCATCCGCCGCGGCGCCGCGCGTCCCGGAGCGGACGCCGGCCCATCGGGGCGCGCGCCACGGACAGAGAACCCGACACTGTGTCAACAAGGAGCGCCAAACATGAACCGCAATCCCGCCATCACCCATCGCTGGATCCCGCCCGGCGGCGATCTGGCGGACGCGTCCCTCATCCGCCGCACCGTGTTCGTCGGGGAACAGGGCGTGTCCGAAGAAGAGGAGTGGGACGGGCTGGACCCGGCATGCGACCACATCGTCCTCTATGCCGACGGCCGCCCGGTCGCCACGGGGCGCATCGTCTGGGGCCGTCCCGTGCTCCTCGGGCGGATCGCCGTGCTGCGTGAATGCCGCGGCACCGGTCTCGGTGCCGAAGTGGTGAGCCGCCTGGCGGAGAAAGCGTTCGCCGCCGGCGCGGAGGAGGTTCACCTGCACGCCCAGCTGCACGCCAGGGGTTTCTACGAAAAGCTGGGGTTTACCGCCTACGGAGAACCTTATGAAGAAGCCGGCATCCCCCACATTTCCATGTGCAAGAAACGCCCGGCGAACGAAAACGCCCCCGGTCCGCAATGACCGGGGGCGTCGTTTTGTCTTTACGGATCGGACGGCGATGTCGCCGACGTCCGCCCGAAGAACCACCGACGGGCTTCCGTCCCCGATCGCCGTGCCGGGCAAATCCACCGTCTCCCGGCCGACGACCGCTTTCACATCCAGCGCCAGCTTCTCCGGCGCTTCGCCGGTCACGAGTTCGATGTTGCCGTGCCGGGTTTCGGCCGCGATGTCGTCCCGGATGGCCGGCATCTTCAGCCGGATGTCGCCGGCTGCGGCCTGCGCCCGGATGCCGCCGGACAGGCCGCTCGCGTCGATGTTGCCGTATTCGGTTCTCATCGTCACGGTCCGCGCCCGGATGCCTTCCGCCGAAATGTCCGCCGTCAGCCTGACCCCGTTCCGCTCCAGCCGTCCGGCGGTTCCCGCCACCTTCGCGACGATGGCGTCTTCGGGGTTCGCATGGCGCCTGAGGCGGGCCAGCATGAACCGGATGAAGCGGGTCGTCCCTTTCCCGGCCGCCGCCCACGCGATGAGGCCCGCGCCGGCCATGCCGGCCGCCAGGGGCAGCATCAGCAAATAGTCCGTCGACCAGCCGTACTGCACCAGCAAGAAAACCGGAGACAGCGCCAGATAGAGCCCGAGGGCGAACAGACCCGCCAGCAGGATGAGGCCGGCCAGAAACGGGGCCAACAGCAGCAGCACGTTGACCCACCTGACTCCAACGCCAGCGGACACCGCCCGGGCGATCCGCCTCAGCGACGGATCGGCGCCGGCTTCCTCGACGCTGAGCTGGTACAGAATTTCGCGGGCGACGAGCTGCGGTGCGCCCAGCTTCGCCGCGATTTCGTCGTCGGTCCGGCCGCCCGCCCGGCCGTGGTCGAAATGCGCCGCAAAATCCGCCATCAGCTCCGCCCGTTCCTCTTCCGCAAGGGCGCCGAGCCGTTTTTCCAGTTCCGCCAGGTATTCCGCTTTCGTCACCGACTATTCCCCCTCCACCATGTTCTGCACGCCGCGCACGAACGCCCGCCACTCCTCCAGCAGCTGCCGCTGCACCCTGCGGCCTTCCGGCGTCAGCCGGTAATATTTCCGCGGCGGCCCTTCCGTCGATTCCGCCAGGTACGCGGTGCACAATCCGTCCTTCGTCAGCCGCCTCAGGAGCGGGTAGATCGTGCCCTCGGCGATGGCGAAGTTCCTAGAAATTTCCTCCACCAGTTCGTAGCCGTAGCGGTCCTGCCGGGCGATCAGGCTGAGCACGCACAGTTCCAGCACGCCTTTTTTGAATTGGACGTTCATGCCGCCATCACGCCTCCTCCGCCGTCATGATGACCGTAAAATCCCCCTCGCGGCACGCCAGATTGACGTTCCGGACGGCCGGATGCCGTTCGCCTCCGCTCCCGTACACCTTCACGAGGCCTTCGGCTTTCAGCAAAACCCGGCCCGACCCGGCCCGGACCGGGTCGCCGCCGAACGTCCGGTTCCCGAATGCCGCCATTCCCATGATGGCACCTCCCGTCTTCAACAACAAAACATGGAACAGTACATTGCATTGCAAGGTACATTGAGAAAAATAATAATACGGCAACCCGCAAATTTCAAGACATCTTTTCAAAAAAATATAAGCGGACCGGCACGCCCGCCGGCCGCGGAGAGCGCCTACCGGTCGCCGTCCTCCGCCGCCAGGTCGAGGAAGGCGTCGTCCGCGTTCAGCGAAGGATCGATCAGCGCCCGGCCGGCCAGCCACTTTTCCGTCTCTTTCCACGCCTTGCCGTCCTGGACGCCGAAGGGACCGGCGTCGGCGCGCATGAACGGCAGCCGTTCATCGAGCTGTTCCAGGGACACGGTCCAGGCGGGATTTCCGTCGAACACGCCCGCGCCGGCGAGCCGCCGGGCCGCTTCCGCGGGATGCTGCTCCACGTATTCGAACCCCCGCGCAAGCGCGGTCCAGACGCGGCCGAACAGGTCCCGGTTTTCGGCCAGCGCCCGTTCTTCCGCCGCGAGCACCTTCTCATAATAGAAGGGGACGCCGTACAGCATCGGTTCGATGAGCCGAAGCTCCAGTCCCGCCTGCTCCAGCCGTTCTTTCCCGTCCACGATGTCCGGACCGAGCAGGGCGTCCGCCCGCCCGTCCAGCAGCATGCCGGCAACCGGCACCTCCGCCGTCACCATCTCCGCGGCGGGCCGCCCGCCCGGCACGCTGTCCAGCATCGTTCCGAGCATCGCTTCGTGCACGGGCGACCCGGACAGGACCACCGTCCGCCCCGCCAGATGGGCCGGCGCATGGATCGGGCTGTCCTTCGGCACCATCAGGTAAACGAGAGGCCGCGGCACGATGGCGGCGACGGACACGACCGGCCGGCCTTCGTTTCGCGCCAGCAGCACGTCCGGCTGGCTGGCCAGGGCGAGATCCGCCTTTCCTTCGTCCAGCATGCGCAGCGGATCCCGCCCGGCCCCGGCGACCACCGGTTCCAGCGCGACGCCCTGCTCCCGCAGGAAGCCCATTTCTTCCGCCGCGAAAATGAACGCATGCCACGCGTTCGGGTATTCGTCCAGCGCGATGCGGATTTTCGCCGGGGTCGCCGGCGTTCGGTCCGGCGTTGCGCCAAGATCGTCCGGAGCGTCTCCGGCCGGGCGGATGAGCAGCACCCATGCCGCCAGGAACAGCGCCCCGCAGCCGGCCAGCACCAAGGCCGCACGCCGGACGTTCCCTCGTTCCTTCTCCCCCACTCGCTTCCGTTTCCCCTTCCGGCCGCATGCCGATGATCAGCGCGCCTGCTCCGGGCGTTCGTACACCTGGAACCGGTGCGGATACGGATTCCGTTCATCGATCGTGCCGGACGTATCCGACACGAGGCGCCATTCGTTCCAGTCCACGTCCGGGAAATGCTCGTCGCCTTCGAACTCGTGATCGATCCGCGTCACGTACAGCCTGTCGGCATGGGGAAGAAACAGGCGGTACACCTGCGCCCCGCCGATGACGAAAAACGGTTCCGAGGCGAACCGGTCCAGCACGTCCCGGGGATCATGGACCGTTTCCGCGCCCGCCGGACAAAACGCGGGATTCCGGGTCAGCACCACGTTCCGCCGGCCCGCCAGCGGCCGCCCCAGCGATTCGAACGTTTTGCGGCCCATGACGACGGGATGGCCCATGGTGGTCCTGCGGAAATGGGCCAAATCCGCCGGCAGATGCCACGGCAGCCCGCCGCCGCGCCCGATCAGGCCGTTTCGGTCCATCGCCCAGATGAGCCAGACGCCTTTTGCCATCCCGTTCTCCCTCCCCGCAAGCATCCCCGGACCGGCCGGTCCGGCCGCATCAGACGGCGACCGGCGCCTTGATCGCGCCGTGGGGGTTGTAGCCCACCAGTTCGATGTCGTCCGGCTCGTACTCGAAAATGCTCTTCACGCCATCCCGGAGGCGCAGTTCCGGCAGCGGCCGCATGTCCCGCGACAGCTGTTCTTTCGCCTGCTCCACGTGATTCAGGTACAGGTGCGCGTCACCCAGCGTGTGGATGAATTCGCCGGGCGCAAGGCCGCATTCGCGGGCGACCATGTGGGTGAGCAGCGCGTAGCTGGCGATGTTGAACGGCACCCCGAGAAAAATGTCGCCGCTGCGCTGATACAGCTGGCAGCTCAGCCGGCCGTCGGCCACATGGAACTGGAACAGCGTATGGCAGGGCGGCAGCGCCATGGTCGGGACGTCCTCCGGATTCCAGGCGGTGACGATGTGGCGGCGCGAATCGGGATCTTTCTTGATGTTTTCGATGACGTCTTTCAGCTGGTCGATCGTGTCGCCGCGGCTCGTTTTCCATTGCCGCCACTGTTTGCCGTACACGTCGCCCAGCGAACCGTATTTGGCGGCGAACGCGTCGTCCTCCAGCACGCGCTGCACGAACAGCGCCATCTGTTCCTCGTACAGCGCCCGGAAGTTCTCGTCCCGCTGGCTTCTCAGCCCGAAGTCGGTCATGTCCGGCCCCGTGTATTCCGGGCTTTCCACCCACCGCTTGAACGCCCACTCGTCCCAAATGTGGTTGTTGTGCCTGAGCAGCCAGCGGATGTTGGTGTCGCCCCGGATGAACCAGAGCAGTTCGGTCACGACGAGGCGGAACGCCACCCGTTTCGTCGTCAGGATCGGGAATCCCTCGCCAAGGTCAAACCGCATCTGATGGCCGAAAATGCTCAACGTGCCCGTGCCTGTCCGGTCCGGCTTTTTCGTTCCCGTTTCCAGCACGAGGCGGAGCAAATCCAAATACTGTTGCTCGTTCCTGCTCATCCGATTTCCCCCCGCATGCCCGACGCCCCGACGGGGCCAGGCTTTCCCGTCCACAAGCATACCACAAAATGCCCGCCTTTGTCCGCCCGGTTTTGCGGCCGCGAAAAAAAACGGCGCCGCCGTTTACGTGGCGGGGCCGGCCGGCGTTTTCCGCTTCTCCTTCAGCTGTCCGTCCAGAACGCCCATCGCTTCGATGTGCCGCTTCGTCTCCGGCGTGCCGAGCCGGTGGATCATCCGGTAGACGTCCTCCAGCGTCCGGTCCATGTCGTCGTTCGGCTTGTCGTGCCAATACTCGAGAAACGGCACATGGGCGCGGAAATACGCCCGCCTGTCCGCTTCCCGGGCGCCGGCGAACAGGTTTTCCAGCTCCCTGATCTCCTCCGGCGTCGCTTCGATTTCGAACTCGAAGGCGGCATCGCCCTTTCCCGCGTTCACCGTCCCGGCCTGCACGGACACATAATAGGTGGATTTGCCGTCGGCCATGCCGATCCGCTCCTTTCCGGCTTCGTTTGCCACGCTCCTAGTGTTGCCGCTGCCACCGGATACGATGCGGACGGGCGTCATGAAAAGGCAGCAGGGAAACCGCCAGCATCAGGGCGACGAAGGCGAGAAAATACGGCGAAACGGCATCCCGGACATGCCCGGCGAGAAACGGTCCGAGAAAGGCGCCGACGGACGATGCCACGGAAAAGAAGGAAAACATCCGGCCGTACGCCCTTGGCCCGCTGGCGGCGATGATGAGCGAACTCATGGCCGGAAACAGAACCCCTTTGGCCATGCCGATCGAAAGCAGAAAGCCGGCAAACGGAAACGGAACGTCCGCCGCCATGCCCCAGAACGCCATCGCCAGCCCGAGCGCGCCGGCCGCCGTCCGGCGGAAGGCGGACAGCCGGTTCAAAAACAGCAGGCTCAGCGTCGCGAGCGACCCGATGCTGACGAGGGAAAACAGGATGCCCGTCGTAAAGGCGCCCTCCGCCGTCGGATTCATGAGGGGCAGTTCGAAAAACAGGATGCCCTGCGAACAGGACACGGCAAGCGGCAGCAGAAAAAGCAGCCAGACGTACGGCCCGGCGGCGCCGTCGGGCAACGGGCCGGTCCCGCCGCCAACGCCCGGCCCCCGGACCGGCATTTTGCCGCCGGCCGAACCCGTTTCCCCGCCGGCCAATCCGCCGGCGGTCGGTCCCGCCGCGCCGCCGCGAAACCTTCCCGCGTCCGGCCCCTTGCCATCGGGCGGCCCGTCCGCCGCCGGGCGGGGATTGCGGATGAACGCCAGGGCGCAAAGGCCGGTGGCCAAAAGAAGCCAGCCGAGCGCTTCGAAGGCGGCGGCGAACCCGACGCGGGCCACCAGCCAGGCGCCCGCCGCCGGCGAAACGACGGACGCCAGCGTATGAACCAATCCGTTTCCGGCCATCAGCTTTCCCTGCAGCACGCGATCCCGGGTGATGCCGGCCAGGAGCGCCATGCAGGCGGGTGACAGGAACGCCAGCACGAAGCCGCTGACGGAACGGAGCACGAGAAGCTGCCACGGGTCGGTGACACGGGACTGCACGAGGAGGATGGCGCCCGCGCCGGTCAGGCTGGCGACGATGAAAAAGCGGCTGCCAAACCGGTCGACGCCGTAGCCGGCGAGCAGATTGCCGGGCAGATGGGTCAGGGCGTACAGGCCCATCATCAGGCCGATGAAGCTCGGGGCGGCGCCCAGCGAGACGGCGAAGGGCGTCAGCACCGGATACTGGGCGTGCAGGTCGAAAAACGCGACGAACAGGAACAAATAAAGCCAGACGGCGGTTTTCATGCGCGGAGCCTCCCCTTGTCCCTTGGCAGCCTCTTTCTATCACTTGTATGTGGACAGGGAAGAAAAAGAACCGCGGCTAAGGGAATGCAAACCGGCCGCACCCCGTCGCGCCGGTCGGCGCGACGGAATGCGGCCCGTTCCCAAACAGGAATTCCGGCCTTAAGAGCCGGAAGGCCTCAGACGACCGGCAGTTGGCGCAAGCTTTCGGCGAGGGCTTCTTCCGGATGGGGCGCGTCCTTCATCTCGCCGGACAAATACGACTCGTAGGCCGACATGTCGAAATGGCCGTGGCCCGAAAGGCCGATCAGGATCACCCGCTTCTCGCCGGCTTCCCGCGCCCGCTTCGCTTCGTCGATGGCCGCGCGGACGGCGTGGGCGGATTCCGGCGCCGGCACGATGCCTTCCGTTTGGCTGAACAGCACGGCCGCTTCGAACACGGCCGTCTGGTCGTAGGCCACCGCTTCCACCAGTCCGTCGTGATACAGCTGGCTGACGAGCGGCGAATCGCCGTGGTAGCGCAAACCGCCCGCGTGGATGCCCGGCGGCATGAAGGCGGAACCGAGGGTGTACATCATGAGCAGAGGCGTCATTTTGGCCACGTCGCCATAATCGTAGGCGAAGGTGCCGCGGGTGAGCGTCGGGCAGGCGGACGGTTCCACCGCCACGAGCCGCACATTCGTGCCTTTCTGCAGCTTGTCCATCAAAAACGGGAAGGCGAGGCCGGCGAAATTCGAACCGCCGCCGCAGCTGGCGAACACGACGTCGGGATAATCGCCCGCCTTCTCCATCTGCAGCTTCGCTTCCTGGCCGATCACCGTCTGGTGCAGGCAGACGTGGTTCAGCACGCTGCCCAGGGAATAGTTCGTGTCTGCGCGCTTCGCCGCGTCTTCCACCGCTTCGCTGATGGCGATGCCGAGGGACCCGTTCGAATCCGGATCGACGGCCAGAACCGCCCGCCCCGCTTCGGTGCGTTCGGACGGGCTGGCGACGACGTCGGCGCCGAACGTGTTCATCAGGATGCGGCGGTACGGCTTCTGGTTGTAGCTGATCTTGACCATGTACACCTGGCACTCCAGCCCGAAAAACCGGCAGGCCATGCTGATCGACGTGCCCCATTGGCCGGCCCCGGTTTCCGTGGTCAGCCGCCGGATGCCGGCTTCCTTGTTGTAAAAGGCCTGGGGAATGGCCGTGTTCAGCTTGTGGCTGCCCGCCGGACTAACGCCCTCATATTTGCAGTAAATGCGGGCCGGCGTGTCCAGCGCCTTCTCCAGCCCCGTGGCGCGGATGAGCGGGGTCGGCCGCCAGATTTTGTACAGCTCCCGCACCGGCTCGGGGATTTCGATCCACCGTTCGGTGGACGCTTCCTGCCGGATCAGCTCCATCGGAAAGATGGCGGCCAGATCCTCCGGTCCCGCCGGCTTGCCCGTGGCCGGATTGAGCGGCGGCCTTGGCCGGTTCGGCATGTCCGCCATGATATTGTACCAGTGGGTCGGGATTTCGCGCTCGGTGAGCAAGATTTTCTTTTCCTGCACCTGAATCGACTCCTCGTCCGTCCGTTTTTCCGCATTGAATTCCACGCGCCGGAACGGAAATCCTGCTCCGCAGCCGGATGCGGAACGTCCGGAAAAGCAAAAAGCCTTTCCCGGCGGGAAAGGCTGGTGAGCAAACCGCGTTTGATGGTTGGTGGGCCCTGAGGGACTCGAACCCCCGACCAATCGGTTATGAGCCGACCGCTCTAACCAACTGAGCTAAGGGCCCTCCGGGGTTTTTGCGCCGTTCGCTGCTGCAAAAAAAATTGCGGGGGCAGGATTTGAACCTGCGGCCTTCGGGTTATGAGCCCGACGAGCTACCGGACTGCTCCACCCCGCGGCAACAAATTAAACTATACACCCCGGAGGGCCGCCTGTCAAGAACTACCCGGGCATGCGTCCGGCGATCGCGGCGCTCAAACGATGAATTTGACGCCGTAGCGCCCTTTTCTGGACCGGAAGATTTCCACTTCCCGCGGGCAGTCGTAGCCATACACCCACCAGTCTTCCGCCATCCTTTTGGCCAGGCAGCCGGCCTGAAACTTGCTGTCGTACAGCCGGCCCCAATAAATCCAACGGCTCATGCCAGCATCCTCCCGAAACAGCATGTGACAGGAATAGATTGTCCCGGAGCCGCCCGCGGCATACCTGTCGCCCGGCGGCGGACCAAACCGGCCGTCCCGCGGGGCGCGCCGTGCGTCGCCGGCGCCGGGCGCGTCTCCAATCAAGGGAGGCAAAGCCCGGAACGCAAAAAGCGCCCGCCGGTCCGCTTTCTGCAAGCGGATCCGGCGGGCGCCGGGCCGTCAGACGGCTTTCTCTTCCGGCGAGAGGCCGTTGCCGTTTTCCAGTTCTTCCCTGTCCCGGAAGCGGTGGGCAATCCGGCTGGAAGCGGACGCCGCCACGCTGGCGATCAGGTCGTCGAGGAACGTGTGGACATGTTTGCCCGCCTTCGTATCGAGCCGGCGGATGATGCCGGTTTTCGCCTTGTCCAGATGGCCGAACGTCGTCACCGCGATGCTGCCGTAGCCGAGAACGGAACCGAGGGCCAGCGTCTCGTCGCAGCCGAACAGCGGTTCATCGGATTCCACCAGCGACTGCAGCGGCTCGGACAGGAGGCCCCGCTCCGCGAGCACATCCAGTTCCATGCCGACGAGAAGCGCGTGCTGCATCTCCCGCTTGCGGAGCACCATCCTGACGCTTTCCAGGCAGTCGTCCATGGTCAGATCGCGATTGTACGGGGACTGCATGTCGTAGACGATCTCCGCGATGTCGGCCAGCGACACGCCGCGCTCCTGCAGCTTGCGGTGAACCGCTTCGGAAATCTCCTGGCTGGATACTTGCCGTTTCATCCGTCCACATCCTTTGGCCGCCAAAAATGCATCATGACTCCATTATAGCATCATTCGGCTTCTTCTGTCTCTCCTTCGGTCGTCCCGTCCGTCTCCCCGCCGGATGCGCCGTCGTCATCAATGATCAGCGGCTCTTCGAACAGAATCGGTTCCGGAATGCCGATGGTGCCGCCGTCGCCGCCGTCAAGCCGGCCGTTGTTCTCCCGCATCTGCTGGAGAAGGGCGTTGCCTTCCGTTTCCCATTCCGCCAGCGCCTCGTCCACCGTCTTGTTGTTGTTCAGCACTTCCTGGAACTTCTGATAGCCGATGTTCTGCACCTGCCAGATGTCCGGGTACTTGTTGTAGATTTCATAATCGTTCGGCTGGACCGGCGCCGGCATGTTTTGGTAGAACGCCTCGATGTTGTAGTCGAGTCCGGCTTTGGGCTGGTTGTACTTTTGCCAGGTCATCAGGTTGTTCGAGCTTTTCGATTTTTGCTGGGCCCAGCGCTCGCTCATGATGAATTCGATGAACTTCCAGGCGTCTTCCGGATTTTGCGCGTTCGAAGCGATGCCCATGATGCCGTTCAGGTACACCTGGCCGCCGACGTACGGTTTTTCCGGATGATAGGGCACGCTGACGATGTCCCAGTCGATCGGATCGAAGTTGTCGATGTTGGCCGCGTTCCGGTTGACGTTGATGATTTCGTTCAGATCCCAGTAGCTGACGATGGCCATGGCCACCTTGCCCGACAGGATCGAGTTGTTGTCGAACGGACCCGGTTCCGGCTGCGGCTGGCTCCAGTCCGGCGGCTCCGGCAGCACGCCGTCCTTGCGCAGTTCGATGACCGTATTCCACGCCTTCTTCCACTCCGGCGTGTTCACCAGCATCCGTTCGGCGTTTTCGTCCCAATAGCGCAGTTCAAGGGGCGCCGTGTATACCGTCGTTTCGTAGAACAGGTCGGTGTACCCGTAATTGGAGAAGGCAAAGCCGTACACCCGGTCGTTGCCTTCCCCGCCGGCCACCTGGCGGGCCAGGGTAAACACTTCATCCCACGTCATGCCGTCGGTCGGGAACGGCAGCCCTTTCGCCGTAAACAACGCTTTGTTGTAGGCCATGACGCTGGAGGAGAACATCGGCGCCAGCGCATAGAACTGCCCGTCGTCGCTGACCGCCTTCAGGGCGTTGACGACGGAGGGGACAAACTCGTCCGTGTTGATGCCGCTGTTCTGCATGAGGGAATCGAGCGGCGCCAGATGGTTTTCCCGGACGAGCTCCGCCAGATGCTGGTATTCCATGATGATGACGTCGGGCGGATTCGGCCCTTCCAGCTCTTCCTTGAGGATTTCCATCGGCGACTTCTGTTCTTCCGTCTGATTGGTGTACCAGTAGTAGCTTTGCTGGTTCTCGATAAATTCGATGGTAATGTTCGGGTTGACGAATTCGAACAGATCCGTGTACTCGTCGCGAATCCAGTTGCCCCAGTCCGAGTTGAAGCCGGAGCTGACGGCGATGCGCAGCACCCGCTCCTCGTTGCCCTGCGAATTGCCGTTATTGCCGCCGCCGCAGGCCGCCAGGAGAACCGCGACCATGACGACGGCCAGCGCCGAAATGAACGCCTTTCGCCATTTTCCCGTATTGGACATGTCAATTCCCCTCCAATGATTTCGGTGGTTTGATCAAAATTTTCTCCCCGTCGAATTCGATCGTCGCCCGGTCGCCGATCTTGAGCGCCTCCAGCAGCGCTTTCGGCACCTGCAGCCGTCCCGCCCGGTCCACGATGGCGTATTCCTCGTGGGCTTCATGCACCGTGCGGGGCCTGAAATCGGCCGATGCCAGATCCAGGTTCGGGTTCCGCTTGAGAAATTCGGAGCTCGTCAGCCCGTCGCGGATCGCCACCACCCGGTCCACCTTGCCGGCCAGGGACAAATCGTGGGTGACGATGACGATGGTGACGCCGAGTTCCCGGTTCAGCGTGCGGAAAATGTCCATGATCATGTCGGACGTCTGCGAATCGACGGAACCCGTCGGCTCGTCGGCGAGCAGCAGCTGGGGTTTGTTGGCCAGCGAGATGGCGATCGCCACCCGTTGCTGCTCGCCGCCCGACAGCTGCTGAAGCTTGTTGTGCATGCGGTCCTTCAGGCCGACCCATTCCAGGAGCTGCCTGGCATAGCTTCGGTCGTATTTGCCGCTCAGCATCATCGGCATTTCCACGTTTTCCAGCGCCGTCAAATACGGCAGCAGGTTGCGGGCATTGTTTTGCCAGATGAAACCGACGGTGTTGCGTTTGTATTCGACCAGCTGCTCGTCGGTGATCTTCAGGAGATCCCACTCCCCCACCCGCACGATGCCGGCGCTGGGGCGGTCCAGCCCGCCGAGAATGTTCAGCAGGGTCGATTTGCCGCTGCCGCTGTTGCCGATGATCGCCATCAGCTCGCCCTTTTCCACGGTCAGGTTGAGCCCTTGCAGCGCGACGACTTCCACTTCGTCCGTCTTGTAGATTTTGACCAATCCTTCGCAGAGGATCACGGCTGTCAACGCTCCTCTCCCAGCTTGACGGCCTGATGCACCCGCAGGCGCCGGATGTGCACGAGCAGCATGGTCGCGCCCGCCGCCATCATGAACGCCACCACCGCGTAAATCCGGTAGGTGTCGATGGATTCGAAGACGATCCGGAAGGGCGGCACCTGTTTCGTCACGTTGTCCGCCGTCTGCAGGAACGGCAGGAACAGGTAGCTGGTCAGTTTCCCGATCACGACGCCGAGCACGATGGACAGGCCGGCCGTAAACGCCTGCTCCAGGAGCAGCATGCCGGACAGCTGTTTCCGCGACAGGCCCATGGCGCGCAGCACGCCGAACTGGACGACGCGGCTCGACAGGTTGAAAAACCAGTACAGCATGTAGCCGACCAGCGTGATGACGACGGAGATGAGAAACCCGAGGCTCAGGATGCCGAACACGCCGCCGCGGGACGGATGCTTGCCGTCGACGATGAGCTGGTTGCGGACGTCCTTGATCCAGCTGATCTCGATGCCGCTTGCCAGAAGCTTCTCCACCGCCGGCGTGAGGGGCGCGCCCTCCTCCATCTTCAGCCAGACGTCGTACGGCTTGAGCGGAATCTGGTCATAGATGTAATCGATGTTGGCGATGAAAAACGGCGTATCGTCCGGATACTGGGTCGGCCAGTAGGGAACGGTGCCGACGATGACGAATTCGATCGGCTGCTGATCGATGGCGATGGTGATCACGTCGCCCGGTTCAAGGTTATACCGTTCGGCGAATTTCGTCGGCACGAGCACCGCCTGTTCGAAATAGCCCAGCGCGTTCAGATAGGCGAAGGGATGGTAGCCGCCGTACAGATCGTTGCGGAACCAGGCCACCTGGGCGAAACTGACGTTTTCGATGCCCATGACGTTGCCCTTGCCCGCGGATTTGCCGGACACGACCACGTTGCCCGTCGTGTTCAGCACCCGGGAAGCGGCCTTGACGCCCGGCAGCTCGCTGAAGATCTGGAAGGGCGGCTCGATGTACACCATCCGGACCGGCTGGTAGCCGGTCCCGCCGCCGGGACCACCCGGTCCGCCGCCGGGGTTCTGGCCGCCTCCCTGTCCGCCGCCCGGGTTCTGGCCGCCGCCGGTTTGCCCGTCTCCCGGATTTTGCGGATTCGGATTCGTCGGCAGGCTGTCGGCGTACGCTTCCCATACCGTCTGCAACGCCACGTCGGTTCCGTATTGATAGAGGGTCCGCTCCGTCGAATTGGTGTCGATGGTGCGGGCCGCCGACGAATTGTACACGCCGAGGCCGATGGTCAGGATCAGCAGGATCATCAGCGGATAGTACGCCTTGCCGGAACGGGACAGCTGCGTCAGCGTCAGATAGAGCGGCACCGGCAGGAACCGGCGTCCGAGCCGGTTGAACAGCCGGAGCAGCCACGGGAACACGCGCAGGAAAAACATCCCGATGGCGAGAATCGACAGGGCCGGCACGAAGAACAGGAGCGGCTGCACCTGCAGCTGGTCGCTCGTCAGCCCCGTCTGCACGGAAAGGAATTGCTGCCGGTCGAAGGCGTACCAGCCGTAGCCGACCAGCGCAAGCAGCAGGATGTCGAGATAGAACCGCTGCCAGAGGGGCTTCCGGTCCGCCCGGGCCATCTGCTGCTTGAGCCCGACGATGCTGGAGCGGGCGGACGAGACGGCCGGAATGAGCGAAGCCGCCAGGGCGATCAGCACCGCGACGGCGCCGTAGGCGATCACCATCGGCGTCACGCCGACGGGAATCGCCTTCCGGTCGACGAAGGTGAGAAACCCGCTGGCCGATCCGATGCTTTTGGCCATGAACCAGCCGAGAAACGGCCCGGCAACGAGCGCCAGTCCGCCGAGGAGGAGTCCCTCCAGCGTGAAGATCCAGATGATCTGGCCGGTGCTGGCGCCGCGGCTCCTGAGCACGGCGATGTCGCTCCGCTGCCGGTCCAGCGCCTGCCGGCTGTTCATGGCGATGTAATAGAACACCATCGCGATCATCGGCGCCGCCAGCGTGAGCAGCAGCATCTGCAGCCGCACGCTCTGGGCTCGGAACTCATCCAGCATGTTCGCGAAGGTGATGTCCACCCGCGTGCCCTTGAGCAGCTGGTACAGGTCGATTTCGAGCCGCTCCAGCACCCGCGACAGGGGGCCGAGCTGGCTCGTCTGGATGTCCCGCAGGTCGAAGGCGTAATACCAGATGGCGGTATTGAGCGGGACGCCGAGCCCGCGCAGCAGATGATCCTCGAACAGCGCTTCGTCCACGACGAAGGCGTTGGTCAGGCCGCCGAAGCCCTGGTGCCAGAACGGGTCCGTCAGATCGAGGGGCGTGAAGGCGCCGACGATCTTGATGCGCAGGGGCTCCAGGCCCGGCACGGTGCTGACCGGGTAGTAGAACTCGTCGCCGACCCGCATGTCGTGCTCGTAGAGCGCCTCTTCCAGCACGATGGCTTCGATGGCGCCGTCCTGCGGTTCCGGACGGGCCAGCGTCCCGTTCACGATTTCCACCTTGCCGGCGATGCCGGCCATGGACACGATGCTCAGCTGCCGGCGCTTGCCGCTGGCGAGGGCGGGATTGAGCGGCGACACCGTTTCGCTGCGGATCGTGTACGTCCGGGCGAAGGCGGCGTACGGAAAGCCGATCTGTTCCGGAACGTCTTCGCGGATGTAGCGGTCGACGTCGGCCAGCTGCTCCAGATCGGCCTTCTCCTTTCCGATCGCCTGGTAGCGCATGAGAAGGGATCCCGCCGGCAGCCCGCCGCCCTTTTCGGCCAGGGAACTGGCCACCACCCGCTTCAGCGCGCCGTCGGCGTACATCGGGATGCTGGTGGTGAACGCCACGGCGATGAT
>Ga0207871_100055_pt1 | contig 69383 bp, 71 predicted proteins | sample Passage260A_FD_187371 | JGI IMG/M metagenome (GOLD analysis project Ga0207871, IMG submission 187371) | Cellulose adapted compost microbial communities from Newby Island Compost Facility, Milpitas, CA, USA - Passage2 60A (SPAdes) (version 2) ...
TCACTCAAAGGCGCCCACACTTATCGGCTATCCCAAATTGTCAAAGAGCTGCATCCTCGCGACAGAAGCGGAACTGTATCAAACTACCCGCCACTCCGTCAACCCCCCAGCACCGCAATGCTTCAGCTACGCTTGCTACTCCACCGCTCAAGCACCACAGCGCAAGGGAAGGCGTGATTATACGCAGTTCATGCCGCGTGTCAACAATAAATTCGTATTATCATGGCTGATCGAATCGAAGAGCCGGAGTTCGATATGCCAATCACTGCGCTTCTGTTGTTTGCTGCCGCACTCCTTTCACTGATCGGGGCCGGTCTTGCGGCACGGGGGTTCTTCGCGCCCATCGCTCCCTGGTTGGACGGGACGAACGGTGCGCTCGCGCTTTTGGTCAGCGCGGTAGCGTTTGCCGGTTCCGGTGCTTTTCCTTGGGTTTTGTATCGTTTGCAACAACAAGAGCACGCAACGGCCGAGTTCAAAGCGAAAGCGGGCGCTACGGACACCCCTTTGTCGCGACCCTAACGAACGGATCGAAGCGAATGCCGTATGGGCATAACGCTTGAATTGCGCGCAGGAGGGGGGGATAATCGGTAGGTTCGCGAGTCATGTCAGGTCTGCCCGATGGCACACTATCTCTTACTGGTAATTGGCGCAGCGCTCGTCAATAACGTCGTCTTGGTCCGCATCTTGGGACTTTGCCCTTTCATGGGGGTGTCGAAAAAGGTCGATACGTCGGTGGGCATGGGGCTGGCGACGCTTTTCGTGTTGACGCTCGCTTCGGGGTGCAGTTATTTGATCGAAACCTACCTACTCGAACCGTTCGAGTTGCAGTATTTACGCACACTCTCGTTCATCGTGGTCATCGCGGCGATCGTGCAATTTACGGAAGCCGTGATCCAGAAGACGAGCCCGTTGCTCCATCAAGTACTGGGCATTTATCTCCCGTTGATCACGACGAACTGTGCGGTCTTGGGAGTTCCGTTGCTGGCGGTTGCCGGGCAGTACGATTTCATCGAGTCGTTGTTGTTTGGCGCCGCTTCTGCGGCCGGGTTTACGCTGGTGATGGTGCTCTTTGCCGGCATTCGTGAGCGACTCGAAGGCGCCGACGTTCCCACCCCCTTTCGCGGGACAGCGATCGCGCTGATCACCGCGGGAATCATGAGTCTGGCATTTATGGGCTTTGCCGGACTCGATCGTTGACGAAAAAAAGGAAACGCGAATGCTAACCGCGCTCTTGGTGATGGGCGGAATCGCACTGGTGCTCGGTGTCATCTTGGGCTGGGCAAGCGTGCGGTTTCGTGCCGAAGGGGATCCGATCGTCGATCAGATCGACGCCATTTTGCCGCAAACGCAGTGCGGCCAGTGCGGGTACCCGGGCTGCCGTCCCTACGCCGAAGCAATCGCGAAAGGAGAAGCGGACATCAACCGGTGCCCCCCCGGTGGCGATGAAGGAGTGCGCCGCCTGGCGGAACTCTTGGGTCGGGAATACAAACCGCTCGAGCAAGAGGAAGCGGCTGCGAAACCTAAATCCGTCGCGGTCATCGACGAGACCCGCTGCATCGGGTGCACGTTGTGCATCCAAGCGTGCCCGGTCGATGCGATCGTCGGCGCAGCAAAACAGATGCACACCGTGATCGACACGCAGTGCACCGGGTGCGAATTGTGCGTTGCGCCGTGCCCCGTCGACTGCATCACGATGGAGCCGATCCCCGAATCGCTGGAAACCTGGAAGTGGCCCAAGCCGACGTGGTCATCGGAAAGAAAAACGACGGAGACGGTATGAGGTGGTTTTCCTGGCTGACCTCGTCAGCGGCGAACACTTTGGTCGACCCGGTTTCGGGGCGGAAACTCTACCCGATCGACGGGGGGATCGCTTTTCCCGATTACCACAAGCAGGAGACCGCTGACATTCCGATCCGCAACGTCGCGATGCCATCGCATTACATCGTTCCGCTTCGGGTCAATCCTCGCTTCACTGCACGACCGATCGTCGATATCGGTGCCCGGGTACGGAAAGGGGAAAAAATCGGTGAACCCGAAGGGAAATTTGGCGTCGCAGTGCACGCGCCGACCTCAGGTGTGATTCGCGATCTGGGGCATTACCCGATGACCCATGTCTCAGGGTTGCCCGCGCTGGCGTACTTCATCGAGCCCGACGGCAAAGATGAGGCGATCGAACCCACACCGTATCGGGGCGCTTGCGACGACACGGATCGCATTCGCGACTTCCTCCAACAGATGGGGCTAGCAGGATTGGGCGGCGCAGCGTTCCCTTCACACGCCAAAGTGGCGTCGAGCCCGGTAAAAACCCTCATCATCAACGGAGCCGAATGTGAGCCCTGGATCACGTGTGACGACCGGCTGATGCGCGAGCATGCAGCCGAAATCGTCGCAGGCGCGTGCGACCTGGCCGCTGCCGTTCATGCGCTAGAGGTTTTGATCGGTATCGAAGACAACAAGCCCCAAGCCATTGCGGCGATGCAAGCCGCCGCGGCCAATCATGGCGCGGTCACCGTGGTGGCGATCCCGACCATCTACCCAGCCGGCGGGGAAAAACAGCTGATCGAACGCCTGACGGGTATCGAGGTGCCCTACGGTCACCTCTCGGCCGAATTTGGCGTATTGGTGTTCAATGTGGGCACTGCGCGCGCCGTCCATCGTGCGCTCACCTACGGCGAACCGTTACTCGAGCGCGTCGTCACGCTGACGGGTGCCGCGGACGATCCGGGTAACCGCTGGGTCCGAATCGGTCATCCCATTGCGGAGCTCATCCTTGAGATGGCACCCAAACCAGAGGTCGATCGCTACCTTTTGGGCGGGCCGATGACCGGCTTTGCGATTCCTGACCTCGACGCGCCAATCCTCAAAGGGAGCAACTGCATCATTGCCGCATCGCCGGCGCTCTTCCCGCCACCGCCGCCGGAGCAGCCGTGTATTCGGTGCGGTGCCTGCGCGCCTGTGTGCCCCGCGCGTCTCGAACCCATGGCGCTCTATTGGTTCGCCCGGGCGCAACAATTCGGCAAAGCGCAGGAGTTTCATCTGTTCGATTGCATCGAATGCGGCTGCTGCGCCTATGTCTGTCCTGCGCACATCCCGCTCGTCGATTACTACCGTTACGCCAAAAGCGAGATTTGGGAGCGCGAACGGGAAAAAAGCAAAGCCCAGCAATCGAAAGCCCGTTTCGAATTCCGCAATTACCGCTTGGAACGGGAAAAAGCGGAAAAAGCGGCACGCGCCGCCGCCAAAGCCGCCGAAACGAAGCGACGACTCGAAGCGCAAGCGCAAGAGTCTCACGCTGAAGCGTCCGCAAATGGCACCAACGACCGCGATGGCGCCGCTTCGCCATCCGCACCGAACGCAAACGATGCCGCTGCACGAAAAAAGGCGCTCGTTGAAGCGGCGCTGGCGCGCGCCCGTGCGAAACGGGCTGCAGAGGCGACAGAACCTTCCGGAGAGAATCGGGAATGATCACGGCTCCTTATTGGCGCGCACCGGTCAGCGTCACCCGTGTGATGGGATGGGTTTTGCTTGCGCTCATTCCAGCGATCGTGCTGCACGTGATTTTCTTCGGCCCGGTCCTGTTGGCGCAATTGCTCCTGGCCAGCGTCGCCGCCGTTGTCGTCGAAGCGCTGCTGCTGTGGGTGCGGCGACGACCGATCGTTTCCGCGGTCACCGACCTTTCGGCGGTGGTCACCGCTTGGTTGCTGGTCCTGGCTCTGCCTACAACCGTTCCTTGGTGGTTGACGCTGTTGGGGGTCGTGATTGCAATCGGTGTCGCGAAACAGCTGTATGGCGGTATTGGACAAAACCCGTTCAACCCGGCGATGGTCGCTTTTGCGGCGCTGATCGTTTCGTTTCCAGCAGAGCTCTCGCGCTGGCCGTTACCAACGACACCCGTTGCGTGGCAATGGGCCAGCTTCCTTGGAACCCCCAACGTCGATGCACTGGCGAGCGCGACCGTGTTGGACACGCTCCGGACCGCGGTCCATAGTGGCCAGGCGGTTAGTGAGCTCCTGGGGCGTTCGCCCGTTTTCGGCACCCTCTCGGGTGCCGGGTACGAGTGGATCGCAGTGGCGTTCCTGGCGGGTGGCCTCCTCTTATGGCTTCGGGGGATCATCCCGGGACGCCTTCCTTTTGCGTTTCTTCTGACCTTGGGGGTTCTGTCCACCCTCGCCTGGCTGGTCGCCCCAGAACGGTTCGCGCCCCCGTGGGTCCATCTCTTCGCGTACAGCACGATGCTGGCCGCATTCTTCATCATCACCGACCCGGTGAGCGGGGTGGTCACGCCACGCGGGCAATGGGTGTTCGCTGCGGGCGCTGCGCTGCTCGTTTTCTTGATCCGCCATTTCGGACAATTTCCGGACGGGGTCGCGTTTGCGGTTCTGCTGATGAATCTGGCGGCCCCATGGATCGAGATGAAGACCCAACCGCGCGTCTTTGGGGAGGACCACCCATGACGTCGGCTACCCAACCCACCGTTTGGCAAGCGGTGCTCCGCTCGTCGTTGCTCTTGACCCTGTTTGCCGCGGCGTTTACACTGCTGATGAGTGGCGCCTACCAACTGACCCGCGCGCCGATTGCAGCAGCGATTCAAGCAGAAGAGCTGCGACTGGTTCGGGCACTCGTCCCACCGTCTCCTCCTGCGCGCACCATCCGCGAGATAACGTTACCTGAAGCGATCACGAAGGCGCTCGATCTCAACCCGCCGGCCAAAGGGTACGTGGTCTTTCGTGAGGCCGAACCCGAGCTGGTGATCGTGCCGGCAAGAAGCCGCCAAGGGTACGGGGGCGACGTTGTGGTCATCGTCGCGGTCAATGGCCACGGGGAACTCGTGGGGGCCCGCGTCACCCAACACCATGAAACCCCTGGGCTTGGCGACTATATCGACCCGGAACGCGATCGCAACAAGGCGCGCCCGTGGATCACGCAATTCGCTGGCATACCGATCGCTGCGCACCCAGGTCCCTGGCGGGTCAAAAAAGATGGCGGATTCGTCGATGCGCACGCCGGTGCGACGATCAGCGCCCGCGCCGCAACGATGGCAATCGAGCGCGGCGCGCGGGTGGCGAGCAGCGCCTTCGTACAATTGGTCGCGTTAGCCAATCGCGAACGCGGAAACGACGAGAAAGGGAACCAACCATGAACGGCCATGGAACGATCGCCAACGAATTGGGCGTAAATGGGCTCTGGAAACAGAATCCGGCGTTGATCCAAATGCTGGGGCTGTGTCCGACGCTCGCGGTCAGTACCAGTTTCGTGAACGCGGTCAGTTTGGGGTTGGCTACGGTTGTCGTGATGATGATCGCCAGTACCGCGGTTGCGGTATTGCGTCATGTGATCCCGCGTGAGATCCGAATTCCCGTTTTCATTCTCATCATCGCGGGGTTGGTGACCGTGGTCGATCTCCTGATGAACGCCTATTTGCACTCCCTCTATCTGGTTTTGGGCATTTTTGTGCCATTGATCGTCACCAACTGCATCGTGTTGGCACGCGTCGAGGCGTTCGCCGCGAAAAATCGCCCAGATTACGCAGGGTTGGACGCATTGATGATGGGGTTGGGGCTCGTCTGGGTGTTGGCGCTGATCGGTGCGATTCGTGAGATCATTGGACAAGGGACGCTCTTTGCCGGAATCGAATGGATCGTGCCGTCTTGGTCCGCGATTACGCTGTTCGGCGATGCGTCCCAGGGGTTCCTGTTGGCGATGTTGCCTCCGGGCGCATTCATCGTGCTGGGCTTTTTGGTTGCTGCGCACAACGCGCTCACCGCGTGGCAAAAAGCGCGAACGAAAAAACGCACTTTGGCGGCATCCGCGCCCGCTGCACCAACGCCCGTCGGGGGTGAGGCGTGACTGCTGCGCTGATGAGCGACGCCGCGGTAGCGGAGGCTTTTGCGCGCTGGCAAGCCAACAACCCGGAGCCGACCACCGAGCTGCACTACGGCAACCCCTTCCAGCTTTTGGCTGCAGTGGTGCTCTCTGCGCAAGCAACGGACAAAAGCGTCAATGCCGCTACCCAAACCCTCTTTGCGGTCGCACCCGACGCCTGTTCGATGGCGCAACTTTCCGAATCGGAAATTGCTGCCCATATCCGCCGGATCGGGCTCTACCAGAGCAAAGCCCGCAATTTGAAGCGTCTTGCCGAACGGCTCTGTGCCGAGCACGGTGGCGCGGTTCCCAACGACCGCGCGTACCTGGAAAGCCTACCGGGTGTCGGGCGTAAGACCGCGAACGTTGTGCTCAATACGCTCTTCGGAGCAGAAACGATCGCGGTTGACACCCACATCTTTCGTGTCAGCAACCGGATGGGGCTGGCACCCGGCAAAACCGTTCGCGAAGTGGAAGATCGGCTCATGGCGCGCGTCCCAAAACCGTATCGCCGCCATGCGCATCATTGGTTGATCCTGCACGGGCGCTACACCTGCACGGCGCGGCGCCCCCAGTGCAACCGGTGCTTGGTTGCCGATTTGTGCGGCTACCCCGAAAAGTCGGTCCCGCCGCAACCGCTTACCACAGAGGAGACGTGATGCTCTTTCAACCATCCCGCGACGATGTCCGCCGTTTTCTGGCTGAGAGCTATCGCCGGTGGCGAGCCGGATTACCGCTCGAACCGATGCAGGCGGTTGCCGCCGAGGTGATCGCACTCCACCCGGAATACTTTGCGCTCTTTGACGATGAAACGCAGCTTTTTCGCGATTACACACCGGAAGATGGCGGCGTCAATCCCTTTTTGCATTTGACGCTACATTTGGCCGTAGCCGAACAGTTGGCGATCGACCAACCACCTGGCATCAAAGCGCTCTACGCCGTGCGGGTACAAAAGCGCGGCGATCCGCACGAAGCGTTGCACGATCTGGTCGAAGCGCTGGGCATGACGCTCTTCGAAGCGCAACGCGCTGGCCGCATGCCGGACAACGACAGCTATCTGGAACGGATCCGCCGCTTGCCGTGAGGCGAAGCGCGCCCATGCTGCGTGGTGCGTCGACCGATCAGCGGGGCACGCGGTAGTTGTCCTGCGTCATCAGGTCGACGCCACACGGGAACGATTCCACCCAGTCGATGAACCGCTGGACCATCGCCTTGCCCTCGAACCGTTGCCCGTGCTGTGGCACGATCATTTCGATCTCGAGTGAACGCGCCATGTTCGCCCAATAGCGCAGGATCTTTTGCGACACCATATAGCGCCGGTGAAACGCGCTCATCTTGGGAATATGTGCGTCGAAATCGGCCACCGGTTTCGCCGCTTCGTTATGGTCGACGATCGAAACGCCCAAATCGCCGGAAAAGAGGATTTTCGCGACCGGATCGTAAAACTGGAAGTTCCCTTCCGCGTGCATGAAGTGTGCCGGCAGCGCGATGACTTCGCTGTTGCCGAGCGGGATTCGCATTCCCTCGTCGGGAATTCCCAGAATACGGTCGGAGTAATCTTTCCCTGTGGTGAAATGGGGAACGAACCGCGTCCACAGGTTCGAAATGTACACCTTTGCGTGCGAGGTGATCAGCCATTTATTGACGGACGCGATGATGTCCGGGTCGGCGTGGGACGCGAAGATATAGTCGATATCTTGCGGCCGGCAATATTTGGACATTCCCATCAACAGACCCGTATGGGTCATATTGCCGCCGGGGTCGAAGAGCGCTGCATGGTGCGCGTCGATCACCAGGAATTGGTTGCATTGCACCGCGTGGTTGCGTTCTTCATCGACCAAGTCGTAGAACCCGAGCACGACGTGCTCACCATTGTTGAAGAGCTCGATTGCCATCGGCGATTCCTTGCCTTGCTGCGAGTGTTCTGCGCCATTTTCCCACAAAAGACACGAAAGGAAATAGTGCTGTAAAAAAGGTGTGTTTTTCCCCCTTTTTCTCCCCACCATCTGGCGGAGGCACGCGCGACAATGGCAACGCAGAAGGAGCGACACGATGAACTGGGATCCACAGTGGGCGCCGCTTGTGCGGCTGATCGGCGTGTTGGTTTTGTTGGTGGTGGTGGCGTGGGGAGTCAGCCAATGGCTGAAGCGTCGCCCCGGCGGCGCGAGCGGTAACCGGCAATTGCGCGTCGTCACCGCCGTTGCCGTAGGCACCCGAGAACGGGTGGTCCTGCTCGAAGTAGAAGGCGAACGGGTGCTCGTGGGCGTGACACCACAACAGATCACCCCACTGTGGCACAAGGGTTTTGCCCAGACGATCGCGAACGTTCAGCACAGGCGCTCTGCACCCTCTGCGGACGCCACATCAAAAGAATCCATCCCCCAACCGCAAGACGAGGGCCGCGATGACACCCATCGCCAACCGGAATAACCGCCCCACGGTACCGATGCGGCATTCATTCGGGCACGAGCAAACCGTGACGAAGCGCCGTCGACACGTTTCGTGGTTTGCCGTGTTCTTCATGGCTTGCGCGCTCTTCCTGATCAGTGACGCGGTACTCGCGCAACAGGGCATTCCGCTCGCGACCGTGACGCCGCAACCCAATGGCGCGTCGAGCTATTCGCTCAACGTGCAGACGCTGCTGCTCCTTACCGCACTCACGTTCCTTCCCGCGGCGTTGCTGATGATGACGAGTTTCACCCGCATCATCATCGTGCTGTCGCTGCTGCGCATGGCGTTGGGAACCCAAACCTCGCCCCCCAACCAGGTGCTGATCGGCATCGCGCTCTTTCTCACCTTCTTCATCATGACGCCCGTTTTCGACCGCATCTACCAAGAAGCGTGGGTACCCTACCAGAACGATACGCTGCCGTTCGAGGCGGCCGCAGAAAAAGCCGCGGAGCCGCTCAAAGCGTTCATGCTGGCGCAAGTTCGTGAAAACGATCTGCGGCTTTTCGCCGATTTGGCACAAACCCCAGCGGTCGAAAAACCTGAGTCGCTGCCGCTGCGCGTGATCGTGCCCGCGTTTCTTACCTCTGAATTGAAAACCGCGTTTCAGATCGGCTTCGTGATCTTTTTGCCGTTTCTCATCATCGACATGATCGTCGCCTCGGTGTTGATGTCGATGGGGATGATGATGGTCTCACCCATCCTGGTCGCGCTGCCGTTCAAACTCCTGGTCTTCGTGCTGGTCGACGGCTGGACGCTGTTGGTTGGTTCGCTCGTTCGCAGTTTTGGTCTTTAGGAGAAAAGCGATGCATGCTGCGCTGTTCGATTTGGCCAGGGACGCCGTGATCACGACGCTGCTCCTTGCAGCACCGCCGCTTCTGGCTGCGCTGCTGACGGGGTTGCTGGTGAGTATCTTCCAAGCCGCGACGCAGATCAACGAAATGACGCTTACTTTCATTCCGAAATTCGTTGCGGTGGTCGCCACCTTGGTCTTCATGGGTCCCTGGATGGGACAGACGATCACCGATTTCATGACGCGTCTGATGACCGATCTGCCACTACTCCTTTCCTGATCCACCTGTTGCGGCTGCTTGCCTCTTGGGCTGGTCGCAGCGCCTCCAGGGAAAAGGCCCCCGATGCTCACCCTCTCGGAAACGCAATGGAGCACGTGGCTCGCCCTTTATGGGCTACCCTTGTTTCGCGTGCTGGCACTCCTCACCGCCGCCCCGGTCTTTTCGAACCGTGCGGTTCCCACCCGCGTTCGCCTGGCGCTGGGGCTTGCGGTAACCTTGGTGCTTGCGCCCACGCTCGCGCCGCTTCTCAAGCCGCTACCGCTCGGCTCCTGGCTGATTCTGCCCGCGATCGTCAGCGAAATCCTCATCGGTGTCGCGATCGGTTTTTTCCTGCGCCTCATCTTCGCAGCGATCGATCTCGCTGCAGCGTTCGTCGGGTTCCAAATGGGGCTGTCGTTCGCCGTTTTCTTCAGCCCGACGAGCGGCGCACAGACCCCAGTCCTCAACGAGTTCATCGGTGTTTTCGCCACCCTTCTCTTTTTGGCGCTCGACGGCCATTTGATGCTGATTCTGGCGCTGGCGCGGAGCTTCGAATGGTTGCCACCGCTCGGTGGTCCTTGGGCATGGGAGGCCGGGTGGGCGGTTGCGGTGCAAGTGCCCGCGATCCTCTTCACCACCGCGTTCATGATCGCGCTCCCCGTGACCGCAGCTCTGTTGCTCACCAATATCGCGCTGGGTTTTCTCACCCGCACCGCGCCGCAACTCAACATCTTCGCCATCGGGTTTCCGATCACGATCACGATCGGTTTCTTGGCGCTCTGGGCCGTCTTTCCGGCGCTGGGGGAAGCGATGCAACAACTGTTCGTCGATGGGTTGTCGTGGGCTGAGCGCTTTCTCCACGCCCTGGGCGCGCTGCCCACCTAGCGATCGGGTACCATTACCCCCGTGACGACGACTGCATCCCCCCTTCCTCTACCGGCGATCCTCGGTCCGACCGCGTGCGGGAAGACAGCCCTCGCGCTGGCGCTGGCCGAACGCTTTCCCGTCGAAGTGATCAGCGTCGACTCGGCGCTGGTCTATCGCGGCATGACGATTGGAACCGCGAAGCCGGATGCGTCCGAACGGGCCCGGTGTCCGCACCACCTGATCGATCTCGTCGAACCCGAAACAACCTACACAGCCGGGCGTTTCGTCGCCGACGCCGAGCGGGTAGCGGCAGAGATTGCTGCACGCGGCCGGATCCCGCTGTTGGTTGGCGGTACGATGCTCTACGCCAAGGCGTTGCACGAAGGCTTGGCGGCTTTGCCTGCCGCGGACGCCACGCTACGCGCCGAAATCGACACTCGTGCAGCACGCGAAGGGTGGCCGAAACTCCATGCTTGGCTTGCGGAACACGATCCGGAAACGGCGGCACGGCTTTCGCCGAACGACCGGCAACGCATCCAACGCGCCCTCGAAGTGGTGTTGACCACGGGCAAACCCATGGCAGCGGTGCTGGCCGAGCACCAAGCACAAGCGCCGCGCGATCGACTGACCCTTTTGGCGTTGATTCCCGGGTCACGGACTTGGCTGCACGACCGGATCGCGGCACGATTTCACCAAATGCTGGCCGCCGGGTTTGTCGCGGAAGTGGCGGCACTCCGGCAGCGCCCAGCCTTGACTGCGGAACATCCGTCGATGCGCGCAGTGGGCTACCGCCAGGTTTGGGCCTATCTGGACGGGCAACTGAGCGAAACGGAAATGATCGCGGCAGGCATTGCGGCGACACGCCAACTGGCGAAACGGCAACTGACCTGGTTGCGGCAATTCACGAACCGCTGGCCACGCGTCACGGTGCTCGATCCGTGTGACCCTCAGCTGATTGCCAAAGCCAGCGCCTGGCTTTGCCGGACTGCGATCGCTGCGACCACCAAAGCGTAGCCGATCATCGCATAACGCCAGTTGCCCCGGGCGAGCTGGACTGCAGAGAGGCCGAAGCGCGCTTCCAGTAACAGATGGACCCCTGAAAGGGGGTTCACCGCCAACCCCAGTGCCCACGTACCCAAAAACATGAGCGCAAGCACGACAGGGTCTGGCGCCAGCGGCGCGAACCACGAACTGACGATGGTGATGGTGATCACCGCATGAACGCCAATGGAGGCAAGCGCGATCATCCCGGCCAAAGTCAAGGCGGCCACGACCCAATCGAAACGGGCAACGGGTAACCAGTGGCCGATCACCGGCAGCCACGACTCGATGCCCACGGCGAACACCCCTGCGGCAAGGAAAAGCAGCAACTCCCCGCGCATCAACGGCAACCGCTCGACGATATGGTGGTAGAGCGTATGTTGCCAATCCGCTGCCGAGGCGCGAACCAGCAACACGACGAACGGCAACCCCATTGCGGCAAGATTGATCACCGAAAGCATCGCCCAATCCGGACGCCATTCATGCCCCACGACGACCAGCGTTGCCATCGCGAACGGCAAAAACAACTGCCGTGGCGTCAACGGATAGTCGGGCAACGATGCCAATGCTTCGGCGGGATAACGGCGGACGATCTCGGCAATCGAAAACGCAATCAACACGACAGCCAGCGGCGCGCCATACTGCGCGATCGCAGCAAGCGACGCACCGGGTGCGTAGGTGATCGCCACCGCCATCGCGGCAAAGAACGGAGACCACAACGCCGCGGCGAGGAACCCGCGCGCCAGCGCCCGCGCCATCGGCTCCGGGAGCGGCGCGTGCGATCGCTTGACCAATTGTTCGACCGTGATCACGACCATCGAAAGATTGATCACGGCACCGATGAGGTGCACCGCGCTCACCACTTGCAGCAGCCGCCGCCACGGCGGTGCTGGACGCGCTTCCGCACGCACCGCAGGCGGCGCTGGCGCGACCAACTGCAAAAAGGTGACGCTGGCGAGCATCGCGATCAGGAGCGTATTTTGAGTGAGCATTTTCGCCCACGCCACGGAATGCCCCGTCGCCGCTGCCGAGAGCGCAAGCAGCAGACCGATTCCCAAGAGCGCGCCGACGGTGCGCTTTTGCCGCGCGTCGAGCTGCGGAAAGAGCCACGGCGTCAATAGCCACGCCAGCGCGCCCGCCCACGGCAAGGTGGGCGCACCCATCCCCCCTGTGGTGGCGAGCAGCGCCACCGCAAAAATCCCCCAACCGCGCATCGGCGATCAGACGTACCGCACGTTCGGCGCCCCTTCGTGCGCGACGATCGCGCCAATCCGGTAGACCCTTTCCCCCATCGCCGCAAGGGTTGCCGCAACCGCATCCGCGGCACCGGGGTCGACCACCACCGTCATACCGATGCCGCAGTTGAAAACACGCAGCATCTCATCGTCGGCAACATCTCCGTGCGCTTGCAGCCATTGGAAGAGTTCCGGGCGTGGCCACCCGTTGCGCTCGATCTCAGCCGCCGTGCCTTGCGGCAGCACGCGCGGCAGGTTTTCGGTCAGCCCCCCTCCGGTGATGTGCGCCAGCGCCTTGATCGCGTCGCGGTGCGCCGCGAGCGCGGCGAGGATACTCTTGACATAGAGCCGAGTGGGCGCCATCACTGCGTCGCGCAGCGGCCGACCGTCGAGGAGCACGTTCGCGTCCGCCTCTGGGTCATCCCCCAATCCCGCACGGGCCAAAATCTTGCGAATGAGCGAATAGCCATTGGAATGGGCGCCGCTACTGCCCAACCCAAGCACCACGTCCCCTGGTGCCACGTTCTTGCCATCGAGCAACTGCGCGCGCTCGACCACCCCCACCGCGAAACCGGCCAGGTCGTATTCGCCATCGGGGTACATATCGGGCATCTCTGCCGTCTCCCCGCCGATCAGCGCGCACCCACACGCTTCGCACGCCTGAGCGATACCGGCGACCACCCGTTCGGCAACCCCGACGTCGAGCCGACCACACGCGAAGTAGTCGAGGAAAAAGAGCGGCTCTGCCCCTTGCACCAGGATGTCATTGACGCTCATCGCCACCAGGTCTTGGCCGACGGTGTCGTGACGATCCCACGCGAACGCCAATTTCAGCTTGGTACCAACACCGTCGGTCCCCGAAACCAGCACGGGATCGCGATAGCGCTGCCCCAAAGCGAAGAGCGCCCCAAAGCCGCCGATACCGGCAAGCACTTCTGGCCGCATCGTCCGCGCGGCCCAAGGTTTGATGCGGTCAACGAGCGCGTCCCCAGCGTCGATATCGACACCGGCATCCCGATAAGTCAATCCCGCCACGTTCGGCTCCCTTGCAGAAATGGTTGGTCACGGCGATAATTCGCACTTTCCGAATTGTACGACGAACGGTTACCGAGACGCGAGACACCCGGCCGGTGCAACTGCTACTGGATCTTTTCGACCCTCTGCCCCAACGCTTCGACAATTTCGAACCGCTGGGCAACGAAGCGCTCGTTGCGACGCTCGAACGGTTTGCCGTAAACGAACCGATGCCGGGGGTGACCACCCCTCATCTCGCGATTTGGGGGCCAGCGGGAAGCGGCAAAAGCCACCTGTTGCACGCCGTCGCGGAAACGGTGCGCCGTAACGGCAACGTCGCCTGCTACTGCCCGTTGCGCGAACCGTTTCTCGAACCGCCACCGCAATTGTCGGGTGCCGTGGTCCTCTTCGACGATCTCGACGTGGCGGACGCCGCGGCACAAGAGGCGCTCTTTCATGCGTTCAACCGCGCCGAACGCCTCAAGCAGCGGTGGTTGGTCGCGGCGAACGCCCCGCCGCATCAATTGCCTTTGCGGGAAGATCTGCGCACCCGGTTGGCGCTGCTTCCCCTCCTGCCGGTAACGCCGCTCGACGACACAGGGCGGGCGCGCCTCATCGCGAGACGTGCCGCAGAATGGGGGGTAGCGATTTCCGACGATGCCGTGCGCTTTTTGCTCACCCATGCGTCGCGGGCCATTCCCGAGCTCTTGCTGGTACTCGAAGCCGCCAGCGAAGAGAGCCTGCGCCGGGGCAAACCGATCACCGCACCGCTCGTCAAAGCGGTGTGGCAACTGATTTCACAGGAACCCTGAACGATGGATTTGACCCTGTTCGATCTGGACAATACGCTACTTGCCGGTGACTCCGACTTCAACTGGGCGCAATTCCTCATCGGCAAAGGCTTGATCGACCGCGAGCTGCACGAAGCGAAAAACCAGCAGTTCTACGACGACTATCTGGCCGGTACGCTCGACATCGACGCCTTCTTGGCGTTTCAACTCGCCCCCCTGGCGCGCCACGATCGGGAAACGTTGGAAGCGCTGCGCGCCGAATACCTGGAGACGGTCGTCCGCCCGATGATGTTGCCGCGCGCGCAAGCCGAAGTCGCAGCGGCCCGTGCGCGCGGTGACCTCGTTGCGGTCGTCACCGCGACCAACGCCTTCGTCACCGGCCCGATCGTCCGCGCGTTCGGTATCGAACACCTGATCGCGACGATCCCCGAGGTGGAACACGGCCGTTTCACCGGCCGCTGCCGCGGCACACCGGCGTTTCAAGCGGGCAAGATCGCGCGCGTCGAGGCGTGGCTGGAGTCGCTGGGTTATTGGTGGAATTCGTTTACGACGATCCGCTTCTACAGCGATTCGCACAACGACCTGCCGCTCCTTACCCGCGTCGATGAGCCGATCGCGGTCGATCCCGATCCGACGTTGCGCGAAGCCGCGCAGCGTAACGGCTGGCGTATCGTCTCGTTCCGAGAGCCGAGGGAAAGATGATTCGCAAAATCTTGCGCACACTCACCGCCAAAATCGCTCCGCGCCCGAAACCTGCGGTATTGAACGCGGCGCACTACGGCATCGCCCCGGAGCAGATCTCCCCTGCGGCACGGCGGGTGTGTGAAACGCTGCAACGCAACGGCCATCAGGGATTGATCGTCGGCGGCGCGGTGCGCGACCTGATTTTGGGGCGCAAACCCAAAGATTTCGACGTCGCGACCGACGCGCCCCCGGAGCGGGTGCGCGCCCTTTTCCGCCGTTCCCGGATCATCGGCCGCCGCTTTCGCATCGTCCATGTCTATGCGGGACGGGAAACGGTCGAAGTGACCACGTTTCGCGCCCACGTCGACCCCAACGCGCTGGCCACGGACGAACATGGCCGTATTCTCGAAGACAACGTCTTTGGCACCATCGAAGAGGACGCGCTGCGCCGCGACTTCACCGCGAATGCGCTCTACTACGACCCGATTCAAGGCGTGATCCACGACTTCCACCACGGCGTGGGTGACCTGCAAGCGGGTGTGCTGCGGATGATCGGCGACCCCGAAAAGCGCTACCGCGAAGACCCCGTGCGGATGCTTCGTGCCGTGCGCCTGGCCACGAAGCTCGGCTTGACGATCGATGCGGCCGCACGGGCGCCACTGCGCCGCCTTGCGCCGCTTCTTGCGAACGTTCCCCAAGCACGGTTGGTCGATGAACTCTTCAAAGCCCTTACTTCCGGTCACGCCCTGCACTGCCTGGCGCGTCTGCAGGAAGAGGGATTGGCCGAACACGCTCTCGCGCCGGTAGAGCGGTTGCTTGCCGTGCCCCACTACCGTACGTTTCTCGAGATCGCGCTTGACGCAACCGACCGGCGAATTCACGAGGGAAAACCGGTTTCCCCTGCGTTCACGCTTGGCGCGATGCTCTGGCCGGTGGTGCGTGAAGCGTGGGTTGCCGGGGAACAGGCCGGACTGCCCCGCGTGCCGGCACTGCAAGCGGCATGCGACGAAGTCCTTTCCGGAGATTTCGCGGCGCTCGCGCTGACGCGCGCGATGGCTGCCGACATGCGGGAACTTTGGTTGCTGCAACCCCGGTTCGAGAAACGGACGGGGAAATACCCGTACCGGCTGCTTACACAACCGCGTTACCGAGCGGCATGGGACTTCCTGATGTTGCGGGTCCGCGCCGGCGAAGTGCCCGAAGCGCTGGGCATGTGGTGGGAACGCTTCGCCCACGCCAGCGAAGCCGAACGCGCCGAACTGATCCGCGCCGCGCAACAGGGAAACGCCCCTGGCAAGAAAAAACGCCGGCGCCGCAAGAAAGCGAAACCGCGCTCCGCGGACGCTGCCGTCGCACAAACGGATGCGGCGCCACCCGTTGCGACACCGAGCAAGGAGGCGTGATGACCCAAAACCCTTTCGTCACGGCCTATGTCGGCCTTGGCGCGAACTTGGGAGACGCCCCTGGGCAACTGGCTGCCGCGGCACAGTGCCTCACGCTGCTGCCCCAAACCGAAGTGATCGCGCTCTCGCACCTCTACCGCAGCGGAGCGATCGAGGTCGATGCCCCGCAACCCGACTACTACAACGCGGTCGCGGCGCTGCGTACCCAGCTCGATGCCGAGGCGCTGCTTGCTGCGTTACTCGCGCTCGAAGCGCGTTTCGGCCGCATCCGCACCGGCTACCATTCGCCGCGGACGCTGGATCTCGATCTACTCCTCTACGGCAACGAACGCTATTGCTTGCCGCACCTGACCGTACCCCATCCGCGGCTTCACCAGCGCGCGTTCGTGCTGTTGCCACTGTTGGAGCTGGCCCCGGACCTGACCGCACCGGGCCTGGGACGGTTACTCGACTACCTACCGGCCGTAGCGGCGCAGCCGATTACTCGGATCGCACCGCTTGCCGCACCCGAATCGACACGTTTGCAACCGATAGAGGCTTTGGCACAATGACACCCTATGCGCAACCCAACCCGGGAGCCACCGCGATGAACGCTGCAGAGAAAGCATCACCCGTAACTCTGACCACTTTGCAACGCATGCGTGAAAACGGTGAGAAGATCGCGATGCTCACCTGTTATGACGCCGCGTTTGCCGCACTGCTCGATCGTGCCGGCGTCGATGTCCTGCTGGTCGGGGACTCGCTGGGCAACGTCATTCAAGGGCACAAGACGACGTTACCGGTGACCCTCGAGCAGATGTGTTACCACACGGCCTGTGTCGCGCGCGGCGCGCACCGCCCCTTCATCGTCGCCGACCTGCCTTTCGGCAGTTACCAGCAAAGCCACGAACAGGCGTTCGAGAGCGCGGCGCAACTGATGGCTGCTGGCGCCCAAATGGTGAAGCTCGAAGGGGGCATGCCGATGGTCGATACCGTGCAATTCCTAGTCGAACGCGGTATCCCGGTCTGCGCCCACATCGGCTTTACCCCGCAAGCCGTCAACCAACTGGGCGGGTACCGGGTGCAAGGGCGCTTGGAAGCGGAAGCCGAACGGCTCTATCTCGAAGCCGCAGCGTTGGAGTCTGCGGGTGCGGCGATGATCGTGCTCGAAATGGTGCCGCGCGCGGTCGCAAAAGAGGTCACCCGCCGCACCGACGAAATGATCACGATCGGCATCGGCGCCGCCCCCGAATGTCACGGGCAAGTGCTCGTCCTCTACGACATCCTCGACATTTTTCCGGGACGCAAAGCCCGTTTCGTACAAAACTTCCTTGCCGGCGCAGAAAGCATCCACGCTGCGGTTGCCGCGTACGTCAACGCCGTAAAAAGCGGCGCGTTTCCCACGGAAGCGCACTGTTACTGACGCGGTGCCGCAAAACATCGAACCGATCCGACGACGCACGGAGGGGTGATGGACCGCACGTTACAGACCTTCACGACGATCCGCGCTTGGCGGGAATGCCGCGCCACGCTTGGTGAAGTGGCTTTCGTCCCGACGATGGGCGCGCTGCACGAAGGCCATTTGGCGCTCGCACGGCAAGCGCTCGCACGCACGCCCAACGTGGTGGTGAGCATCTTCGTCAACCCGCTGCAATTCGGTCAAAACGAAGACTACGGCCGTTACCCGCGGATGCTCGAACGCGATGCGGCGCTGTTGCACTCGGTTGGCGTGCCGTATCTCTTTGCGCCCGACGTCGCGGAAATGTACCCGGAACCGCAGCAGTTCTTCGTCGAACCCCCGGAACGCTACGCCGCGATTCTGGAAGGAGCCGCACGTCCGGGGCACTTCCGCGGTGTTGCTACCGTCGTGATGAAGCTCTTTGCGATCATCCAACCCACGATCGCCCTCTTTGGCAAGAAAGATTACCAACAGTTGATGATCCTGCGCCGCATGGTGGAACAATTCGCGTTGCCGATCACCATCGAAGCAGGTGAGACCGTTCGTGCCGACGACGGATTGGCGCTCTCTTCTCGCAACGCCTACCTCTCGCCAGCGGAACGGCAGGAAGCGCCGCGGCTCTTCCAGGTGCTCAAAGCCACCGCGGATGCCCTCCGTGCGGGTCAAGGTGCCTACGCCGCGCTGGAAGCAGAAGCGACTGCAACGCTCGCCCGCCACGGCTGGCAACCGGATTACGTTGCGATCCGGCGGCAACACGACTTGCAGCCACCTTGCTGCACCCCGCCCGATTTGGCCGCAGAACCCCTTGTCGTCTTGGGCGCGGCCCGCTTGGGAACGACACGGTTGATCGACAACATCGAGGTGGGGTGAAGAAGATCACCCCATTGGTCGAAGGGTAGCCTACTGGCGAGCGACAAAAAAACCCGGCCATAAGGCCGGGGGTAATCTCCTCTTTGTGAAGCGGGCATTACGCCCGCCCTCCTCCATCTGTTCGTCAGCCTTTGAGCTGCTCCAGAATCGCTGGGTTTTCGAGCGTCGAGGTGTCTTGGGTGATCTCTTCGCCCTTCGCGAGCTGACGCAGCAAGCGACGCATGATCTTGCCGGAACGGGTCTTCGGCAGGTTGTCGCCAAAACGGATCTCTTTCGGTTTGGCGATCGGCCCGATCTCTTTCGCCACCCAGTTCTGCAGCTCTTTGACGATCTGCGCCGCTTCTTCTCCTTCGGGACGCGGGCGCGTCAAAACCACGAACGCGACGATCGCCTCGCCGGTGACTTCGTCCGGACGACCGACCACCGCCGCTTCGGCAACGAGTTCGTGCGCCACCAGCGCCGATTCGATCTCCATCGTCCCCATCCGGTGTCCTGAGACGTTGAGCACGTCGTCGATCCGGCCCGTGATGGTGAAGTAACCGGTTTCGGGGTCACGAATCGCACCGTCTCCTGCCAAGTAGAGCTTGCCTTGGAAGTCCGCCGGATAGTAGGACTTCTTGAAGCGCTCCGGATCGCCCCAGATGGTACGGATCATCGACGGCCACGGTTTCTTGATGACCAGGAACCCACCCTGCCCCCACGGCACTTCGTTGCCGGTCTCATCCACCACGGCAGCCTGGATGCCCGGGAGCGGCAACGTGCACGAACCGGGTACGAGCGGCGTAGCACCCGGCAGCGGCGTAATCATGTGGGCGCCGGTTTCGGTCTGCCACCAGGTATCGACGATCGGGCACCGTTCACCACCGACTTCGCGATAGTACCACTCCCACGCCGCCGGGTTGATCGGCTCGCCCACCGACCCGAGGATCCGCAGCGACGAGAGGTCGAAACGCTTGGGATGCACGTCCGGGTTGCTCTCCGACGCCTTGATGAGCGCCCGGATTGCGGTTGGCGCGGTATAGAAGATCGAAACCTTGTGCGCTTCGATCATCCGCCAGAAGCGGCTGGCATCCGGGTAGGTGGGCACCCCTTCGAAGACAACCTGGGTGGCGCCCACCGCAAGCGGCCCGTAACAGACGTAGGTGTGACCGGTAATCCAGCCGATATCCGCGGTACACCAGAAGATGTCCTCCGGTTTGTAATCGAAGGTCCAGAGCATCGTAAGCGCCGCGTGGGTGAGGTACCCGCCGGTGGAATGCTGTACCCCCTTCGGCTTCCCGGTCGAGCCGGAGGTGTAGAGCAAAAAGAGGGGATGTTCGGCTTCGACCCACTCGGGCTCGCACACGTCGCTTTGCCCTGCGATCGCGTCGCTCCACCACAAGTCGCGCCCTTCTACCCAATTGATTGCCATGCCGGTGCGTTTGTTCACGATCACCTTCTCGACCGTGTCGCACCCGCCCATGCCGATCGCCTCATCGACGATCGCTTTCAACGGCAACTGCTTACCGCCGCGGAACTGACCGTCGGAGGTGACGACCACTTTCGCGCCGGCATCTTGGATGCGGTCTTTGAGCGCCTGCGCCGAGAAGCCACCGAACACCACCGAATGGGTTGCGCCGATGCGCGCACACGCCTGCATCGCCACCACCCCTTCGACGCCCATCGGGAGATAGATCACCACGCGGTCGCCTTTTTTTACGCCCAGCGCTTTGAGCGCATTGGCAAACTGCGCAACCCGCTTCAACAATTCCGCGTAGGTGACTTTCGTGACCTGGCCATCGTCCGATTCGAAGATGATCGCCACACGGTCACCTTTCCCCGCTTCGACGTGGCGGTCCAGACAGTTGTACGAGGCGTTCAACACCCCGTCGGCAAACCACTTGAAGAACGGCGCGTTCGATTCGTCCAGCACCTGGGTAAACGGTTTTTTCCAGGTCAATAGATTACGCGCATGGTTGGCCCAATACCCTTCGTAGTCCCGTTCCGCCTCTTCACAGAGCCGGCGGTAGTGGTCCATCCCCGAGACCGCAGCATTTTTGACCAATGCTTCTGGCGGGTAGTAGAGCTTTTGTTCGCTCATGGCCTGACACTCCCTCTCACTTGTGGAACAAAAATCAATGTATCGGCATTATCTTACAGCAACCTTACACACGACAAGCGATCGTGCGTTGGTGGCGTTTTCGATACAATCACGGCAGAGACAACCAGGGAGTGCCACGATGACCACCACCATTTGCGAAGCCGACTTCATCGAATCGATTGCCGACGCGTTCCAATTCATCAGTTACTACCATCCCCTGGATTTCGTCCAGGCGATGGCCGAAGCCTACGAAAACGAACAAAACCCAGCGGCCAAGGACGCCATCGCCCAAATCCTGACCAACTCGCGCATGGCCGCCGAGGGACACCGCCCCATCTGCCAGGACACCGGAATCGCCGTCGTTTTTCTGAAAGTGGGGATGAATGTCCGCTTCGACACCACGAAAAGCCTGCAGGAACTGGTCGACGAAGGGGTTCGGCGCGCCTACACCAATCCCGAAAATCCGCTGCGCGCCTCGATCGTGCGTGACCCGGCGGGCAAACGGCAAAACACCCGTGACAACACCCCTGCGGTCGTCCACTTCGAACTGGTGCCCGGTGACACCGTGGAAGTGATCTGTGCCGCGAAAGGGGGCGGTTCGGAGAACAAAGCAAAACTGGCGATGCTCAACCCGTCCGACTCGATCGTCGACTGGGTGCTCAAGACCGTCCCGACGCTGGGCGCCGGGTGGTGCCCGCCGGGGATTCTCGGTATCGGCATCGGCGGCACGCCGGAAAAAGCGATGCTGCTTGCGAAAGCGGCGTTGATGGACCACATCGACATCCACAAACTGCAAGAAAAGGCGGCCAAGGGCGAAACCCTCTCCACCGTCGAAGCACTGCGTCTGGAACTCTACGAAAAGGTCAACGCCCTGGGAATCGGCGCGCAAGGGCTGGGGGGACTGACGACGGTACTGGACGTCAAAATCCTCGACTACCCCACGCACGCAGCGAGCTTGCCGGTTGCGCTCATCCCCAACTGCGCCGCAACGCGCCACGTCCATTTCACGCTCGACGGCTCTGGCCCGGCGGAACTCACGCCGCCGCGCCTCGAAGACTGGCCGAAAATCACCTGGACTCCGGATCTCAAACAGGCCAAACGAGTCGACCTCGACACCCTCACCAAAGAAGAGGTGGCGACGTGGCGAGCGGGCGACATCCTGCTCCTTTCCGGCAAACTCCTCACCGGCCGCGACGCGGCGCACAAACGGATCGCCGACCTCCTGGCCAAAGGCGAACCGCTACCGGTCGATTTTACCAACCGGGTGATCTACTACGTGGGCCCCGTCGACCCCGTTCCCGGTGAAGTGGTCGGCCCTGCCGGCCCCACCACCGCGACCCGTATGGACAAATTCACCCGTATGATGCTCGAAAAGACCGGGTTGATCGCGATGGTGGGCAAAGCCGAACGGGGCCCGGAAGCGGTCGCCGCGATCCGCGACAACAAAGCCGCCTATCTGATCGCGGTGGGTGGTGCTGCGTACCTGGTAGCGAAAGCGATCAAGAAAGCCCGCGTCGTCGCGTTCGAAGATCTGGGCATGGAGGCGATCTACGAATTCGAAGTCCAAGACATGCCTGTGACCGTCGCGGTCGATAGTGAGGGGAACAACGTCCATGAACGCGGTCCCCAGGAGTGGCGGGTCAAAATCGGCAAGATTCCGGTGAAATCGGCGTAGCCGGACCGATTCGCTCCCTACCCCAAGGGGGATGAAGGGTGTCGGCGATGGCCCCTCTTCCGGCGCGGCGCAAGTTACCAATCGGAATCCAATCCTTCCGGAAGATTCGTGAAGGGGGCTTTTACTATGTCGACAAGACACCCTTCATCGCCGCGCTGGCCGAAGGCGCCAACTACTACTTCCTTTCCCGCCCGCGGCGCTTTGGCAAATCGCTCTTTCTCGACACGCTGGCTGCGGCCTTTGCTGGCGAACGAGCGCTTTTCACCGCCCACGACGGTAGCGACGGCACGGCACCGCGGCCAGCGCTCTACCTTGCCGACCATTGGGACTGGGAACAGCGCTACCCCGTGGTGCGCATCTCGTTCGGCCAAGGCATTCGCCGTTTCCCCGAAGAGCTCGATGAGGCGATCGCTTGGCAGCTCGAAACCAACGCGGCGCGACTCAATGTGCCGATCAGCCAAGCGCACGGCATCGCGGAGCGCTTTGCCGACCTGATCACCGCCGCTGCCGAGGCGTATCGCCAACGCACCGTCGTGCTGGTTGACGAATACGACAAGCCGATCCTCGACCACATTACCCGCCCGGACCTTGCCGCTGCGATGCGCGAACGGTTGCGTAACTTCTACAGCGTCCTCAAAGAGCGCGACGCCGATCTCCACTTCGTGTTTCTGACAGGGGTCAGCAAATTCAGTAAAGTGAGTCTCTTTTCAGGCCTCAACAACCTGGCAGATATCACGCTGATCGACGAGTTCGCAACCCTTTGCGGCTACACCGAATCCGATCTCGACACCGTTTTCGCCCCCGAATTCGTCGCTGCCGAGCAGGAGGGCTGCCCGCTTTCCCGTTCAGAGGTGCGCGCCTGGTACAACGGCTACTGGTGGGGGGGAAACGCTCGGGTCTACAACCCGTTCGACGTCCTGCAGCTCTTGCGTTTCCGCACATTCCGTCCGTGGCGGTTCGAAAGCGGGACGCCAACCTTCCTGGTCGAACTGCTCAAAGAGCGCGCCTTTTTCACCCCCCCGGCTCGAACGCCTCTTTGCCACCGAAGCGCTCCTGTCGTCGTTCGACGTCGAAGCGATCGAACCCGAAGCCCTCCTTTGGCAGACCGGCTACCTCACCATTGCCGATGCCCACTCGGCTGGAGGGCTCATCGAGTACGAGCTCACGCTGCCCAACACCGAAGTGCGCACCGCGCTCAACCAAGCGCTAACCCACGTGCTCCTTCCTTCCCGTCCGGGTGAGAGCCTCACCCAAATCGTCCGGATGTTGCAACAGGGTGACTCCGAGGGCCTGCAGCGCCACTTCGTCCGTCTTTTCGCTTCGATATCGCACGACTGGTACCGCAACAACCCGATCGCCCAGTATGAAGGGTATTTCGCGAGTGTCTGCTACAGTCACCTGGCCAGCCTAGGGTTACCGCTCAAAGCGGAAGCGGTGAGTGAAGCAGGACAGGTCGACCTCGTGATCGAGGCGGGTGCGACGGTTTGGGTGATCGAATTCAAAGTGGTTTCCGGGGATGCTGCCACAGGGGAAGCCCTGGCCCAAATCCAGGCGCGTGACTATGCCGCACCCTATCGCGGCAAGCCAGGCGTTGCCCGTGTGATCGAGCTTGGCGTAGAGTTCAGCAAGACTCGCCGAACCTTGGTCGGATGGCACGCGCACGAATGGGTCGCCCAACTTTAGCGCGATGACAGACGCCCTATGCTATAATGCGCCCCGCTTCTCATCCGCCGGCATAGCTCAGCTGGTAGAGCAACCGCCTTGTAAGCGGTAGGTCGTCCGTTCGAGTCGGACTGCCGGCACCAGCTCATGACCAAACCCCACCACACCCTCACCATCGCGTCAGAAACGGTCGCCGTTTACCGCAAAGCGATCAAACACCTCTACTTGCGCGTGCGTCCCGAAGATGGCACGATCTGCGTCTCCGCACCGCGCTTCGTTTCCGATAGCGCAATCCGCCACTTCGTCCTGAGCAAATGGGAATGGATCGCGCGGCAGCGTACGCGCCTGGCGCACCACCCTTCTCCCGGAAAGCCCCTGGTAGACGCTGCGTGCCTTACCGTAGCGCAACCGCTCTGGTTCGAAGGCAAGCCATACCGCTTGGTATGGGTACCCGGCACCGCACGCGCTGCCGTGCGCTGCGACGCGGCGACGCAAACGGTCACGGTTGCGGTTGCGCGTACGACGCCGCTGGAACGGGTGGCGCGTACGGTGGAAGCGTGGCTTCGCGCCGAACTCAAAACGCGCGCCGCGGCACTCATCGCTCAATGGGCGCCTTGTATGGGCGTGACCGTGGCCGACTGGGGCATCAAACGGATGAAGACGCGCTGGGGCACTTGCAACGTCCGCGCCCGCCGCATCTGGCTCAACCTGGCGTTGATCGCCCACCCTCCCGCCTGCCTGGAATATGTGGTGGTGCATGAACTCACCCACCTTCTGGAACGCCAGCACAACGCCCGTTTCCATGCGTGGATGGACCGGTTTTTACCGGATTGGCGCGCGCGTCAGGCGCAACTCAATGGTCTTCCCCATCGCGATGCGTTTTCCGAACGGGGAAACTAGGCCGCCCGACACAGCCGCACCGTCACCGATCGAGCAGCCAACCCATCGTCACCAAGCCGGCGAACGTCATCGCCACCGAACCGCCCAGATGCAGCAGCACGGAAACCGCAAACCAGCCGTAGCGCTCGTGTTGCAACAGATGGACGAGCTCCGCAGAAAAGGTGGAAAAGGTGGTAAGCCCACCGCAAAAGCCGGTAACGATCAAGAACCGCCATGCCGGCGCCAGGTTGGGCAACGCCGCAAACCAGCCAAGCGCCAGACCGATGAGGTACCCCCCCAACAGGTTTGCTGCGAGCGTCCCCAGCGGGATCGTCGTCCATAGCCAGTTGAGTTGCACCCCCAGCCACCAGCGCAGCACCGCGCCAAAGCCCGCGCCGACGAAAACAGCCGCCACCGTCCGCCACGTTTCGGTCATCTGCTTCCTTCCCTCACGTTTCGTTCCTCAGCGCAGCGACCGCAGCAGAAGCGCTCGAAGCGGATAGGCCAACACCACCAGCGCGGGCGGCAGCGCAGCAAGAAGCGCCGCCGCGCCGCTCAGCACCGCAACGCGTGCAGCCGAATCGGCCGGCACCGCGCCCCAGAGCCGATGGGCGAGCAGGCGCAGCGGGTCGCCGTCGAAGCCGTACGCACCGAGCCAGGTACTCCAAGCCGGGCTCACCCACTGGTACGCGGCAAACACGAACAGTGCGGCGGCGCCAGCGGCAAGCAGCGCCCCCAACCAGACCCGGTGCCACAGCGGCAACAGGGTGGTGATACGCCCTCCACCCAGCGCAAAGCGCAACGCGCACGCCTCTGCAGTCGCGCGCGCCGCATGCGCGATCAGCGCGCCAAGCGCCGCAAACCACAGCAGCGCTACCAGTGCCCCCAGCCCCTGCGCCAGCCGTGCGCCCCACGTGTGCCACGCCTGCCACCGTGCCAACCACGTCGCGTCATAGACCACCTGGCGGACGTCAGGGCGTTCGCGAAGCGCCCCGACGGCATCGGCAAGCGCGTCGGCATCCCACTGGCGCGGCACGAGCCGCACCACGGGCGGCAACACCAACGCGGCGGTGATTTCGGAGTCTTCCAGACGCAACAGCGCGCGGACATCCTCGTCAGAAAGACGTTCTGCACGCTGCCACTGCCCCGTTTCTGAAGCAGTGCGCACGAAGGTTTGTGCCGCGGCATCGGCGTCGAGTGCGAAGACGACCATCACCGCGAACTGGTCGCGCTGCGCTTGGAGCCAAAAGGATAACGACGCCACGAGTACCCCCAGCCACACCCCCCACGCGACCACGCCACCCAGCGTCACCGCGTGCCAAAGGAGTCCGGAAATGCGTCGCGTGCGGCGGAGGGTCACGGGTGCACGTCCTCGACTACGCGGCCGCGCACCAGCGTCACCCGCCGCACGGGTTGCTCATGAAGAAACGGCACGTCGCCCCCCGTCGCGACCAACACGGTTGCGCCGGCAGCGTGCGCTGCGGCAATGAGGCGCCACAAGCGCATCGCGGTTTCCGTGCACGCTCCTGCGGTGGGTTCATCGAGCAACAACAGGATTGGCGCATGGAGCACGGCGCGAACCCACAGAGCGAGTTGCCGTTCCGAGCCCGAGAGTTCGTGCGGGAACAACTCGGCTTGTTCGGCAAGTCCCAATTCGTCGAACCATTGCCGAACCCGAGCGTGCGCGCGGCGGCGTGGCGTCCCCTGGACGATGAGCGGCAACGCCACCGATTCGATTACGGGTTGATCGGCGATGAGCGGCCATTCGGCAAAGAGCATCCCAACCCGACGCCGCCAATAGGGAAGCGCGCGCGCCGGCAACCGTTGCAGTGAGACGTCGTCCCACCACACCTCCCCTTGGGTGGGGCGCAGCAGCGCTGCGATGATGCGCAACAACACGCTCTTACCTGCATGACGCGCGCCACGAAGCCACACCCACTCGCCCCGCGCGATGGTGAGCGTCACCCCCGCGAGGATCGCAAGGCCCGGTTGCGGCGCATAGGTGAGGTCCTGCACGCGAATCATAAGCGGCGCGCGCTCATTCCAAGCGTTCTAAGCCCACCAGCGCGGCGACGAAGTCGCGCGCGACAAACGGCCGAAGGTCATCTACCCCTTCGCCGACACCGACGAAACGAACCGGTTTCGGCAACCGTTTCGCAAGCGCCGCGATCACACCTCCTTTTGCGGTGCCGTCGAGCTTGGTGAGAATGAAACCGGTGACGCCGATCGCTTTGTCGAACGCTTCGGCCTGCGCGATCGCGTTTTGACCGATATTGGCATCGAGCACCAGCAGCACTTCGTGCGGCGCGCTGGGTTCCGCTTTTTGAATCACCCGTCGCACCTTGGCGATCTCTTCCATGAGGTGGAGTTGCGTGGGCAAGCGCCCCGCGGTATCGACGATGAGCACGTCATAGCCGCGCGCTTTCGCGGCCTGCACCGCATCGAACGCCACCGCGGCGGGGTCACCCTTCTCTTGCGCGATCACCGGCACGCCGTTACGTTCGCCCCAGATCACCAACTGTTCGCGCGCCGCGGCACGAAACGTGTCGCCCGCAGCCAGCATCACCTTCTTGCCTTGCGCTTGGTACCAACGGGCGAGTTTCCCGATCGAGGTCGTCTTGCCGGCGCCATTTACGCCCGCCACCATGATCACGAAGGGGTGCGCGACGCTGACGTCGAGCGGCGCTTCCAAAGGCGCCAACAACGTTTCGAGCTCGTCGGCCAGCACCTGACGCAGCGATTCGGCCGCTTCCAGCCGGTCCCGCTTGATCCGCTCACGGATCCGCGCCATCAGGGTTTCGGTCACCTCGATACCGCAATCGGCCATCAGCAGGGTGGTTTCGAGCTCTTCCAGGAACGCTTCGTCGATCTTGCGCCCGGTAAAGAGCGAAACCAATTGCCCGCGGGTGCGCGACAAGCCCGCTTTGAGGCGGTGCAACCAACTGAACATGGCGAACCTTTTGTCCGTTTTGCCGTCGAATCTTGCGATTCTAAACGATCCCCTTGGGAATCGGCTATCATCGCGCGATAACGAAAGGAGCAGCTGATGAAGCGATGGCTATCGATCGCGGTTTTTTCCGTGTGGTTTTTCGGTTTCGGTCCTGTGCATGCCGAATCGCAACCGCACGCCACACCAATGCAGGCACCACACGTCGTTACCGCTCGGCTCGACAACGGCATGGAGGTACTGGTGGTTCCGGATCATCGCGCACCGTCGGTCGTGCATATGGTCTGGTACGACGTCGGCAATGTCGACGAGCCCGCGGGCAAAAGCGGCGTAGCCCATCTGTTCGAACACATGATGTTCAAAGGAACGAAGACGGTACCCGCGGGGGAATTCAACCGCCGCGTCGCCGAACTGGGTGGGCAGGACAACGCCTTTACGAGCCGCGATTACACCGCCTATTTCCAGCAGGTGCCCCCGCAAGGGTTGCCCACGGTGATGGCGCTCGAGGCGGACCGCATGGTGAACCTCACGTTCGACCCCGACGCGTTTGCGAAAGAGCGCAACGTGGTGATCGAAGAGCGTAAGCTCCGTACCGACGACGTCCCCGAGGCGCTGGGGTACGAAACCCTCATGGCGACGCTCTTCTTCGCCCACCCTTATCGCAATCCGATCATCGGCTGGCCCACCGATCTTGCGGCGCTTACGCTCGACGACGTCAAAGCGTGGTACGCCCGCTGGTACGCCCCCAACAACGCCCATTTGGTAGTGGTGGGCGACGTCGACCCGGAATCGGTCATTGCCGAAGCCAAACGCATCTACGGGCAGATTCCTGCGAAACCGGTCCCGACCGTGCGCGAACGGACCCGCACCGACGAACCGCCACAGCACGGGCCGAGACACGCGGTGGTCTATGGCAAAACGGAACTACCCAGCGTGACGCTTGCCTGGAAAGTACCCCCACTCACGGACCCGGACCGTGATCGTACCGTCGCAGCTTTGGTGGCGTTGGCCGCGGTGCTCGACGGCTTCGATGGCGCGCGCCTGCCGCAGGCACTGGTGAAAACGCAGAAAATTGCCGTTTCGGTCTCCGCCAGTGCCGACGTGATGGGCCGCGGCCCGGGCATTTTCGCGCTCGACGCCCAAGCCGCCCCCGGGGTCTCCCCAGATCGGCTCGCCGCGGCGCTCTATGAGGCGGTTCAGCGCGTTGCCCGCGAGGGGGTCACCCCAGCCGAACTCGAACGCGTGCTGCGTCAGTACGAAGCGCAGCAAGTCTATCAGCGCGACTCCCTGATGGGACAAGCGATGCGCATCGGCATGGCGCGCGCGGTGGGGTTGCCCTTTGATGCCGAAGTGCGCTTCTTACGCCTCTTACAAACCGTGACGCCTGCCGAAGTGCAGCAAGCGGCGCAACGGTGGTTCGACCCAACGACGATGACCCGCGTCGATGTCCTGCCGCAACGCGCCACTCAGGAATCTGAAGAGGAGCGGACGCAATGAGTGCCCCCCGGATTGCCCATTCACGCCTGTTCCCACGCCGTCTGTACCATTGGCTGACCACGGTGGCTTTGGCCCTGCTCGTGGGGTTTGGTTTGACCACGCCGGTTCGGGCCGCGGTGAGCGACCGCTTCGTGGTTGACGGGGTTCCCGTCGACTTCGTGATGAGCCCCGGCATCCCTCTGGTCGACGTCATCGTTTCGTTCGACGCGGGCAGCCGCCGCGACCCGCCCGGCAAAGCTGGCCTCGCGGCGCTCACGCGAACGCTTCTCACTGCAGGCACGACGCAACACGACGAACAGGCGCTCAGCGAGGCGTTTGCCGATCTGGCAACCGACCTTACCGGCGGCGTCGACCCAGACCGCGCGACGCTCTCTTGGCGGACACTGGCAAAACCGGAAATCCGCTCCGCCGCGGCGACGCTGGTTGCGGAGGTGCTCAGCGACGCCACCTTTCCGGAAGCGGTCTTTGCTCGGGAACAGGCGCGCATGATCGCGGGGTTGCGCGACGCGCTCACCCGTCCGGAGGTCCTGGCCGAACGGGCAATGACCGCGGCGATCTATCGCGACCACCCGTACGGGCAACTGACCACGGAGGCGTCGCTGGCTCAGCTTACACGCGACGACGTCGTCGCGTTCTTCAAACGCCATTACACCCGCGCAACCGCTCAGGTGACGATCGTCGGCGCGCTCACCCACGACGAAGCCGCGGCGTTGGCGCGCACGCTCGTTGCGGCGCTGCCGCCAGGCGAAGCGTTGCCGGCGCTGCCCCCGGTACCCGCTCCGGCGACAACGCCGCAGACGATCGTGCGCGACCATCCGTCGGAACAGACCCATTGGGCGATTGGTATGGCAGTGCTGTCGCGCGACGACCCTGACTATTTTCCGTTACTTGTCGGCAACTGGATTCTGGGCGGGGGGAGCTTCAGCGCTCGGTTGATGCAAGAGGTACGCGAGAAACGGGGCTACGCCTACAGCGTCTATAGCGCGCTCGAGCCCCTGGCACAGCCTGGCCCGTTCGTCATCCGCCTGCAAACCCGTGGCCGTCATGCCGACGCGGCGCGCGAGGTGGTCGCTGCAACGCTTGCGCGCTTCCTCGCCGAAGGACCGACACCCGAAGAACTGGCGTTGGCGAAACGCGCACTCGCCGACGGCTTCGGCCTACGGATCGACTCCAACCGCAAGCTCGCCGCGTTTCTCTCCGTGGTCGGCTACTACCGACTGCCACCCGACTGGCTGGAACGCTACCCCGAAGCGGTGCGCGCAGTGACGATCGAACAGATCCGCGACGCGTTTCGCCGGCGCATCGATCCGAACGCGCTCGTTTGGGTACGGGTGGGCGGTGCTGGCGACCAACCCAACGCCCCAAGTTCCGCGTCGAACGCGCCCCCGGCACCCGACGCGGCGGCAACGGCGCACTGAACGTCAGGCAGCGCAACGAATATGGGGCACGTTCGCATCATCGGTGGCGAATGGCGCGGGCGACGCCTTACCTTTCCCGAAGCGCCCGGGCTGCGCCCTACCCCGGATCGGGTACGCGAAACGCTCTTCAACTGGTTGGGACAGCGGCTGAACGGCCGGACGTGCCTCGACCTCTTCGCCGGTAGCGGCGCGCTCGGTTTCGAAGCCGCGTCGCGCGGCGCGCAACAGGTGTTCCTGGTCGAGCGCAACCGGCGGCTCGCCGCGTCGCTGCACCGCTGGGCGCAAACCCTTGCACCAGAAAGGGTAGCCGTGGTGGTGCGCGATGCGTTACAATGCGCGGCGGCGTGGACGGAGCCGGTCGATCTGCTCTTTCTCGACCCACCCTACCGCGCTGGCTGGCTCGAGAAGCTCACCCCCCACCTCGATCGCCTGGTCAAAGCCTCCGGCACGATCTACGCCGAAGCCGAAACGCCGCTCGACCATTTGGGCGCGTGGCAGGTGGTGAAACGGGGTAGCGCGGGCCAAGTCCATTACCATTTGCTGGAGCGTTTGCCACAAACGAATTCCGATGAGGCCCAGTAACAGCACAGTCGTCTATCCCGGCACCTTCGACCCGATGACCAAAGGGCACGAAGATTTGGTGCGCCGCGCCGCACGGCTCTTTCCCGAACTGATCGTCGCGGTGGCGCGCAGCCATGGGAAAAATCCGCTCTTTTCGCTGGAAGAGCGGGTCGCGATCGCGCGCGAGTCGCTCGCTGATCTTACCAACGTCACCGTGGTCGGGTTCGACGGGCTCTTGGTCGATTTTCTGCGCGCCAACGGGGCGCGGATCCTCCTGCGGGGCTTACGCGCGGCTTCCGATTTCGAGTACGAATTTCAAATGGCGGGGATGAACCGCAAGCTCTATCCGGAAATCGAGACGGTCTTCTTGACCCCGGCAGACGAATACATGTTCATCTCTGGGACGATGGTCCGTGAAATCGCCCGACTGGGTGGTGACGTCTCGCGCTTCGTCACCCCGGCAGCGCTCCACTATTTGCAACGACGACTCTCGTAACCTTTCCCCAACCCTTGAGGAGTAACGCAATGGCTCTGAAAATCACCGAAGAGTGCATCAACTGCGACGTCTGCGAACCGGAATGCCCCAACAACGCGATCTATCAGGGCGACGAAATCTACGAAATCGACCCGGACAAATGCACCGAATGCGTGGGCCACTACGACGAACCGCAATGCCAGCAGGTGTGTCCGGTCGACTGCATCATCGTCGACCCGGCGCACCAGGAAACCAAAGAGCAGTTGATGCAGAAATTTCTCAAACTCACGGGCGGGAACTGACGTCCGCGCCTCACCGCTCAATCGTCGAGGGGGATCTTCTGGTCCCCCACTGCGACCGCGGTGATGCTGTTCTTCGGGCTCCCTTCGATCAAACGGTCCGAATAGGTCAAATAGACCAGCACGTTGCGTTTGCGGTCGACCATCCGCACTACCTGCACCTTCTTGAAGATCAACGACGCCCGTTCGGAAAAGATCGAATCTTGCTGCGGCAGCGGACGCTTGAAACGGATCGGCGCCACTTGGCGGCAGGCGATCGACGCATCCGACGGGTCTTCGGCAACGCCCAGCGCCCCTTTGATTCCGCCCGTTTTCGCGCGCGACACGTAGCAGACCACGCCGTCGACGTCCGGGTCGGGAAACGCTTCGACCACGATCTTGTGGTTCGGCCCGATCAGTTTCCACACCGTCGACACCTCCCCGATCTCCTCACCGGACGCGAACGACGCGGTGAGCAAGAGGCCAAGCGCAAACCCAACCGATTGGGCGCAGCTTCGCTTCATGGCACAATCTCCCTAACCGTGTGACGCCAAGCGCAGCGATCGTACCATGATTCCCTGGCTCGACCCCACCGCGCCGCCCCACTTTCCGGCCACGGCGTCGGCGCTTACCGAACCCAACGGGCTGCTTGCGGCAGGCGGGGCGCTCACGCCGGCGTGGCTCGTGACCGCGTACCGCCACGGCATCTTCCCTTGGTACCAAGCAGACGAGCCGATCCTGTGGTGGTCGCCTGCACCGCGCATGGTGTTGCTGCCGGAAGCGTTCCGTCTGCACCGTTCGCTCAAGAAGCGCATGAAGCAGGCGCCGTTCGTTACCCGCGTCGATACCGCGTTCGATGCAGTCATTGCGGCGTGCGCCACCACGCGCCGTGAAGGCACCTGGATCACGCCAGAGATGATCGACGCGTACACGACGCTGCACCGCCTGGGGTTTGCGCACAGCGTCGAAGTGTGGCACGACGAACATCTGGTGGGCGGTCTCTACGGCGTCTGTCTCGACCGCATCTTTTTCGGCGAGTCGATGTTTCATTTCGAGCCGGATGCGTCGAAAATGGCGTTGGCGCGCTTGGTCCTCGAGGCGTTCGAACGGGGAATCGTGCTGATCGATTGCCAGATGAGCACCGCGCACCTCCGTTTCATGGGAGGCATGGCGATCCCACGCGACGCGTTCGAGACGGTGCTGGCGCGCGCGATCACCGCCGCTCCCGCACCGCAATGGTGGGGAGACGCGGCGCACCGTAGCGGTGACGCTGCTTGCGAAATACCGTCTCGTGGCGGCGCACCCTGCACCACGAGGGAGCTGGTGACGTGCCTGACACCGTGGCTTGCGGCCGCACGAGCGCAGGCGCCGGCGTTGCGCGAGGCATTCGCATGAACCAACGGAGCCCTTTGACGCCGCAAGAGCGTTGGGCTTGGTACGCTTCGGCTCCCTACCCCTGCCCCTACCTGCCGGGCCGCACGGCACGCTCCCGGGTGATGCTCCCTTTTGCCGAACCGACCCTTTTCGACTATCAAGAGCTGCTACAACGCGGCTTTCGCCGCAGCGGCGAACACCTCTACGCCCCGGCGTGCGACGATTGCCGCGCGTGCATTTCGGTGCGGGTACCGGTGGCGCGTTTTCAACCCAACCGCAGCCAGCGACGCGCCGAAAAGCGGCTTTCGCAGCAACTGACCGCACGCGAACTCCCGCTTGCGTTTCACCGCGACCACTATGCGCTCTATGCGCGCTACGTCTCGTTGCGCCACGCATTGCCAGAAGCGGAACGCAGCGAACAGGCCTATATCGAGCACCTGTTGTGGAGTCCGTTCGATACCCGCTTGGTCGAATTTCGCACCGCGGAAGGCGTGCTCAAAATGGTCTCGCTCATCGACGTGCTGCCAGACGCCCTGTCAGCGGTCTACACCTGGTACGAGCCCGAAGAGCCGCACGCCTCCTATGGAACCTACGCGATTTTGTGGCAGATCGCGCAGGCGAAACGCGCCGGGTTGCGTTACGTCTACCTGGGGTATTGGATTGCCGGATCGCGCACCATGGCGTACAAAGCGCGCTTCCAGCCGCTCGAAGGATTCTGTCCCGGCCGCGACGCCGAATGGCACCCGGTCACGCCCCCGTTGGCGGCCGCGCATCCTTCGCGTTAGAATCGTTGCGTCTTTCCTCCTACTCCAAACGAGATGGCGTTACCTCCCATTCCTTACGCGCTCGTGCGCCCGCTCCTCTTTACCTTGGACCCGGAACAAGCGCACGAACTGACCTTGGCTGCTCTCTCCCGCTACGGCAAATGCGTCGCCCCCCCTCCACCACCCGAAGCCGCGCCCGTCACCGTGATGGGACTCCGTTTTCCGAATCGGGTGGGTCTGGCAGCCGGTTTGGACAAAAACGGGATTGCGGTCGATGGGCTCGCGCACCTCGGTTTCGGCGCGATCGAAGTGGGCACGGTCACGCCGAGGCCCCAGCCGGGCAACCCCAAACCGCGGCTCTTTCGCCTTCCCGAAGCGCAGGCGCTGATCAACCGCATGGGGTTCAACAACGACGGCGTGGAGGCGCTCGTTGCCCATCTGCGCCACCGCCGTTTTCGTGGGATCCTGGGGATCAACCTCGGCAAGAACGCGACGACCCCGATCGAAGCCGCGTTCGACGACTACCGCATGGGAATGCAAGCGGTTTGGGAGATCGCCGATTACGTCACGATCAACATCTCCTCCCCCAACACGCAACAGTTGCGTTCCTTGCAGGAGCGCGACGCCCTTGCGGCGCTCCTGGACGGACTCAAAGAGGAGACGGTTGGTCTCGAGGCGAAAAGCGGGAAACACACCCCGCTGGTGGTCAAGATCGCCCCGGACCTCGACGACGACGCGATTGCCGCAATCGCCGAAACGCTGGTCACGTTCGAGATCGACGGCGTGATCGCCACCAACACGACGATTGCGCGGGATGGCGTCGCGCACCTGCCGCACGGCAACGAAACTGGTGGCCTTTCCGGACGCCCCCTCTTTGCACGCAGCACTGCGGTGGTACGCGCACTTGCCGACGCCCTTCAGGGTAAGATCCCCATCATCGCTGCCGGCGGAATTTTGTGCGGAGACGACGCACGCGCGAAACTCGCAGCAGGCGCAACCCTCGTGCAGATCTACACCGGTCTGATCTATCGCGGCCCCAAGCTCATTGCGGAGGCGATAGCAGCGACGGCGGCAGAATGCTCGCGCCAGAAGGGGGAAGCGGCGTAACGGGCGTTTGTTCCTGATCGAGCCCCGCCATCGTCTCGAGCCGGATCGTCACCCGCCGATTGCGCGCCCGCCCTTGCGGGGTGAGATTGTCGGCGATCGGGCGCTGATCGGCGTACCCCACCGCTGCCAGGCGGCTTGGGTCGACACCCTCTTGGACGAAGAAACGGACCACCGCTGCGGCGCGCGCCGCAGAGAGCTCCCAGTTGGACGGAAACGCAGCACCCGGCCGCAACGGCACGTTGTCGGTATGACCTTCGACTTGGATCGGGAAATCGCCGCTTTGCGCCAAGACCCGAGCGATGGGGCGCAACGCCGAAAGGGCAACGGGCGAAAGATTTGCTGAGCCGCTGGGGAAAAGGATCTCCGCCCCCACGTCGATCGTCACGCCAAACGCCCCTTCGGTCACCCGCACGTCACCGTTTTCGATCATCGGTGCCAGTGCCGCACGCACCGCATTCGCGGTCTGAGCCGTCGCTTCCAGCGCCGCCTTGACCCGGGCTTCGCGCGACGTCTCCTCGTCGCCCTCTTTCCCGCCACGCCGCTTCACCGCGAGCGGCAATCCGGCGACAAAGGCTGGGATCACCGACTCTTCCCGCCGCTCGCCGGGTTTCGGCACCAGAACACCCGCCCGAAACGCTTCATAGATCGACTCGGAGAGGACCCGATACTTCCCTTCGTTCACCGACGAGATCGAGTACATCACCACGAAAAAGGCAAAGAGGAGCGTAATGAAGTCGGCGTAACTCACGAGCCAGCGCTCGAGGTTTTCGTGCTCCTCACCCTTTTTCCGTCGCGCCCGTGCCATCGCCGTTCCCGCTAACCAATCGCCCCGCTGCCCGGTTCTGCTTCGGATTCACTCCCGGGCAGGAAACTGCGCATCATTCCCTCGACGAGTCGCGGATTCTCGCCGCTCGCGATGCCCACGAACCCTTCGACCAGCATCTGGCGGGTCAGGATCAGTTCGGCCGCGTAGGTGAGGAGTTTTTTCGAGATCGGGATATAGAGCAGGTTCGCCGAATAGACGCCGTAGATGGTGGCGACGAACGCCACCGCGATGCCACTGCCCAATTGAGCGGGGTCGGCAAGGTTCTCCATCACGTGGATCAACCCCAGCACCGCGCCGATGATTCCGATGGTCGGCGCGTAACCGCCAGCCGACTCCCACACCTTGGCGCGCACCTTGAACTGCTCTTCGAGCACTTCGAGTTCCGTGGTCAGCACCTCGCGCAGCCGTTCAGGTTCGATACCATCGACCAGAAGTTGCAACCCTTTGCGCACGAACGGGTCGGTTTCGCTCGCGATTTTGATCTCCAGCGCCAACAACCCTTCACGGCGCGCGGTACGCCCCCATTCCACCGCTTTGGCGATCCACTCCTCGGGGTCGCTCACCGGCGTGCGAAAGAGCCACCCCAACATTTTGAGCGCATCGACGAAAATCGGCCACGGCGTTTGAACGAAAAGCGCCGCGAAAGTCCCACCGAAGACGATGAGAAACGCACCGAACTGGACGAGCGAAAGGGGGTGCCCCCCTTCGACGACGAAACCGCCGACGATCGCAACCAACCCAAGCAGCAAGCCGACGACCGTGGTGAAATCCTTCATCCGCTCGCTCCCGGATCGTCCTTGGCGGCTTGCTTACGCGGCCGGCCGCGCCGCTTTCCTGCCGCGGCCGATTGTCCCAAAAGCTGCGCGCGGATGCGCGCAATCGCCGACGAGAGGATTTGCGAGACGCGCGATTCGCTCACCTCGAGCACCGCGCCGATCTCTTTGAGGTTGAGTTCGTGTTCGTAGTAAAGCGCGAGCACCGTCTGTTCGCGTTCCGGCAGTTGCGTGATCGCGTGCGCGATCCGGGATTGCAATTCCCGCCGTTCGGCGAGCGCTTCCGGATTGGCCGAATCGTCGCCAAGGTGGCGCTCGAGGAAATGCGCCGCTCCGGATCGCCCCTGGTCCTCATCGATCAGGTCGTCGTAGTAGAGAACCGCATGGCCTTGCGCCGCGGAAAGGGTCGCGAAATAGTCTTCGAGCGACCAACCGATGGCGTCGGCCACTTCCGCGTCCGACGGTTGCCGTCCCAATTGGTGGGTGAGCCGCTCGATCGCCGCTTCGACCTCGCGCATCGCCTGCCGCACCGAGCGGGGCACCCAGTCGTTGCCGCGCAGCGCGTCGAGCATCGCACCGCGTACCCGCGCCACCGCGTAGGTTTCGAACTGCGCGTCGTCCTGGACTTCGTAGCGTTCGATCGCCTCCAGTAGCCCCATCATGCCGTACTGGATGAGATCGTCAAGCATGATGTTGGCGGGCAGTCGCGCAGCGAGCTGCATCGCCATCCGCTTGACCATCGGGGCGTAGTGTTGGACCAGTTGGTTGACGTCACGTGTGGTTTTTCCCGCCATACCCCACCATTTTGGATCGGGCGCATCCCGACAGCCGACGAAAAATGCGCGGTCGAGCTGTGCCAGCCACCGAGCGCGCGCAGAACCGCTAGCGCTGTTTTTACCACAACGCGGCGGGGATAGGGTCACACTCACGCGGCTACGCCCTCCGCCGGCCAGAGGGTATCGAGTAATGCTAATGGCGCGGCTTGCCAAACGGGTAACGAGGTTTGGCGCACGATCGCGCGCTGCAGGTGGGCAAGGAACCGGGCCGCTTCGCGCAGATCGGCGCCGTCGGCAAGGAGCGTGATGCGATCGACCCCCAGATGGACGAGTTCGCGCGCCCGTTCGAGCGCCGCCCGCCACCCGCTGCCACTTACTTCCGCCAAGAGCCAATGGCGCGGGGTGGAGGTCAGCCACCACGACGCGTCGGCAACGCTTGCCCCACCGCCAAAGAGAACCACCACGTCGTAACGCCGCGCGTGGTGCTCGAATGCGGCAAAGAGCCGTTCGCGCTGGGTTTCGTCGAGAAGCGGAAGCGCCACTGCCGCGGCTTTCAGGTTGAGGTACCCCCACCCTTGACGCAAGGTGAGATCGAAGCGTTGTCGTGGGGATTGCGTCTGCAACACCAACAACAGGTCAGCGGGTCGCCCCACGCCGCGCGCTTCGGGTAGCGTCACCGAGCCGGTAGCCTCATCCGCGAGCAGCGCCCGGCCGCTCACCGTGACCAGTCGCGTCATGAACCGTTCCGTCATCCGGGCCCAGTCGCGCCCCGCGGCATAGAGGCTATGCATCGCCGGGGGTTCGCGGCGAAACCAGCGCCGTAGCGTCGCTGCTTGATCGTCATGTCGCCACATCCTGCACCTCCGTCATGCACTGGCCGCGTGCGCCAACCACAGTGCCGCATCGTCTGCCGCAACCCGCCACGGCGCCTCTTCGCCGCGATTCACGCGAAAGGCGCGGTCGAGCAGATAGGCGCGATTCGGCAGATGGAGATCTTCGGGTACCCGCTGGCCGTTGGCCACGTAATGCACCAGAAGGCGATGGCGCACGACCACGTCGAGCGCAGCGGCTAGTGAAACCGCTTCGTCCGTTTTGGTGATGATCGCGCCCGCCAACCCTTCCCCGCCGAACGCGCGCACTACATCATCGAGCGTATCGCCTCGGCTCGCTGCGTTGAGACAGAGCAACCGTTTGACGACACCGCCCCCGGAAAGCATCGCGATCTGTTGCGCGACCGCTTTGTCGCGTTGGCTCAGCCCCACCGTGTCGATCAAGACGATGTGTTTGGTCGCAAGCTCTTGGAGGGTCAACCGCAGGTCTTGCGCGTCGCGCACCGCGAAGACCGGCACCCCCAGAATGCGTCCGTAGATGCGCAACTGCTCTTGCGCTCCGATCCGAAAACCGTCGGTGGTGATCATCGCCACGCGCGCGGCACCGAGCTGCACCACGCAGCGCGCGGCGATCTTCGCAGTAGTGGTGGTCTTGCCGACCCCCGTCGGCCCCACGATCGCATAGACCCCGCCTTTGGCGATCAATTCGTCGTCGTCACCGACCACCGCCAAACGCGCGCCAAGCCGCGCTTTCGCGGCCTCCCGCGCCGCGTCGGCCTCGGCGTGCGCTTCGATCTTGTCGCAGATCGCGCGCGCCAACGCCGGGGAAAAACCGGCGTCGAACATCTCACCCAACACACGCGCGCGCCCCGGCGCTTTGCGGATCGCTTCGTTCCACGCAAACCCTGCCAGCTGCTGCTCGATGAGCGCGCGCACCTGCTGCAATTCACGCGCGAGCAGCGCATTCTGTTCGTGCAACGTCTCGATCTGTTGCGTCACCGTCGGGGACACCGCTGCCGCCGACGGTGGTTCCGGCTCAGCGACACTCCGTCCCGCGTCGCGCCCGAGCCGCTTCTGCAACGCTTCGAGCCCTGCTTTGACCCGCGCCGCTTCGCCGGCAGCGGCAACATCCTCTTGCCGTGCCGCATAGTCCGCAGTGACGATGCGGGGCGGTTCGAACGGGCGGATCGTTTTGGGTTTCGGCGCGCTGTTTTGCTTGACCGATGCCGCGGGGGGAGGTGATGATGCGATTTCGCTTGCGGGCATCGCGATGATCTCGACGCCACCGGGCACCGAGCGGTTCGCGAGTACGATCGCGTCCTCCCCCAGTTCTGCTTTGACCAGTTTCAGGGCTTCGCGCGCGGTGGCAGCTCGAAACTTTTTCACGTTCATGGTGGTCGCACTCCTTCGCTTCGTGCGGTCTTACCGCCATTATCGCGGCGAAACCAGGAAATCGACGTGAAGAGAAGGCGGGGAAAACCGCCGCAATTTCGGCGCTATGCGGCCCCGATCATCTCGACGATCTCGATCCCGCGGTTGTCGGGCATTTCTGCGTGCGACAACACCCGAAGCATGGGAACCGACCGCTTGAGGAAGCGGGCCAGAAGCCAGCGCAATTGTGGCGGGACGAGGAGGATCGGCGCTTTGCCGCTCTGCTCCATCCGCTGCGCGGCTTCGGAAATCCGGCGCAGCAGCGTATCGGCAAGTCCCGGTTCGATCGCTCCTTGCGCCGCCCCGCTCACCGCTTGCGACAGCACCCGTTCGAGCCCCGGATCGAGCACCAGCACCGGCACTTTCTGCTGCCCCGGAACGAGCGACTGCACGATCGCGCGCCCGAGCGCCTCCCGCACCCGGCTGGTGAGTTCGTACGGATCTTGCGTCTTCGGCGCATGTTCGGCGAGCGTCTCCAGGATCGTGCGCAGGTCGCGGATCACCACCCCCTCTTCGAGCAGCAACTGCAGCACTTTGTGGAGCAGCGTCACCGTCACGAGCGTCGGCACCACGTCTTCGACCAGTTTCGGCGCCTCTTGCTTGAAGCGATCGAGAAGCGCCTGCACCTCTTCGCGCCCCAGCAGCTCTGCTGCGTGGTCGACCAGAATCTGGTTGAGGTGGGTGGCAACCACGGTCGCGGCATCGACTACGGTGTACCCCAACGCGTACGCCCGTTCGCGTTGCGTGGCGTCGATCCACACCGCTGGCAAACCAAACGCCGGGTCGGTCGTTTCGCGTCCTGAGAGCGGCCCGGTCACCTGCCCCGGATTGATCGCGAGATATTGGCCTGGGAAGACTTCGGCGCTCGCGATTTCGACCCCTTTGACGATCACGCGGTAGACGTTCGGTTTGAGCTCCAGGTTGTCGCGAATGTGAACGGTGGGGGGCAAAAAGCCCACCTCTTGCGCAAAACGCTTGCGCAGCCCGCGAATCCGTTTGATCAGTTCGCCCCCTTGTTGCGGGTCGACGAGCGGGATCAGCCGATACCCCACCTCCAACCCCAACACATCCACGGGCTGCACGTCGTTCCATGTGGCCTCGACCGTCTCTTCGGTGGGCGGAGGCGGCGCGGTTCGCGCCGCTGCCGCGGCTTTCGCGACTTCGTGCTGCCAGCGCTTCCACGCCAGGAACCCGAGCCCGCCCGCGATGAGCAGAAAAACCAGATTCGGCATCCCCGGGATCGTCCCTAGGAGCCCGACGATCGCCGCCGCAATCATCAGGACCGGCGGTTTGCTGAAGAGCTGCCCCAAGAGCTGGCCACCCACGTCTTCCTCTTTCTCCTCTTCTGCGACGCGTGAGACCACCATCCCAGCGGCGATCGAGATCATCAGCGAAGGAATCTGCGCCACCAACCCGTCACCGATCGTCAGCAGCACGTAGGTGTCGATCGCGCGGCCGAAATCCATACCGTGGCCGATCGTCCCCACCGCGAGTCCCCCCAGCACGTTGATCAGCGTGATGAGGATGCCTGCGACCGCGTCGCCGCGCACGAATTTCGACGCACCGTCCATCGCACCGTAGAATTCGGCCTCTTTCTGAATCTCGCGGCGGCGACGACGCGCCTCGGCTTCGTCGATGAGACCCGCGTTGAGGTCGGCGTCGATCGCCATCTGCTTTCCGGGCATCGCGTCCAACGTAAACCGCGCGCTCACCTCGGCGATCCGTCCGGCCCCTTTGGTGACCACGGCAAAGTTGATGATCACCAAAATCACGAAGACCACCACGCCGATTGCGGTGTTCCCACCCACCAGGAACTGTCCGAACGACTCGATCACCTTACCGGCGGCGTCGGGCCCGGTGTGCCCTTCCAAGAGCACCACGCGGGTAGACGCGACGTTGAGCGAAAGGCGCAAGAGTGTCGTCACCAACAGCACCGCCGGGAATGCCGCGAATTCAAGCGGACGCTGCACGTACATCCCCACCAGCAGCACCACGATGCTCATCGCGATGTTGAAGGTAAACATCACGTCGAGGAAGAACGGTGGCAGCGGCAGCACCATCATGGTGAGCACGAGGAAAATGAAGACCGGCGCTGCCAAGAGCTTGAGTTTCGTCGGCGTCAGGAAACGGCGCCAGTCGAGCGCGGCAAGGTTCATCGGGCTCGCCACTTAGCTTCTCCTCACGAAGGCTTCGGTTGCTTCCTCAGGGGGTGGTACATAGAGCGGTTCGGGAATCTCCAGCTCTGGCGGCAATTCCGGTTTCGGGCCGCCACGCGCCATCCATTGGTCGAGCTGATAGACATACGCCAACACTTCCGCTACCGCAAGATAGAGCCCGGCGGGAATCGCTTCCCCCACTTCGGTATGGACATAGAGCGAACGCGCGAGCGCTGGCGCCTCGACACGCGGCACTGCATGCGCTTCGGCCAATTCGCGGATTTTGAGCGCGACCGCGCCGCGCCCCTTCGCGACGACCACCGGTGCCGCCATCTTCTGCGGTTCGTAGCGCAACGCTACCGCGAAATGGGTCGGGTTGGTCACCACGACGGTCGCTTTCGGCACCTCGGCCATCATCCGCCGCCGCGCCATTTCACGCTGCACCGCACGGATACGCCCTTTGACCTGCGGATCCCCTTCCAGCTCTTTGTGTTCGCGCTTGACCTCCTCTTTCGTCATCCGCAGGTTCTTGGTGTAACTCCACAGCTGATACGGCACGTCGGCTGCGGCGATCAGCGCGATCGCACCCACCAACCACAGCGCATCCCAACCGATCGCGTCGACGAATTGGGCCGCGGCGTGTTCGAGCGGCATGCGGATGAGCGCGAGTACCCGGTCGGTTTCCGAAGTGAGCGTCCACCAGGCCACTACGCCCACCAGTACCGTCTTCGCCACCGCTTTGGCGAGTTCCACCAGCCCATTGAGCGAAAAGACCCGTTTGATCCCCTGCATCGGATTCAAGCGGCTCCATTTCGGCGCGAGCAGTTTGGGTACGAACAGAAACCCGCCGACCGCGACGTGCCCCGCCACGGCAGCAACCAGCAGAAAGAGAAAGAGCGGCGTCAACGCGAGCAACGTCTCTTTGACCACGTACGGCAACAGCGCAAGGAGCGTCGTCACCTCGAACGCGCGCTCGGTTCCGAACGACCACACGGCCTGGACCAAACGGGCGATGCGCTCCCCCATCCAGCTGCCGGTGACCATCAGCACCGAAACGCCTACCAGCAACACCAAGAAAGAGGCCAGTTCCCGCGACTGGGGAATTTGCCCCTCTTCCCGCGCCTGCTCGATCCTTCGCGCAGACGGCTGTTCGGTCTTTTCGAGGTCGCTCTCTTCGGCCATCGCGCCGCTCACCTGCTTCGACAGGCTCCATTATCACGGCGCCGCGCGTGTCGCATCACGGAGAAAACGAGGCAAAAAAGCGGCTATTTGTCGACCGCGTCGAGCCCGTGGATGCGCATACCGACGACGATACCCCGTTCCCGAAACCAGCCGCCGGGCATTTCGAGCGCCCAGCGTACCGGTTGTGCGGCGCAGTGGGGCGTCAGCGTATGGGGCGCCATCTCGGCGATATTGACGATGCGGCCAGCATCGTCGAGAAACGCCACCGCGAGCGGCAACGGGGTGTTTTTCATCCACATGCAGTGGCGGTCAGGAAACGGAAAGCGAAAGAGCATCCCGTGATTGGGCGGCAGTACTGTGCGAAACATCAACCCCTGTTCCCGTGCGCGTTGCGTCGCTGCCAATTCCGCAGTGATCTGATAGAGCCCAGCACGCAGCGTCACCAAGGGCAGAAGCGGCTCTGCGGCCACCGTACCGCGCCAGCCGCTCAACCAAACCAACACAGCACAACAGACTACCCATCCCGCGCGGCGCGCACGCGCTGCAAACCCCCAACCGAAAACCATCGCACCTCCTCGCGCCAACCTGCGCACCGTTTCATTCCAAGTTTATACTGCACGGCATGAACCCCACCGTCTCATCACCCCGAAACCGCCTTCGGGCTCGGTGGTACCGCATCCTTGAAAGTACTCAAAAGCGAATGCAAAGAAACACGCACGTGCCCGCACTGTGGCAAGCTCCTTACTGGGCGCACACCGCAGCAAGAGGTTTCGCCACCGCAATGACTCACAACCGTGAGCCGACCGCACCCCGCTTCACAATGCGCCATTCGCCCGGCTGAAGCCGCAAGTTGCGCAGATCGTAAGGGCCGATTGCAATGCGGACGAGCCTGAGCGTCGGAAACCCCACCGCTGCGGTCATCCGCCGCACCTGGCGGTTACGCCCCTCGCGGAGCGTCAGTGCGATCCAACTCGTCGGCACGCTTTTGCGAAACCGCACCGGCGGCACACGCGGCCACAGATCCGGCGGCACGATTCGCACCGCGTGCGCGGGCAGGGTCACCCCATCCTTGAGGCGAACGCCGTGACGCAGTTGCGCGAGCGCCGCGTCACTCACCTCCCCTTCGACCTGGACCCAATAGGTCTTCGGCCATTTGAAGCGGGGGTCGCTGATCCGCGCCTGCCACGAGCCGTAATCGGTGAGCAGCAAAAGCCCCTCGCTCTCTTTGTCGAGCCGCCCGGCTGGATAGACGTTGGGAACGGGCACGTACGCCCGCAATGTCGCTTCCGGCGGTTCTCCGGAAAATTGGCTAAGCACCCCGTACGGTTTGTTGACCGCAATCAAAATCGGCACGATTTTTTTTGGCAACCAAGAAAGACGCGCAGTAGAATAACAAGAAACGACAATGGAATCCACGCGATGACGCCCCCAACTTCCCCCTGGCTTCGCCGCTTGCCCGGCAGCCGCAAAGCCCCCGCCGGTTTGGAATGGAAGCTATTCAAACGCCTGCCGCGCTGGTTTGCTGGAGGATTGCTGGCGTGTGCATTGCCACCACTCATCGCGCGGTGGTGGTATGCCGATCTGGGACCGGCCGCGGAAAAATACCTCAACACAGTGGATATCCTCACGCTCGCAGCACTGGTGCTCCACGTCATCATCGTCTTCACGGTGGGGTTCGGCTGCTTGGTGGTAATCATCATGAAAGGGCACGGCTATGTTGCCGATGGCATCGAGGTACCGTCGAGCCGCGAAGACGACCTTGCCGACTTGCGCGCACGCGAAGCGTTGAAACGGGACACCATCCTCCACAAACCACAAAACGGACGATGATCCCGGCCGAGTTCGTCACGCTGCTCTTTTCCGCAGCCAGCATCGAGCGCTGGAACGACCATCCACGCCCGATGCCTTTCACGGAGCTCGACAAGCAAGCGCACAAAGCGATCATCGCGTGGGTTTTGGCGCGCGCCGAGGAAGATGCGGGCAAATCGATCGACTGGGAAGCGCTCATCGGCGGCACCATCGCCGAGTGCCTCCACCGCATCGTCCTCACCGACCTGAAGCCGCCGATCTTTCACCGTTTGATGGCGGAAAAGGGGCAAGCGCTTACCGAATGGGCGCTCGAACGGCTGGCGCCCGCCGTCACCCCGGTCGCTGACGGTGCGCTCTTTGCAGCGATTCGCACCCACCTCACCGCACCAGCGCCCACCCTCGAGCGCCGTATTCTCAAAGCGGCGCACTACTTAGCTACGCAGTGGGAGTTTCGCCTCATCTACCACACCGCCCCCTTCCTCTACGGCATCGAACAGACGAAAGCCGCGATCGAAGGGGAGATCGAAGCGCACTACGACCTCATCGGCGTACAAAAAATCGCGCTGGGAAAACGCCTCTTCGGTTTCGTCGACCTGGTCGGGCAGTTGCGTTTCCAACAGCGCTGGGCGCAGACGCCTCGGTTACCCAAAACCTCGGTGCTCGGGCATCTGCTGTTCGTCGCGATTTTGAGCTACTGCGGCGCACGGGAGCTGGGCGCAAAAAGCACGCAGCGCCGCTCTAACGCCTTTTACGGCGCGCTCTTTCACGATTTGCCGGAGGTGCTCACCCGCGATGTGATTTCGCCGATCAAACGCGAAGCGCCAGGCGTGGAAGCCCTTCTCAAAGCGGAAGAACGGCGGTTGATGGCCGAAGTGCTCCTGCCGCTCCTACCCGAAAACTGGCATGCGCAACTGCGCGCTTATACGGAAACGGAGTTCGCCTGCCGGGTACGCGAAGACGGGCAATGGCGTATCCTGGCGGATGAAACGGTCCCGGAAGCGCTCGACCGTGATGCCTGCGACCCGATCGACGGCCCGCTCATCAAAGCGATGGACGAACTCGCGGCACTCACCGAGGCGGCGCAATCGCTTGCGCATGGCGTTCGGGCACCGGCGCTGGTGGAAGCGAACCGCCGCCTGCCCGAAAAGTACCACGGCAAACGGCTGGGGGCGCTCGATCTCGGCGCGCTTTTTGCAGCGCTGCGGTTTGAGGGGTAGTGAAGGGGGACTGAATCATTGAAGATTATCGAATTGGAGGAATGATCATGACAGCCGCTGTGGATGATCTCCAACGCCTAACAGTGAAAAACTTTGGGCCTATCGTCGAGGCCGATGTTGAATTCGGTGATTTGACGGTGCTGGTGGGACCACAGGCAACCGGGAAGAGCGTATTCCTGCAACTGCTGAAACTGCTGGTGGACACCGCTGTCATCCACCAAGAATTCACCCGCCACGATATTGATTGGCGCAACAATCTCAACGATCTATTCGAAATCTACTTTGGCGAGGGCATGTCCAGCATTTACCGAGGGGAAAGCCAGGTTTTCTTGGACGGTGAGCCCTTGCTTTTGGAAGGGTTAGCCAAGCCGCAGCCACCATCATCTGCATCATCCGAGCGCATATTCTACATTCCAGCGCAACGGGTACTCAGCATGCGGGATGGCGTGACCCATCCTTTCACTGATTACCGGGCGGGTGATCCTTTCTGCCTAAGGGAATTCAGCGAGAAGCTGCACGTTTTGGTCCAAGGAGAATTCGTTACCGGCAAATTTTTCCCCCAGACCAACCGGCTAAAAAAGTGTCTCCGCAATCTGGTGGAAGATCAGATTTACGGCAACCTATCCCTCATCAAGGACTCTTCTGGCTATCAGAAACGTATCGTCCTGGAAACTCGAGAGAAAGCCCGCTTACCCTACTTGGTCTGGTCAGCAGGACAACGAGAATTCACTCCGTTGCTTTTGGGTTTCTATTGGTTGTTGCCACCATCCAAAACGCCTCGCCGCCAGGCCTTACGATGGGCCATCGTCGAAGAACCGGAAATGGGCCTTCACCCCAATGCCATTTCAGCCACCCTGGCAATCGTGTTGGAACTGCTGGCGCGAGGTTATCGAGTCTGCATCTCCACTCACTCTCCCCATGTGCTCGACGTGATCTGGGCATTGCGCTTTCTCATAGAACATGGCGGCAGGAGTGAGGATGTCAAAGATATGCTCGGTCTCAAAGGCAGTGGAGCAGATAAAATTGCCAATGCCGCGTTGCAAAAGAACTATCGGACCTACTTCTTTTCCCACCACCAACCCGTTATTGACATTTCCAGCCTGGATCCCGGCGCTGAAAAGCCAGAAATCTCCGGCTGGGGAGGACTAACCGGTTTTTCGGGCCACGTAGGGGAAATTGTCGCCCGCGTTGCCCGGCGCTGGGAGGAACATGCCGCATGAGTCAGTTCTGTGAAGGGGTGGCAAAAGCACAGGGTATGAATGCCAGCCATTGCCACCCCGGACTTCAGGCTTTGGGTTCCAACGCACACAAAATCCAGGTTGATGACACCCGCAAGCTCACCGGCAGCATTGATTTGGATTCAGCACTTGCAGTAAATTATCCAAACAGCCCCCGGTGGGATTACGGGGTCGGTTACGATCAGGGCGACCGAGAGGCGGCCTACTGGATTGAGGTGCATCCAGCGGACACCTCCAAAGTGAAGGAGGTCATCGACAAACTCCAGTGGCTCAAACAATTCCTAGCGCGCAATAAAGACCTTCGGCAACTGACCAAAAATGCGAACAACCCTTACCGTTGGGTCGCCTCTGGTCGGGTCAAAATACCGAAAAACAGCCCTCAGTTCCGCTTGCTCTGCCAACAAGGCCTTTCTTTTCCCCGGTCAAACGTTACGATCCCATGACTGATCGCCCTGCATCTCTCATCAACACTTCGCTACTTCCCACGCCGCTTGGGCCATCACCGCCTCTTCGTTGGTCGCCACCACCGCCACCGCGACGCGGCTTGCTGCCGCTTCGATGCGTCGATAGCCATCAGGTAGCCTTCCCACCGCCGCTGCATTCGCTGCGTCGTCGATCACCACGCCAAGCCACGCGGCGTATTGGGCGATGCGGGCACGCACGGGCGCTGCGTGTTCGCCGATCCCGCCGGTAAACACCAGCGCATCCAACCCTTGCAGCGCGGCAGCCAGCGACCCCAACTCCCGCGCCACCCGGTAACAGAAAAGTTCGACCGCTTCGCGCGCTTTCGGGTCGTCGCTTGCCAGGAGCGTGCGCATGTCGGAACTGAGTTCGGAAACGCCGAGCAACCCGGATTCGCTGTAGAGGATGTGTTCGATCGCGCTCGCGTCACGTTTTTCGTGTTGCAACAAATAAAGCACAACCCCCGCATCGATCGTCCCGCAGCGGGTACCCATCATCAAACCATCGAGCGCGGTGAACCCCATCGTCGAAGCGACGCTCTTGCCCCTGTAAAGCGCGCACATCGACGCACCGTTGCCCAGGTGGGCCACCACCACACGCCCCGCCGCGCGCTCCGGTCCCAGAACTTCCGGCAAGCGCCCGGCCACATAGGCGTAAGAGAGACCATGGAATCCGTAGCGTCGCACCCCCGCCTCCCAGTAACGGCGCGGCAAGGGCATCATCTGCGCCTGCCACGGCTGCGAGCGATGAAACGCGGTGTCGAAACAGGCCACCTGGAGCCAATCAGGGTGGCGGGCGCGCAACAACCGGATCGGCCGCAGATTGTGTGGCTGATGAAGCGGCGCCAGCGGAATCAACGCTTGGAGTTGCGTCAAGACCCCATCGTCGATCGCCACCGGCGCAGCGAACTCGTGCCCGCCATGCACCACGCGATGCGCAACGGCCGCCACCGTCACCCCGGCCAAATGTGCTTCGATCCACGCCAACAGCGCCGTGAGCGCCGCGTCATGCTGTGCCTCCAGGTCGCCGTCGAGCGGTAACGCGATCCGTCCCTCGGCGGCTTGACTACCCGCTTGGGCGCGCGCCGCGGCAGTGGCAGTTGGCTTGTTGCCCAGGGGGGCCGCGTTGGCTTCTTGCGCGCCTGCTTCGTTAGCGCACTGCCACTGCAACTGCGCCGCCCCTAGACCAATCCCGTCGATCTTTCCCCACCACTGCGCGGTAGATGCCACCCCGTTTTCGTCACACGGAAACAGGGCGAATTTGAGGCTGGAAGAGCCCGCGTTCAAACAGAGGATCGCCTGGGTGTGCGGTTGCGGTTCGATCATCATTTTTTCGTTCCTGGGTCGTTTCGTCCGAGAAACCCGCTGCGCCGTCTCCAGCGCGTCACGGAACCACTCGCGGCGGCCCTCATCGCCAGATCGGTCACGACGGCAACGCCATCCCTTGCGCTTTCGCCGCAACCAGAATCTGCGCAAGCGCACAGCTCGCCACCCGCGTTTCCGGGGTGTCGGCGCGGCTGGTGAGCACGATCGGCACCTTCGCCCCCAAAACGATTCCCGCCATCAGCGCATTCGCCAGATATTCGAGCTGCTTCGCCAGCATATTGCCTGCTTCCAAGTCGGGCACGACCAGAATGTCGGCATTGCCCGCAACCGCAGAGCAGATCCCTTTGACCTTTGCCGCGACGAGCGAAACCGCGTTATCGAACGCCAAGGGGCCATCCAGCAACCCTCCGGTGATCTGTCCGCGGTCGGCCATCTTGCAGAGCGCCGCCGCCTCGACCGTCGAGCGGATCTTCGGATTGACCGTTTCGACTGCGGAGAGGATCGCCACTTTCGGTTCGGTGATCCCGATCGCATGCGCCAGATCGATCGCATTCTGCACGATGTCGCGCTTCTCTTCGAGCGTCGGTTCGATGTTGATCGCCGCGTCGGTGATCATCAGCGGATGCGGGTAGGTGGGAACGTCGGCAAGGAACACATGGGAAATGCGACGGTCGGTCCGCAACCCCCGCTCTTTGTTCACCACTTCACTCATCAATTCGTCGGTGTGCAGCGACCCCTTCATCAACGCCGCGCACTCCCCTTTGCGGCAAAGCGCCACCGCCACTTCGGCAGACGCGTGCGAATGGGGCGTGTCTATCAGCGTAACGCCGTCGAGCGACACCTCCAGTTGCTCGGCCAACGCGGTGATGCGTGCTCGCGGCCCCACGAGCACTGGATCGATCACCCCCGCCTCCTTCGCCTCCAACGCCCCCAAAAGCGCATATTCGCTGCACGGGTGCGCCACCGCCATCCGCACCGGAGGCAATCCGCGCATCAGTGCCATCAGGTGCTGGTAGCGGAGTTCCTTATCAGAGATCGTCACTTCCGGCAGAGCGACCCGCGGCCGCCGAATCTTCTCCGTGGGCGCGACCACCTCCGCGGTGCCATCGATCACCAGCAACCCCTCCTGGTTGGTCGCCGTGCAATCGAAGAGCACGTGATGGTTGTGGGCGAACTTTTCCCGTACCGTCACCCGCGCGGTGAGCGTATCCCCGATCACGATCGGACGGTGGAAACGCAAGTCTTGCCGCACATAGACGGTGCCGGGCCCAGGGTATTCCGTCCCCAAGATCGCGGAAAAGAGCGCCCCACCCCACATCGAATGGCCGACGATTTCGCGAAACTGACCCGATCGGGCGAATTCCGGGTCGACGTGGGTCGGGTTGAGGTCTCCCGAAAGCACCGCGAAAAGGTGGATGTCCTCGGGGCGCAGCGTCCGGGTGATCTTTGCCCCCTCACCCACGGTGATCTCTTCGAAGGTCTTGTTCTCGATCCACACCACCGGATGCGCGTTCATCATGATCGGTTCCTTTTTGCTGCACCGCATCAATGTACCCTTTTTCCCGCTTTCCTGCAACCGAAGCGGCAAACTGGCGTGCTAAACTCGCCCATGATGACAAACCATGACTACGGTGTGTTGCTCTATGAAAGCGCGTCAATTCTTTATCGCAACGCTCAAGGAAGATCCGTCGGATGCCGAAATCGTCAGCCAAAAGCTGATGATCCGCGCCGGTTTCATCAAAAAGGTCGCAGCGGGTATCTACACTTGGACCCCGTTGGGACTCAGGAGCCTGCGCAAAGTCGAAGCGATCGTGCGCGAAGAGATGAACCGCGCCGGGGCGCTCGAACTCCTCATGCCCGCCGTGCAACCCGCGGAGCTGTGGCAAGAGTCGGGACGATGGACCTTCTACGGTCCGGAGTTGCTGCGCTTCAAAGACCGGCATGAGCGCGATTTCGTGATCGGCCCCACACATGAAGAGGTGATCACCGATTTCGCCCGCCGCGAAATCAAAAGCTACAAGCAGCTCCCCAAACACTTCTATCAGATCCAGACCAAATTCCGCGACGAAATCCGCCCCCGTTTCGGCGTGATGCGCGCCCGCGAATTCATCATGAAAGACGGTTACTCGTTCCACGCCTCGTTTGCCGACCTGGAGCGGGAATACCGCAATATGTACGATACGTACACCCGAATCTTCACCCGGCTGGGACTGGAATTCCGCGCCGTCGCCGCAGACACCGGCTCGATCGGCGGCACCGGTTCGCACGAATTCCACGTGATCGCCGAAACCGGGGAAGACACGATCGCGTACTGCCCCACCTCCGATTACGCCGCAAACGTCGAACTGGCCGAAGCGCTTGCTCCGCAAGGTGACCGTCCTGAGCCCACCGCCCCCTTGACCGAAGTGGCCACGCCGGGGGTGAAGACGATCGCCGATCTGGTCGCGTTTCTTGAGATCCCCATCGAACAGACGGTCAAAGCGGTGGTCGTGGAAAGCGAAGGCGGCGAACCCGTGCTGCTCCTGTTGCGCGGCGACCACGAACTCAACGAAATCAAAGCGCAAAAACTGCCGGGAATCAAGAATCCGCTCACTTTCGCCAGCGAAGCCGCGATTCGCGCCGCATTCGGCGCTGGCCCCGGCTCACTCGGCCCCGTCGGATTCAACGGGCGGATCATCGCCGACCGAACCGTCGCGAAAATGGCCGATTTCGTCACCGGGGCGAACCGTGATGGCTTCCACTACACCGGCGTCAATATCGGTCGCGACTTTCCCGAACCCGAAGTGGCCGATTTGCGGAACGTCGTCGCCGGCGACCCCTCCCCGGATGGCAAAGGGGTACTCGCGCTGTGCAAAGGGATCGAGGTGGGCCATATCTTCCAGCTGCGCACCAAATACTCCGAAGCGATGCAGTGTACGTTTCTCGACGAAACCGGTGCGGAACGCCCGATGGAGATGGGCTGTTACGGCATTGGCGTGACCCGCATCCTGGGCGCCGCGATCGAACAGAACCACGACGCGCGGGGCATCATCTGGCCAGAGCCGATCGCACCGTTCGAAGCCGTGGTCTGTCCGATCGGTGCGACCAAATCGCCTGCAGTCGCCGAAGCAGCAGAGCGGATCTACCGCGCGCTCAGCGACGCGGGCATCGACGTGATCCTGGACGACCGCAACGAACGCCCGGGGGCGATGTTCGCCGACTGGGAATTGATTGGTGTGCCGTGGCGACTGGTCGTGAGCGAACGCGGTCTGAGCGCGGGGACCGTGGAAATCCGCCACCGCCGGGCCGCGGACAATATGGTGCTTCCGGAAGCCGAGGCGCTCGCTCAGGTGATCGCCGCGATCCGCAGTGCGAAGACGGGGGATACGCACGCAGCATGATCCGCGGCGCGAAGCGCACCGGCACGTTCCTGCTCCTCTTTGCGCTCCTTAGTGCGCCCCCTACCCTCCAGGCGGGCGCACAGCGCTACGAACCGCTTGCCGACGCGGTGCGCGCCGCGCTCGCTACCGCGACCCAAGCCGACGCGCCACCGCCCATCGCCACCCTTGCGGCGACTTTTCCCGAAAGCGCCCAATGGGTTGCGAAGCAGCAATCGCGGGTTGCACGCTATCTTCCGGACCCCATTGAACGTGACGAACTCCTCTACACCGTCTGGTACGAAGCGGCGCGCGCGGGGCTTCCCCCCGATCTGGTGCTCGCAGTGATCCACGTCGAAAGCCGCTTTCGTAAATATGCCGTCTCCACGGCTGGAGCGCACGGCTACATGCAAGTGATGCCTTTTTGGGTCGATCTCATCGGCACCCCGGAACACAACCTTTTTCACCTGCGCACCAACCTCCGGTACGGAACCGTAATCCTGCGCCACTACCTTGATATCGAACAGGGCGATCTGGTGCGTGCGTTGGGCCGCTACAACGGGAGCCTGGGGGACCCAACCTACCCCAATTTGGTCTTTGCCGCGCTGAACCACTATCGCTAACCACACGCCAAAAGCCGACTACTGCGATTGCGGCAGCAATTCCACTTCCCCGCTAACCCGTACCGTCAGGGTTTCCAACTCGCCCGTGATCGGAACCGGCGCGGCTTCGCGTGCGGCCAGAAACGCAACGCCTCGCGGCACGCCCGGCTGCGCGGTCGGATAATCGAGGTCGATGCGAACGAGCCGATAGCCCGAAAAACCCAACGTTTGCGTCACCTGCTCGGCTCGATGCCGGAACGCATGCAATGCTTGTGCCACCAACGTATCGAGCGTTTTTCGCCGTTGCGCTTCCGAAACGGTTCCGGTAAGCGCTACCAACAGCAATCCCTCTTGTTGAAGCGCCCCCACCAAACGCCCCAGCGCTGAATTGTCGTCGCTCACCAACCGAAGCTGCTGCTGCACCACCCACCTCCGAAGGGCGCCTTCCTGGTCCCGCAGCGCTTCGGTATGGTAGCCGGTCGTGTACGCTTCGATGCCCGGAACCCGGTTTGCCCGCTTCAACGCCGCATCGATCTGGCGATTCACCCGATCGGCGAGCTCGGCGGGGTCTTGCCCTTCTGCCTGCGCGCGCAAAAGCGCCACCGTGCGATCGTGCGCTACCTCGGCCGAAACTGCTTCGGCAAACGCCACCCGATGCAGCCGTTCCGTTTCGGCAAAGATGGGTTGCGCAAACAGCAGCGACGCCGCTAGGAGCACGCTACCCGTCGCATGGCGCAGAGCGTTTCGCTTCATCATTGTGCCACCACCTGTTTCAACACCGCCTGCTGGAAAGGACGGAACCACGCCGCTGCGGTGAGTGCCGCGCGCCGCGCCACACGTGCGGGAAACGCATCGCGGGTATAGAGCGTAGCCACCAGATTGGTCGCTTGGTAGAGCGGCCAGGTGGCGCGGCGGTGTGTTCGCTCATAGGTCAAGAGATGGCGCTGCGCATGCAGCGGCGCGCCCGCGGCCAGCGCCGAGGTAAGCGCTTCGGTGAGCCGCACCGCGCTCGCCAGCCCGAAATTGAATCCGTGGGCCGTGACCGGGTGCATTCCCACCGCGGCGTCGCCGATCAACGCCACCCGCCGCGCCACGAAATCGTGCGCATAGACCGCAACGAGCGGGTAAGCGAAGCGTTCGCTCACCACCGTCATCCGCCCCAACCGTCCGTCGAAGCGACGCGTGAGCTCTTCTGCCAACGCGGCATCCGAAAGCGCCATGAGCCGCGCGATCTCCGCGTGCGCCATCGTGACCACGATCCCGCTCACGTTGTGGTTGAGCGGCAACAGCGCCAATGTCTGGCCACCGTAGCCGAACCACTCCCATGCCACGTGCCCGTGCGGCGCGTCGTGCGTCATGCGTACGAGCATCATCGTCCGCTGGAAGTCGAGTCGGCTGGCACCGATCCCCACCTGCGCCCGCACCCGCGAAAACCGGGTATCGGCGGCAACGAGCAACGACGCTCGGAACGTCCTGCCGTCTTCCAGCGTGAGCGACACCTCGCGGTCACCCCGCACCACCGACGCGACCCGCGCCCCAGTGATCAGCGTCGCAGCACCGCGCTCGGTCACCGTCTCGTACAACGCGCGACGGATCCAGTGGTTAGGAACCAACAGACCGATCGCATCGGTTCCCGCGTCGGCTGCGCGAAAACGCAACGCCAGGAGCGACGGGCCGTCGAAGACCTGCGCATCTTTGAGCGGCGACACCTCCGCTTCCGGAATATGCGACCAGACCCCCAAGCGTTCGAGCGTGGCGCGCGACGCGTGGGTGAGCGCGATCTCTCGGCCATCCGGTGCGGGATCAGCGAGCTGCGCTTCCGGTTGCTGATCGAAAAGCGCAACGCGCAATCCCAATGGTGCCGCCGCCAACGCAAACGCCAATCCTGCTGGACCAGCGCCCACCACCGCAATGTCGTACTGGTTCATCGCATGCTCCTTCGTGCTTCGCCTTTACGCACCTCCGGTCCCACCCACGGTGATCCGCTCGATCCGAAGCGTCGGCTGCCCCACCCCTACGGGGACGCTCTGCCCCTCTTTACCGCAGGTGCCAATTCCCGGGTCCAACGCCCAGTCGTTCGCGATCATCGTCACCTGGCGCATCACCTCCGGCCCATCGCCGATCAGCGTCGCTCCCTTCACCGGATATTGGATCTTGCCGTTCTCCACCCAGTACGCTTCGCTCATCTCGAAGACGAACTTGCCGGAGGTGATATCGACCTGGCCACCGCCGAACTGCACCGCGTAAATGCCGCGTTCGAGGCTTGCCACCACCTCTTCCGGCGCGTACGGGCCGGGGCGCAGGTAGGTATTGGTCATGCGCGGTAGCGTCAGATGGGCGTAGGATTCGCGCCGTCCGTTACCAGTAGGACGCATCCCCATCAAACGCGCGTTCAGCCGGTCGTGGAGGTACCCGACGAGCACCCCATCTTCGATCAACACCGTCTCGCCGGTGGGAGTGCCTTCGTCATCGACGGTGAGCGAGCCGCGCCGTTCGGGCATCGCCCCGTTGTCCACCACCGTCACCCCTTTCGCCGCCACCTGTTCGCCCAGCCGTCCGCTATAGGCGGAAACCCCTTTGCGGTTGAAATCGCCTTCGAGTCCGTGACCCACCGCTTCGTGCAACAACACTCCCGGCCAGCCCGCAGCGAGCACTACGGTCATCTCGCCTGCTGGCGCCGGGCGCGCTTCGAGGTTCACCTGCGCCTGGCGCACCGCCTGTTCGGCCAAGCGGTCGAGCACCGCTTCGTCGAACCGCTCCAAGCCATAACGCCCGCCGATCCCGGCGGACCCCACTTCGCGCCGTCCGTTGTCGTGCGCGATCACGGTGAGCGACAAGCGCACGAGCGGCCGAATGTCGTACGCAAGCGTCCCATCGAGCCGCGCAACGATCACCGCTTCCCACACCGCAACGAGATGCGCCATCACCTGATCGAGTCTCGGCTCCAACGCCCGTGCTTTGGCTTCCAAGCGCTGCAACAGCGCCACTTTGTCGGTAGCGGCCAAGGTGTGAACCGGATCGACCGCCGGGTATTGCGGCGTAACGGCCGCTACCCGCGCAAGCGGCACCGCAGTGACACCCGCCTGCCCCTGCGCGGCAATCGCCCGGACGGTTCGCGCCGCGTCACGCACTGCGTCCGGCTCGAGGACATCGGTGTAGGCGAGCGCCTGTTTTTCGCCATGGATCGCCCGGGCGCCGACCCCTGCGTCGATCGAAAAGCTTCCCGCTTTGACGATCCCCTCTTCCAGTGACCACGACTCCGCATGGCGATATTGAAAATAGAGGTCGGCATCATCGACCGCGTGGCTGGCGATCTCCTGCAATACCCGCGAAACGGCGTGCGCGTCCCACCCCAGTGGCGCCCACAGATGGCGCTCGGCCAGATTCCAACGCTCGATGTTCGTGTTCTCTTGACTCACTGCGCAATTCCCCTTTGCCGACATTGCCCCCACAAGGGTGCTATCATTTTTCCATGACTGCTCATTCTAACAACGCAACGACCCATCCCGCGCTCTCCGCCCTTCGCCCCCCGGCATGGCTTGGCGCAGAGGCGGGCGAACGCTTCGTCGAGCGGCTGGAGTATCTACGCCATACGCCCGCGCGCATCGTCTGGGTAGGAGAAGGCACCGCATGGGCCGATTCGCTCGCCACGCGCTACCCCAACGCCGCGTGCTGTGGCTATCGGCCCGACGAACCCGCCGCCGGTAGCGCCCCGCTTTCCCCCTCAGACGCGGCTTGCGATGACTCGTTCCTTGCACGACTGAAAAAACGGTTCGCAAAAGACAAGCGGAAAAGCGCCACCGTCTCTTTTCGCACTGCCGACCCGTTGCACCTGCCCGAAGAACCGGGCGGGATCGACCTTTTTTTCAGCAACTTGTTGCTCTACCGCGCCGCTGACCCCACACAACTTCTGGCCGCATGGCAACCCCTACTCGCCGAGGATGCACCGCTTTTTTTCGCGACGTTGGGTCCCGACACCCTGAAAGAACTCAAAGCGGCATTGGCTTGCGACTCAGCTCCGCGATGGCCACCGTTTTTGGACATGCACGACCTGGGGGACATCCTGGTACGGTTGCGCTACGCCGAACCGGTGATGGACATGCAAATGCTCACGGTGCGTTACGAACGTCCCGAAACGCTCCGCACCGATTGGGGCCCGTGGCTGGGGCTTGACGCAGCTGAGCGCCTCAACGCGATCCCTTTTCCGTTTACCTTGACCGTGGAGCTCGTCTTCGGGCACGCATGGCGCGTCACCCGTCTAGCGCAACCGCAGCAAGACCCCCGGGCGCCGCGCCCCATCGTCTGGCAACCTCGCCCTGGCAAACCCCAGGAACCTACGACACCGCAATGACCACGCCGATCTGGATTTTCGACCTCGACAACACGCTGCACCACGCCAGCGCCGCGATCTTTCCCCACCTCAACCGCCAGATGACCGCCTATTTGATGCGCCACCTGGCGCTCGACGAAACGGAAGCGAACGCGCTTCGGGTGCGCTATTGGCGCGCCTACGGCGCGACGCTCGTCGGGCTGATTCGCCACCACCGCATCAACCCGCGCCATTTCCTGCGCGAAACCCACCGCTTCGACAATCTGGCCGCGCACATTCACGCCCCGAAGCGGCTGGCGGCGACGCTGGCGAAATTGCCCGGCGCCAGAGTCCTTTTCACCAACGGACCCCGCGAATACGCGCGCGCCATTGTCGAACACCTGGGGATTCACCGCCACTTCGTTCGCCTCTTCGCGATCGAAGATCTCGATTACAACCCCAAACCGCGCCGCCGCGCCTATGCTACGGTACTCCATGCGATGAAAGTCGCGCCTTCGCGCTGCATCCTCATCGAAGACAGCGCCGAAAATCTCGCACCGGCGAAGCAACTGGGCATGACCACCGTTTGGGTCACCCGCGCGCGCGGCTTACCGCCCTACGTCGACTGGAAGATCGCTACCGTCACCGACCTTCCGAAAGTGCTGGGGCGGTGGGGCGCTCGGTGACCACACCCCTGACCGTTCCTCCGCCTCTAGGCCGCCCCTGCCGGTGCGACGAGAACAGCGAGCACTGCCAGCCGTAACTCCTACTCAAGCCCCTTCCCGAAGCCACTCGGCCACTTCCAGCGCAAAGTAGGTGAGTACCGCGTCGGCGCCTGCCCGCTTGAACCCCAAGAGCGCTTCGAGCACACACGCACGGCGCTCCAACCACCCGTTCTGCGCTGCCGCGGCCAGCATCGCGTATTCGCCGCTCACCTGGTAGGCCATCGTCGGCACACCGAAGGTCTCTTTCACCCGCCGCACGATATCGAGGTAGGGCATACCAGGTTTGACCATCACCATGTCGGCCCCCTCTGCGAGGTCGAGCGCCACTTCGCGCAGCGCCTCGTCCGAATTCGCGGGGTCCATTTGGTAGGTATATTTGTTTCCTTTGCCCAGATTCGCCGCCGAACCCACCGCGTCACGGAATGGGCCGTAGAAGCTGGACGCGTATTTCGCCGCGTAGGAAAGGATCCGCACCTGGCTATGCCCAGCAGCGTCGAGCGCTTGCCGGATCGCACCGATGCGCCCGTCCATCATGTCCGAAGGCGCCACCACGTCGACCCCCGCTGCGGCATGGCAAAGCGCCTGTTTGGTGAGCGCCGCAACCGTCTCGTCGTTCAACACGTAGCCGGTGGGATCGTCTCGTGCGATCAAGCCGTCCTGCCCATGCGCCGTGTACGGATCAAGCGCCACGTCGGTGATCACCCCAAGCTCCGGCACCGCGCGCTTGAGCGCCGCGACCACCCGCGGCACCAACCCGTCGGGGTTCCATGCTTCTTCGGCGCCCCAACTCTTCTTTTCCGGCGGCACCACTGGAAAGAGCGCGATCGCGGGAATGCCCAGCTTCGCCGCTTTCTCCGCCAACGGCAACAAACGGTCGAGCGTCACCCGCTCCACCCCAGGCATCGACGCCACCGGTTCGCTACGATCCTTCCCTTCCAACACGAAAACGGGCCAGATCAGATCATCGACGGTGAGCGTGTGCTCACGCATCAAGCGGCGCGAAAACGCGTCGCGCCGCATCCGCCGCATCCGCACCGCGGGAAACGCCCCCATGGGAACAACCATCGCGTTACTCCTCAAGACATGCCTCAACGGGTCGATTATAGACCTCAGCGCTGCTTCCTTTCGTACGCCTGCCCACCGCGCTATCATCGGGTAGGTCGAATACCGAGGAGCCCTGACCATGCCCAAGGAAGCAGCTCACGCACCCCGCACACCCCTGGCCGCCCGGAAGGAAACGCCGCCCGCACCACTCCCGGAACCGTTCGTGGCCGAACTTCGCGCGCTCTTAGGCGATCGGTTCACGCAAAACCCGGCGGTTTGCGCACAACACGGCCACGACGAATCGCACTTTCCCGACGCCCCGCCGCAAGCAGTCGCATTCGTCACTTCGGCAGCCGAAGTGCAAGCGCTCGTGCGCGCGGCCGCCCAGCATCGCGTCCCCCTCATCCCCTTCGCCGCCGGCAGCTCGCTCGAAGGGCACGTCTTGGCTCCGTTGGGGGGCGTTGCGGTGGACTTCACCCAGATGAACCGCATCCTGGCCATCGAACCGGAAAACATGCTCGCCACTGTCGAACCGGGTGTCACCCGCACCCAACTCAACGCCGCGCTCAAAGAGACCGGGCTCTTCTTCCCGATCGACCCCGGCGCCGACGCGACGATCGGGGGCATGACCGCCACCCGCGCTTCCGGCACCAACGCAGTGCGCTACGGCACCATGCGGGAGAACGTCCTGGCGATCGACGCGGTACTGGCCAACGGCGAACCGATCCACACCGGCACCAAGGCGCGCAAATCGAGCGCGGGTTACGATCTCACTCGCCTGCTGGTCGGCTCCGAAGGGACACTCGCTCTCTTTACCGCGATCACCGTGCGCCTCCACCCGTTACCGGAGGCAGTCGCCGCCGCGGTCTGCCCCTTCCCGACGATCGGCGCTGCAGTACATACCGTGATCGCCGCGATCCAAATGGGCGTTCCCCTGGCGCGCGTCGAATTCCTCGACGAACGCGCAGTAGCCGCAATCAACCGCTACAGCCATACCGAATACCCCGAAACGCCCACCCTCTTCTTCGAATTCCACGGTTCGGAAAGCGCCGTGGCCGAACAGATCGCGCTCGTCAAAACGCTCGCCGAAGAGGCAAACGGCGGACCGTTCCTCTGGGCGAACCGCCCGGAAGAGCGAACACGGCTGTGGGCCGCGCGGCACAAAGCTTATTTCGCCTGCCTGGCGTTGCGCCCCGGTTGCCGCGGCATCACCACCGACGTCTGCGTCCCCATCGCCCGCCTAGCCGAAGCGGTGGAAGCGGCGCGCCGCCTCATCGACGCCTCTGGCTTCATCGCCCCGATCCTGGGGCACGTGGGCGATGGAAACTTCCACACCCTGATCCTCGTCAACCCCGACGACCCCGACGAAATCGCCCGTGCCGAAGCACTCAACGAAGCGATCGTCACTGCCGCGCTCGCGCTCGAGGGCACGTGCACCGGCGAACACGGGATCGGGTTGGGTAAGAAGGCGTTTCTCCGCCAAGAAGCGGGCGAAACCGCCGTTGCAGCCATGCGCGCAGTCAAGCAAGCGCTCGACCCGCTCGGGATTCTCAACCCAGGGAAAATTTTCGAGTAAAATAGTCGGGAACTTTCTGCTGACCGGCTTGTCTTAAGGATCACAGCGTGGCAACAGCAGCCATGGTTTTCATCCTCCCTCCTCCTCCCGCCCTCCTCCCTGAGCGGGATTGAACGCCCGGACGAACCCGTCTGGGCGTCTTTTTTTATCGCCGTGCGTTCGCGTCAGCGCCCCCCGTTTTCGGTAGACGCCACCACAGCCAGAGTATGCTGCTGCGCCGCTGCGAACCAGTTACCGACCACCGTTTCCACTTCCGCCACCCCCGTGCGCTGCAACGCCGAAAAGAGCTGCGCGGAAACCTGCCACCCGCGGGGTGCCAGCGCGCGCCGAACCTCGGCAAGCGTGGCTGCCGCTTTGCCGCGCGAAAGCTTGTCCGCTTTACTGAGCAAAACATGAACCGGCAACCCGCGCGGCGCGAACCACTCGAGCAACTGCCAGTCGAGCGGCGTCAGCGGGTGGCGGGCATCCATCACGTGCACGAGGCCGATCAGCGCGTCCCGATTCATCAGATAGTGTTCGATCAAACCCACCCACTGCCGGCGCACTGCTTCCGGCACCTTCGCGTAGCCAAAACCGGGCAGATCGACCAGATAGCACCCCGCAGGCGTGCGAAAAATGTTGAGCAATTGCGTCCGCCCAGGCGTCCGCGAGACGTACGCCAGCCGTTTGTGGCCCGTCAATGTGTTGATCGCGCTCGATTTCCCCGCGTTCGAGCGCCCGACGAACGCCACTTCCGGTCCCGCCGCAGGCGGCAAACCCGTCGGTTTCGCGATCGAGGTCACGAACGCCGTACCACGAAAAAAACCGTCATTGTTGAGATGCATCAAACGCTTGCACTTCCGCGAAAATTGTCACTTCCGTTAGAATAGCAGTTTTGAGTTGCTTCGTCTTGGGGAACCGTCATGAAACCACTCGTAGTCGCTAGCTCGCTGCTTCTCGTCGCTGGCGCCGCGCACGCTGTCGAGCCGGCCCGTGTGCAGGAGATCGTCACCACCATTTGCGCCGCGTGCCATGGCACCGACGGCAACAGCGCTGTTGCCGAATACCCGAAACTGGCCGGACAACACGCCGAATACCTCTACAAGCAGTTGGTGGAATTCAAGAGTTGGAACGGGGAACCCCCCAAGCGTGAAAACGCGATCATGAACGGCATGGTCGCCACCCTCACCAAAGAAGAGATGAAAGCGGTCGCGGAATATTTCAGCCAACAAAAACCGGCGGAAAACGCGGCGCAGAACCCGGCCACATTGGCGCTGGGGCAAAAGATCTGGCGCGCCGGAATCGCCAGCAAAGGGGTCCCGGCGTGCGCCGCGTGCCACGGCCCGTCGGGTAGCGGGATCCCGGTCAGCTTCCCCATGTTGAAAGGGCAGCACGCACAATACACCGTCGCGCAGCTCAAAGCGTTCCGCGAACAGCAGCGCGCCAACGACCCCGAAGCGATGATGCGCATGGCCGTCAATGCCATGACCGACAGCGAAATGGCAGCCGTTGCGGACTACATCGCCGGCCTGCGCTGAGAACTGTCTGACCGGTCGCGTGAACAGGCCATCTACCCCCGGTCGAGCCTAACTGCTCGGCCGGGAAGTTTTTCTCTTTTGCTTGTCACGTTTTGCCCGGAGCGCAAGCAACCTTTCGACCTCCGCGCGAGAAAACCCCGCCTGTTCCCGCGCCGCCCAATTGACCGGCGGATGGGGTAACGGCGCACGAAACCGTTCGACCAACGCCTGATAGGTCTCCTCCGGCGGCAAACTCCGTTCGGCACACAACCAGCGAAACCAGCGATTCCCTGCCGCCACGTGGCCGACTTCGTCGCGCAAAATCACATCGAGCACCGCCAGCGACGCCGTGTCGCCAATTTGCCGCAACTTCTCCTGAATCACCGGTGTCGCGTCCAACCCGCGCGCCTCCAATACCCGCGGCACCAACGCCATACGCGCCAGCGGATCGTCCATCGTCTTCACCGCCATCTCCCACAACCCATTATGGGCAGGGAAATCGCCATAGAAAAACCCCAACGCTTCGAGCCGCGCGCACACCAAACCGAAGTGGTACGCCTCCTCCGCCGCGATCCGAAGCCAATCGGCGTGAAACGCCGTCGGCATCGCGGCAAAACGCCACACACAATCGAGCGCCAGATCGATCGCGTTGAACTCGATGTGCGCCACCGCGTGCAGCAGCGCCGCATGCCCTTCGCGCGTACCCACCTTGCGCTTCGGCATCGCCGCGGGCGGCAACAAGACTGGCCGCTCAGGGCGCCCTGGCTGCAGCAGTGGCGGCGGCAACGGCCGTTTTGGTTCGACGCGAAACGCGCCTGACTGCCACGCCTGCCACAACTCCTGCGCGCCCGCGCACTTCGCCGCCGGTTCGGCGGTCAACAGCACCCGAAACGCCGCCTCATGCACCGAACGCCCAGAACGCTCCGACTGTTCCGCTTGTGCAGAATGCGCCACATTCACTGGCATCGTTTCCCTCATGGGCGCTCCCAAACCCAACGGCCCGATTATGCCGCACAACCCGCGCCGCCCGCGTTACAATCCCCAAAACGGCGTGCCGCGCGCCACGCCCCAGCGCGTACATTCACAATCCGAAGAGAGGAGAACCCCGATGCTTTCGGTTGCCGACGCCCAAACCGCGATCCGTGCCGCACTCCAACCTGTGATGGCGTGGGAACTCGTCCCACTGCCCCAAGCGCTGAACCGCATCCTTGCCGAACCGATCCTTGCGCCGTTCAACGTCCCAGCCCACGACAACGCCGCCATGGACGGTTACGCGGTACGCGCCGCGGACCTTGCCCCCGATCGACCCACCACGCTCACCGTGATCGGGAGCGCCTTTGCCGGGCACCCCTTCACTGGTGCGCTCACCGCCGGCACCGCAGTCCGGATCATGACCGGCGCCGAAATCCCCAACGGGGCGGACACCATCGTCCCGCAAGAACTCTGTACCGCCCACGACAGCGCCACCGTCACCATCCCCCCCGGGCAAAAAGCCGGGCAACACCTGCGCCGCGCGGGCGAAGACCTTGCCGCCGGCAGCGTCGCGCTACCCGTGGGCCGCCGCCTGGGCGTTGCCGAACTCGGGCTCATCGGGTCGCTCGGCATCGGGTCGGTGCGCGTTTATCGCCGGCTGCGCTGCGTCGTCCTCTCCACCGGCGACGAAATCGCCACGATCGGCGAACCGCTCGCCCCGGGACAGATCTACGACAGCAACCGCCATACGCTCACCGCCGCGCTCACACGCCTGGGGTGCGACGTGCTCGACTTCGGCATCGTGCGCGACGACCCCCAACAACTGCGCGCGCGCTTCACCGACGCCGCGGAAAACGCCGACGTGGTCCTCACATCCGGCGGCGTCTCGGTGGGCGAAGCCGACTTCATCCGCCAACTCATGAGCGAACTCGGCGCCGTCCACTTCTGGCAACTGGCGATCAAACCCGGACGACCGCTTGCGTTCGGCCGCATCAAAAACGCGTGGCTCTTTGGGCTACCCGGTAACCCCGTTGCCTCGTTGGTGGCTTTCGCCGCGTTTGCGCGCGACGCGTTGCGCTACCTGCAAGGAGAAGACCCGGTGACGCCCGCGGAACCGATCCCGGTCACCCTGGCACACCCGATCCGCAAAAAACCGGGACGGCAAGAGTACCTGCGCGGCACACTCGCGCGCGAAAACGGCACATTGGTAGCGCGCGTAGCCGGTGCCCAAGGTTCGGGCATCCTCAGCTCGATGACCCGCGCGAGCGGCTTCATCATCCTTCCCGAAGAGGCCGGTGACCTACCGGAAGGGGCAACGGTGGCGTTCCTGCCGTTTGCGGTGGTGTTTTGACGGACAGGAAAAGGGCTATTCGCGCAAATTTAGGCGAGCAATCCCGAAACACTGGCCAGCGGCGCTCACGCCGCCGTCACCCAGTCCTCGCACAGAACCTCTGTTTGTTCGAGCACAAGCTCGGTCGCCTGCTCCTGTTTGTCGGGCGGGTAACCGTACTTACGCAGAATGCGCTTGACCAGCACCCGAAGCTGCGCCCGGGCATTCTCCCGTTTACTCCAATCCACCGAAACGCTCTTGCGCACGCACTCGACCAATTCCTGGGCAATCTTCTTCAGCGTCTCATCCCCCAGAACCTGCACCGCGCTGTCGTTGGAGGCCAGTGCGTCGTAGAAAGCCGCCTCGTCTTCGGAGAGCGCGAGCTGCTCCCCCCGTCGTGAGGCTTCGCGCATCTGCTTGGCGATGGCGATCAGCTCCTCGATCACCTGCGCGGCCTCGATCGCCCGGTTGTGGTATTTGTTCAGCGCCTGTTCGAGCAGTTCCGAAAAGGCCCGCGACTGCACCACGTTCTTGCGCAGGCGCACCCGGATCTCGTCCTGAAGGAGTTTTTTCAGGGTTTCGCTAATGCACTGGTTGGGCACTGTACAGGTACTTTTCCAGCACCGCCCGCCGCCGCTTTGGGGCGGAGGCAATCACCTCGCGGGCAGATTGAACTTGAGTCTGAATCTTCTTTATATCTTCAATCACGCTTGCCAACTGGTTAGCAGATGGAATACGCACTTGCAGGACTTTAATCTTCTCCCAAGACGTACGGGGCAATTGTTGCCCGCTAACAGTTTGCAAAACCCTCTGATTAAACTCTTCGGTCAACATATAGACACTTAAGTAAACCCCAACTTCCTTATTTTGCGGCCGTAATACCAAAATATCCGTAGAGCAAATCCCATCCTGTTGTGCTAAATGCACTTTGTTTAAATTGGGACGCAATTTGCCGTAGAGAATGTCACCTTCCTGGAAAAGCGTTTTGGCACTCTTAATGTTAGAGTAATCTGTTGACTGATTTCCAGTCAATCTGCCCGTTCCGCTTTCAATATTCTCTAACCCGACATAAAAAACTTGACCTTTTTGAGTTGTAGGATCAACCCTATCTGTAATCAGAGATACAACGCTATCGAGTGTCGTATAATTGTCTACTTGCTGGAAGAGACTGACAAATGCTTGATGGTAACTTTCTATTTTTTTTTCCGCCTGCTCCACTTTCGCATCAATCGCCTGACACTCTGCCACAATTTGCGCCTGCACGTCCGGCGGCGGGACGGGGATTTTCTGCTGATAGGCGTCATCACGGTTTAGACCAGGAACCCCAACACCCCCGCTAAGTTTATCAAGATGAAGTTCTTGTAGCATCAAGTACAAGTAGCGTAGACTAATATCGTTTGCCTTGAGTTTGACGTAAAATGTTGTATCGATCGGCCAACAGTTATCATCTTCCCAATATACCGCGCCTGCCGTTCCTTTTCTCCCAACAATAATCGCTGGGCCTTCCACAAGATATTGATTATGAAAACCCACCCTACCGTTTGAGCCGATAACAGGGTATGGACCCGGCTGTCTCTTGTTTTGTGGTAGTCCTTCGCCGTATTCAAAATTGCAAACATCACCAACTTTTCTTACTTCCCATTTACTCTGCACCTGCGCCGCGCCCTTCTTCGGCGCAAGTGAAATTTGCTTATCAAAACTCACGCGGCTGAAGTCGAGCAAATCCACCAGGCAGGCAAAGGTGGCATAGGGCTGAAGCGAAGCTGGCACACTCACCTCCTGCCCGTTGAAGTTCTGCCGGATGAGCGTGCTGATTTTTTCGGGGTTGTCCCTGTTTTGCGGGTCAAAGAGCGGTGTCTCGATGCGCTCAATCGAGCCGCGCAGGTATTTGATGCCTTCCTGCCCTTTGGCGGCGCTCCACTCGTAACCCAGGAACTTTTTCATCTCGTCCGTGCCTTGCGGACTCCGCACCACCAGCACCGGGCAAGGCTGGGTGTAGGCCAGGATGAAGTAATACACTTTCTCGCGTTCAATGGAACGGGCGTAGGTGATAAAGCGCCTGTCCAGTTCCGCTTGCTGTTCGGCAGCGCTCTTCTGCTGAAACGCCTTTTGCTTGCGGAGCACCTTCACCTCGCTGCTGGCGTCAAAGGCGCGGCGGTATTCCTTGAATATCTCGGTGTCCAAAAGCGCCGGGCTGGGGTTGGATTGCAGGAGCGTTCGGTAGTCGTCAAGGGGAATGCCGATGTTGTCACAATAAGCTTGTAGCAAATGGGCGTCATCAAACACACCGTCTTTCGTGCTATCCCCGTCGAACCAGGCGTTCACACGGTTGCGGTAATGGTCGGCGGGCGCGGGGTTGTCGTCTTTGCGGCGCAGGAAGAGTGTCACCGTGTTTGTACCGGTCTTGCCAAACGTGCCGCTGCCCAACTCTACCAACGCCACGATGTCGAACTGTTGCAAGAGAATCTCGCGCATGCGGATATAGAGGCTAGTAGCATTGGAGAGAATAGACGACGGCATGATAATACCTGCTACACCTTTCGGCGCGAGCAACTGCCGGGCGCGCTCTAAGAAAAAGGCTTCAATCGCGTTGTTGGTGGGGTAACTCTTGGGGTCAACCGTCTCAATCAACGCATAGCGAGTGCGCTCCGCTTCGGGCAAGGTCTCCAGAAAGCCCTTGACACTATACGGCGGATTGGAAACCAGTAAGGCAAATTTGCCTTCAGGGACGTCGGGGTGCCGCACCAGCGCGTCGGCATAGATGATGTTGATTTCATCCTGGTTGTACATAAACGCCGAGACTTTGGCGACTTTGGACAGGCGGTACTCTTTTTCAATGCCGTAAAAATGGCGATAAAAATGGCTAACATCCTGCCCCTGGCGCAGGCGGCGCAACTGGGAAGCCATCTCGGTCAAGAAATGTCCCGCGCCGCAAGCGTAGTCAATCACTTTGGGCGGATTCTGCTCATCGCTGAAAATAGTTTCTAGCGGCAAAGAAAGAATAATAAAGCGCGTCACCGGCAAGGGGGTGAAAAACTGCCCTTCGGTCTGTTTGAAGCCCTGGTCAAGGAAGTACTCGAACATATCCCCCAGGAACTGATTCTGCTGGTCGCCGTTCAAGCGGATGTCCTGAAGCATCCGCACGATTTTGAGTAAGATCGCCGCGTTTTGGTAGAAAAGTTGCTCGTTGTGGACATCCAGAAAAGAAAAGTCATTATTGGTGAAATACTTTTGCCGCCGGAAGTAATCCAGAATCTTCTCGCGGGTAGCATCGGGGTCGTTCTTGAAAAACTTGAACGCATCGCGGATGGTCCGATCGTCAATATAGGTCACGTCTTCTTTGAGAAACTCCCGCATCCCATCACGGTACAGGCGCTGTAAACGGTCAATCAGGTCAAAGTACGTATCAAAAGCGATTCCGCGCCAGTAAAATTGCAAATCGTTGGGATTGTGCTTCTCGTCCACGATTTTGCACAAGAACAGGTTGACCAGTTTATCAAAGGCGTTTTCGCGCCCCGAAACATTGTGCTGGCGCAGGATGGTGGCAAACTCGTGGTACTTGGGCTTAATATCCGCTTCGGTGACGGTTTGCAAATCGGCGACGGTGTATTTCGCCTTGCCGATCTGATACGGCTGAACATCCGGCTCAAAAATGCCGCGTGTGGCATAGTCGGCGTCATATGTGCGTTTCCAGACTTCGTACAGTCCTTTGGCGCTATCCGCTTCGCGATATGTTGGCGGGTTCTCTGCTGCCTTGCGCTTCAGAATGTCGTCGTTGTCACGCACGGCGATAATGTGACTGACATATTTGAGCACGCCGTCTTCCAGCCCCGAAGCGTACAAACAGAGATATTGCGTGCTGCGCTCCTGGTGGGCGTAGGTGAACAACTGACCTTTGCCGTTCAACGTGTCTTTCCAGGCGTTATTGAATTCATCGCCCCACGTTTTGCACTCGATGATCAACAACGGCTTGCCGTCATTGTCACGGATGAGAATATCGGCCCTTCCGCCGCTTGCGCCGTGTCCCACCTGCCAGCGCGGTTCGAGTTCGATGTGCTGGGGTTTATATTCCTTTTTAAACAAGCGATGCACACACTCAAAAACTACAAAGTTTTCTTTTGCCTTGAAGTTGCATATTTGCTGCTCATTTATTTTAAATCCCTTGTCTTCGGGATAAATCAACTTCTCTTTATGGAAGTCTACGCGTAAGTAGGCATCAATCGCCGGGAATTCTTTAGAAAAAACGTTCCCTTTTTCCTTAAACCCGAGCTGACGAAGTAGATCCTTGAGGTTATCTCTAGTAGTAATCATACCGTGCCTTATTCTAAGGACACGCTGAACAAATCAGCATTTGACTGGAAATGAGCGAGATTGACCGCATCCCTTCGACATTCACACCTTGGTGGGCAAGAAATGTCTTTTTTGCCGCCATTTTCGGCTGGCTTTCGCCCCGTTTCTCGGCGAATTTCCTCATTTCGCCCCTCTCAGGACGCACCTTGGGCGTTGAGTGCAAACAATTGCCGCTT